>SDBV01007207.1_pt1 | contig 15257 bp, 31 predicted proteins | sample 2277081 | NCBI WGS metagenome assembly SDBV01 (sample SAMN10402039, study PRJNA504765) | marine sediment metagenome | isolation source: marine sediment core GS10_PC15, 223 cmbsf | place: Arctic Ocean: Southern Knipovich Ridge | collected 2010
CGTCTCCAGGTCTGGCGATCTCGAGGTGATCCTGCCGCCTGCTGCTGCCAGGAGCACGTACCTTGTCACCGGCAACGTTGTTCGCCTCGGCACGACCATCGTGGCGCTCTTGCAGGCGTCCTTGAATTGTGTCGCGTCTACTGTGATCTTCACTGTGTCGTTGGCCTCCTCGTTTTCTAACCTGTTGGGCTATACCCGTCGCTTCAGGAATGACCCGACCACCCTTGCCTCAAACTGATTGAGCACCGGGTTGGCGCGAGACAGCCAGTTGAACTCGTCCCAGTTGAACTCGTCGCCGTCGTCCTCGCCACCATCATCGCTACCGTCGCCCACGCTCGGGCGATACGGACGAAAAAGGTCTTCACCGTCGAGTGAGAGCAGGTCGCTGTACGGGCCGGCATCTCTCCCCGTTTGCAGCGCCAGGAGATTTGCGTTGTGCTTGCTGCTGCTGATAGGGTTGCCGTTCTTTCTGGCCTGGGCAGCCTTTAGCGCACGACCAAAGGCAATCATTCGACCGGTGGCCTTGTTGAACTGGTCGCCACGACGGAGAATGATCTTGTAAGAGAGTTGCGATACCTTATCCACCGAGCACACCGCAACGCCACGGGCCACGACGGCCCCGCTGGCATCAACTAGCAGACACACCGTTACCGGCCCCTCGAACTCCCGGTGGTACATATAGAGCGCCGTCATCGGTAACTGTGGGCCGTCCTGCGTCGTTTCTTTACCTTCCTGTTCACTCATCTTATCCCTCTCTTCTCGTTCTCGACCTACCGGATCGGCTTACCGTGGGGCTTGAAGATGATGCTCACCCCTCTCGGTCTCTTGGTCATCCTCCAATGCGGGCCACCCCGTTTTCTGGCGATTACCTGAGAGATGCCCTCTTGTCTCAGCATCCCCAGGTCCCTCGCAAACTGCTCAAAATGCTCTGTCGGTATCAACATCTCACTCCCCCACCGTGTATCGCAGCTTCAGGCCGCTCACCGACCCGTTGCTGGCAATGACCTCATCGATGCCCCGGAAGGTGACACCCCGGACACCCCGGTAGAACTCAAGCTCGACCTCGTAGACACCATCATCACCCAGGACCGGCTGATTCGGGATTCGGAAGTGCCAGTCGGACGCTTGGTCGAGCGGCACTTCCTCCAAGGTCAGGAGGTCCGGTTCGGCGGCTTCGTCCAACATTGGCATGAGTACGAACAGCAGCACCGCTGCCCCTACCACCATCAACACGATGTAGACCCAGAATATCAACCCCTGGTGCCGCCTCGCCCAGTCCCATATGCCCTTGATCATCTCGTTGTCTCCTTTTCCTGGCAGACCTGCTCATGGGCCTTCATGATCTCCAGCATGGCAGATAGGTCCACATCCTGCTGCTCGGCAAACAACAGCACCTCGAATGGCCGACCATGCTTCTCATGCGCCAGCCGATCCCATAGGTGCTCACGCAGGTAGCGGATGTATTCCGGCTGCGGCAAGTCTCCCACGGCCTGATCCGGCAATAGCTCGGGGTACCGCCGGTCAAAGCACAGCAGGTCGCTTGCGGTGACCACACTGTCCCCTGGCATCATGCCGCCGATTGCTCCGAGTATCCCAAGCAGGTCTTCCCAGTCCATCTCACCCTTCCTTCTTCGGGAACAGGTGGTTGAACTCCCCTCTGGCCCAAGACCCGACGCCCCACAACACAAAAACGGCTGCCGCAATCAGGATTGCACCCATGATTGCACGCAGGAGGGCAACAAAGAACCCTTCCGTGCCAAAAGGCACCCAGAGCCGTGACAGCCCCCAACCCGCCACAAGCAGAAGCGCCACCGCTGCCAGCTTGTACAGGAAGGTCCGCACGCCTTCCCAATTGACCATCCGGGACAATACCACCCCACGTCCAGTTCCCACCGGTGCCATGTACGGACGGAACCCACCCTTACGCTCCCACTTGAGAGCAGCATCACGAGTCGTCTTCCGCCCAACCTGGACGATCCGGCTACCCGGAAACTCCTGCTGATGCCTCATTTCACGATCCTCAAGGTCGCAGCAGATGCCCCGGTGGACGACTTTCTTCCCCACCTTCAGGTGATACTTGTAGGTGTCCTTCACATCGCTCATCCTAGTCAAAGCTCACCTCAACTCCGGCTATGGTAACCTTCCGCTTCAGCGCCTTATTGATGAACAACACGAGCAAACCGACTGGTAACATGATCCACCCCAGCACCACAGCATAGACGAACGGCCACTTCCACCAGCAGGACACCACAATGCTTGCACAGCCGATATACGCCACGATTATTATCGAAGTCATCTCAGCGCCTCGTGAACCAAGCTATCTTAATTGCCGCGACAGCCCCTATCACCATGACTGCCATTAGCACTATCCCCACGCCGAGGAACACGTCGTGCATCTTAACCCTCATCCTTGTGCCAGCGTTGGAAGAGGATGCCGCCACCCCATGCCTCTATCGCGCCCGCCACCGCTACAAACAGCGCCAGCGCACCCGGCACAAAAAGAGACCAGAACCCACCTTCATCTCCCGTAAAGATCAACCATCGCGTCACGTCAAATGCAATCGCGGCGGCACCCACACAGAACGCACCCCTACTCAAATACCTCAGCACTCTCTTCAAGCCTTCCCACCTTCATCAGGGGCCTTCGCCAATTGGTACCGGCGACGAGGGGAGCCGGTGGCAGACGCATCGTCCTTGCCCGCAGTCTTGCTCTTCTCAGCGATGGTTGGGGGTAGACCGTCCACCTGCCACCTCGCCATCATCTTCTCGATATACGCCAGGTTGCGGTGGTTGTAGTAGCACGCCTCATCCACAGCACGGGCGAACCAACCCCGAGGATACTCGTCTACAATGACGAGCAGTCGGTTCCTGCTGCTCATCGTCAACATTCCTATGTGGCTCTCATACAACTCCGCTACGACAGCCATCTCAGCATCCTTGTCATCGGGGTCTGACTCTCCCCCCTTACCCCCCTCCTTAGAGACAGAGACAGCAGCAGTATCAGCAGCAGCAGCAGCGTTCCTACCGATACCGTATGATAGACTATTGATAGGGTCAGGAAGGGGTATCCGTATACCATAGGTATCCATGTTAAACCTTACGAAGTCGTCCACCAGTCCGTTTCTGCTGATGGTCTGGAGAGCCTTTCCCGCAGCGATCAGGAACTTTGGCGACCGGGCCTGGCGCTTCACAAAGTTCTTGACCCACACGAGAGAGTCATCGGGGTACCACTCGATCTTCTTCGCAGCCGCCAGTTCCGTCAAGGCGGCTGAGATGTCATCTTCCGGTATCTTCGTAGCGAAACTCATGGTGCGAATCGTCACGTGATAGAGCCCAGAGGCGAGGCATTGCCCGTTCGTCCAGAGGTAAGGGTACAAGAGGGTGGCGTCCCTGGACAACGGTTGGATGTCAGGGTGATCCCAGTAGCCGGAATCAAAGGCTCTTTCGGGCATTGACTATCCCTCGGGCGTGTCGTTGGTCTCGGTGTCGCCGTTGAGGGCGACCTCATCCTTGTCGGGAATTGGCTCGAAGTTGTAGAACACCCCCTCGAAACCGTTGAAGGTGGCGACAGCACGGAATTGCTGGATGAACTGCTTTGGGGTAAGGCCTCGTTTCCGTGCCTCTTTGGCGACAACGAGAGGAGGAATGGTGACGACGATGTTCAGGCCATCCTCGCCAGCGCCTCGCATCTTGTACTGTTTCCGGTAGACCTCGTCGGTGTCCTCTGGGGGAACGGGTACCGGGCGATCAACGTCCATACTTGTTATCCTACTTGCATAAGTGCAAGGATTACTCTAAACCCTACGTGGGGGTTTGTCAAGCCCCCTCGGGGGATTCGTCTTGAGGGTTGGTGGTTGCCGGAGCAGCCGTTTCCTTGCTCATGCTCGCTGTATCGCCTGTTTCCGTCCTTTATTGGAGACGCCAGAGATTGATGAGGTCGGTGACGGTTTGCTTGGCCTCGCGTTCGCCGAGGAGGGGCCGTAGCCAGTGGACAGTCTCATGGATTATGGTTCGACGGGGCGCGTTGAACGACAGAATCAGCCGTTTGTTGTCGAGGTCGCATTGGCCCAGTGTTGTTGACCGTTGGATGGATTTCGTCTTCCAACTCCAGAAGGTTGTGTCCCTGATGACCGGCAGGATCACAACGACCTCTGGTGGCAGGTGTGGTTCTCCGAGGCCCGTGTCCCTGAGGGCTTCGCTGGCCTTGGTGAAGATCGTGTGGAGGAGCGCCTCGAAGTCTCGGAGTGTCTTGCAGCCGTAGGCGGTAAGCATCATGACCTGTTCGGGTAGACCAACGTGCCACTCGGTCTTCATGAATGGTCCGGGACGACCTTCGATGAGACTCACGATCTCCTCTACGCTGCCCTTGAGTGTTCCCTGCGAGGCGGATTGCAGTATTGCGGCATAGGCGTGGGATATGGACGCCGGTGACCGGCCACCCAGAGCAGCGCCGACGGCCTTTAGGCTTGCTTCTGTCATTTGGCGCATGACGTAGGCGGCGAGAAACCTTGCCCTGGTGGTGAGTTCCTCGCGTTTCCGGCCTACGAGGTCTTCTACGGGGACACACATGACCTCGGCGGTTGCCTCTATGATCTTCTCAAGCGTTGGCACTGTGTTGCTCCTGGGCAATGACTTCGAGGGACTCGACGAGGATTGGGAGGATGATGTCGTTGTTGGTTCGGACTTCCTCGGGAGGGGAGTCCCTGCGGGGCATGACCAGGAGTTCCCAGTATGGCCCCTTGAGGTCGTGGACGCAGTCCCAGTGGTATTCTCGTCGCAGCCGGACGCTGAAGCAGCCGAGGCACACACGGTCGTCTTCCTCGACGCGGCGCTGGAAGTCCTGGAGAAACTGGCGCTCCCACGGGGGCACGTCGCCGTCATACTGGAACCAGACCACGAGCGTGTCACGGCCAGTAGTGTGCCCCTCGCAACTCTCAAAGGTCTCGATGCCGGGGATACGGTTGAGCACGCTGATGAGGGGTCGTATTGCCGGATCGATATTACCATCGTCCCACCAGGGGATGACATCGAGTGCGGCGACTCTGATGATAGCCGACACGAGGTCTTGGATGTCGTCGCTGTTCTTTTGGATCGCCGGCTGAATCGTGGCGATGGCCTTTGCGATGGCCGGCCCCTTGCGGCCTCCCAGCGCATCGCCGATCTCCTCGTACTCGGCATCGGTCAACTGGCGCATCATGAAGGCGGCGAGACGGCGGGCTTGGAGAGTGAAGCGGTCACGGTCTTGGCCGATTATGTCCTCGACCGATGGTCCCATTACGTTGGATGTGGCCTGGCGAATGTGTTCAAGCGTTGGCATCATCGTCCTTCCAGCACTGGCGTTCCGTGTCCCACTGGCCGACGAAGGTCTCGCCAGCGGCCTTGTTGATCGCAGCCTTCCCCTTGGCGGACCGGCAGTAGCGTTCAAGGGCGTCCTTGGAGAAGAAGTGGGGGGTGAGAGAGTAACCCCAGAGACCAGCGCCCAGTTCTGGGGGAGAGCCGAGGTAATAGACGGTTTCGAGTGGGCGCAGGGCGGCTCCCCCCCGTTCTGCGAGGTCGAGCAAGACCTGGCAGTCGAATAGTCCGCAGTAGTGTTGGACGGCGTTAAGGCTCGACATTGTCTTCCTCCTCGGGTACTGGCATATCTTCCTCGACGAGGATGAGATGGCTTTCACAGATGGGGCAGGAGACTGTAGTTTTGGCGTCAACTGCCTGCATCTTTACGTGGTGAGTCTTCATGCAGTTGCCAAGGCAGATGATGCGGAATGCACCGTAGCTGAGGCGACCATCTGCCACTGGGATTGGGCAGGAAGGTGTCTTAATCTTGCTCATGCCGTTGCTCCTTGCCCGCCTTGCTTGCGAAACCCATAGAGACGATGCCGTAGACTAGCAGCGCCACAAGGCCACTAACCATCGCCAATCCTCCAACCTTGAAGCCCATCAGCCGCCACGGCCAGTTGGCGAAGCACGAGACAGAGTAGAGAAGGGAAAGGAGGCCAAAGGAGAGTTGGGGCCACCATCGCTGGAAGAACTTCATAATGCGGTGTCCTCCTTCTGCTGCCGGCGTTCCTCAAGACGCTGCTTGATGTACAGACCGATGTCTGACTCCTTGATGGCCGTGGCGACGGGGGAGAGCGCACTGTTCACCGGTGCGAGGAGACGTGCGAGAAGCCAGGGGATTAGCCGGCCCTTGGTGAACATGAAGTCAAAACCGAGGGCGACGAGCACCCAGGAGACGAACGGCTGTGAGAACTTCGGTATCTCGGAGATGGCGGGCTCTTCTGCCCCAGTGACTTGGACGGTGAAGGTCGCGCCGGTCGTGGTCAACAGGCCGTAGAGGGCGATGAATAGTCCCAGGAATATGGTGCCGGGAGAGGGAGCCCAACGCCTGATGCGAACTCGCCAGCGGGCCGGCAGGCGCTTGTAGACGATACCTCCCAGGAACAGCACAATCGGGCCTCCAATCCACACGTAGATGTCTGATTTCATGTCAGTGCCTCCCTCGCTTCCTGTTGCGTCGTTTGCTTGGCTTCTCAGCCCTGTAGGTCTTGCATCCACACCGGTGACACTTCGGACAGTTCAGACAGTGGTGGTGCCCGCATACCCGGCAGTGAGCGGCGGTGTCTACGCTGATGTGACGTTCTTCAGACACGGAGTCCCTCCGCTAACCGGACAGCCTGGGCTTCTATCCACTCTTCGCTTCTGGGGGGCCATCGGAGGTGAGCACTTCCCGGCCAGAAGAGGTGAACGGTTTCGTGCATGACGGTCTCTAGGAACTCCAGGTCGTCCCAGAAGATCGTCATCCATTCTTGTTTCTGACCCAACCGGGCGCACCATCCTCCAGATATGCCGTCTCCTCGGCGACGGTCCTTTACCTGGACTACCACCTGATAAACCGGGAAGCCCCACCCGGTTGCTAGCCGAACGTATTCAATGGCCCCCTGAAAGAAGTTGCGGGATTGTCCAAAGAAACCGTTGAAAGCCAGGTGGCCTTCAGGCCATTCTTCGTCACCAGCATTGGTGAAGTAGGTGCGGACAATGGGGAAGATACCTGTGTTGCGGGACAATTCCAGTAAAGCCTGAGCGGCTCGCTTGTCGCTGGCGCTGGGTTGCTGAACCACCGCGATAGTCATCGCATCTTTCCATAGCCGAACGGGGCGAACTCAACCGGCCCGAGCCCCTTGAGTTCCTTTCGCATCACCCCTACCCCATACGGGTTCAGGGAGTGAAGGATACACCGGGAGAACTTGATGGTCTTCTCCCTGATGAACCTCGCTACCTCCGATCCGGTGTTGGGGTCCGACGGCGCTACGAAGATGCGGCCACCGAGGTCATGGTCGAGGAGCAGCAGGTCCCAGTGGCTGTGCTTCCCGAGTTCTTCCTTCGCCTCGTCGGCTGTGGTTAACACCACGGTGGTGGTCGCGCCGGGGCACAGTTCAGCGGCGACCTTCTGGAGAGTGGGGTGTCGCCGGCGGTTGTCATCGAGGATCAGGACGTGCCTTGTCATGTCGTCATTCCCTATGCGAATCCCGCGATGATGGTGTAGACTCTTTTCATCTCACGCTGCTGGAAGTGATGCGATAGGTCGCGCATCACCTCTGCCTTCCCGACGATCTCGATGGCCTTTCCGGTGGCGCGATAGGCTTCGAGGACGGTGGCCCGGAATGTCATGTCTTCGACCACGAAGGACAAGCACCTCGTGATGAGTTCTTGGTTCTCCTGAACCTTGTCCCCAGTGAACTCCTCGGTGAGCAGTTGGTTGATGAACTCCACCGTTGGCTCGTCGGTGTTCTCGAAGGCGTTCCGGCAGGTGGTGAGGATGGCATTCTTTGTCATGGCGTCGTTGGCCCAGTGAATCTCCTCGATAGTTCCCGGCTTGAGCTTCACCTGAACAGTGCGGCCATCGGAGGCTTTCTTGAGGTACCAGACGGCCCCTTCTTGCCCTGTGTAGAGCCCACCTTCGGTCTCCTGGAGGTCCTCCTCAAGTTCCCGCTGGGTGTCCTCGTAGTTCCAGACGTAGTCCTTGGTGTGGACGGCCAGCCGGCGAACGAGGGGCAGGGGCGTCGTTGGCCGGTAGTCCTTTGAGCCGGCAAGCCCCAGATCGACGGGCGTGAGTATCCGCCCTGTGTTAGATACACCGAAGAGGAGGGCGATTGCCAGGGGCACGCCGTACAGGATGAGGTGGGGGTTCCGGCTGCCGTACATCTCGAACGACAGGTTGCAGTTGTGGTCGTGCATTACCTGTCTCATGATGTAGAAGTATTGGGGGGCGACCTCCTCCCACATCGCAGGGAAGTTGCCGAACCTTCCGCCTCGCAAGAATGGCCGGAGACGTGTCTTGAAAGTGAGGAATCGACCTTTCCGGCCCTCGTAGTAGTATGCGAGGACGTTGGTGCCATCCAGTTTGGCGTAGGCTTCGATGCTCTTGCACGACGGGAACAGGTAGTTCCGTTTGCCGTCCGCCGTGGCGGAGAATGGGTAGTGCATCTTCGGCGAGCCCATGATCAACTGTGGGGTGACCGGCTCGTATTGCACCTTGGTTATGATCAGGGCACCGTAGTATTCGTTCGGTTTCCGTGAGACGTAGCCTGTAACCACATTCTGAGGGTTGAAGGGGTCTACCTCGTGAAACTCCTCATAGTCCTTGCCGAATAGTTCCTGCGGGTCGATATTCATATTCCCATCTCCGCCTGCCGGATCGTCGGTGATTCGAGGCAGGCGTCCAGGCAGCCTTCGAGCATCATCGCCAGCACGAAGGCGTGGCCCATCTTCCGCTTCGGCTCATTGATAACGTCCACGAGGGTCATACCCAACTTGTGGTGGTCGTAGGCGTCGAAGTCTAGGAGGACGATGTTGGCCTCGTCGAGGTAGAGTTGCTCAAGCCGGGTGAACGATGCAGTCTCCCTGACGGCGGCTGCATAGAAAGGGGCGTAGATGGTTTTCCTGGCGGCCACGTAGCCCAGCTTCTTCCCGTCCCACCAGGAGAACTCCGGGATGGCCCCCTTGCCCATCGGGTAGCGGTGCGCGTAGGTGTCGGCCCAACCCTTTGCTCGCCAGGCGAACCACTCCGGTGTTGGGCACCAGTCATCACCTGCGAGCTTGGGGTAGACTTTCGAGAACTGCCAGAGGTTCTCTAGGTTGGGCACGTTGTAGCCATCGTAGCTGCGGATCGGCCCGAGGGTGAACGGGCTCAGGTGACGGTAGAGCCCGGTGTTGTGCGTTGTTGGAACCCACGGGAAGAGGGGTTTCGGCCCGTTGTAGGGTAAGACGTGTATCGTCACTTCGGCATCTCCTGGCGGTATCGTGCGATCTCCGTTGCCCCTGGAGCAGGACGCGATATGTGGTAGAATGGCTCCTCCTCCGGCAACCAGTTCATGAGGCTGTTCTTGAGGAAGAGGGGTATCCCCTCTTGTGTGCAGGCCGTGGCTAGCTCTCGGACCCATTCAACCGGGGGTTGAAGGTGCCACTTTGAGCCGGAGCCGAACTGCTGCATTCTCAACTGGGGGTTCTTGTACGCAAGATGGCGCATGGACTTTTCAGAGCCGGAGCATGACCCGATGATGACCCAGTCCACGATGGGTAATCGGTTGCGGTTCAGTTCCCAGGATGGTGCGAAGGGAGCGCCCAATAGCGGCTCAATCGACAGGTACTTGACCTTGGCTCTGATTCTGGCGAGACATTCAAGGGCAATCCAGAGGCTCGCGGCGTTCGTGGCGGTGACCCCGACCCAGCAGTTGTCGGGGAAGTAGACCGGGGATGTTGGTAGCTTCTGAGGTTGTTTCGTGAGAGTGTAGAAGCGGTGCTGGCGGTGTATCTTGATCTGATCCACTATCCGGTCGGTCCAGTCTTCTGGGATGCCGAAGAGGTCGGACATATCATCGACAAACACCCCCATCGGCTTGGATCGGAAGAGGTCTTTGTCACCAAGCCTGCCTTCCCACAAGCGGGGATAAAACGGGTCGGCGTGGTGGCCTCCGTGGTCAACGACTGGCTCATGGTGATGAGCGAGGTTAGTGTTAGCTAGCATTCGGCTCTGTAACCGCCCATGTGCTATCCCGTACGCGTAGCATGGGAAGTCGCCCATCTTGCAGAGGCCGTCACTGTGGTTTGTGCAGCCGGTTGTCGGGTTCCAGGTCTTGCCCGGTGTGCCGTCGGGATTCAGTGCCCAATCGATGGTGGTGTCGTTCATTCTCATCTCCTCGTCTGAGGCGTCTAGAGGGGCGAGTGGCACCCCACGTAGCGGGTCAGGCCCCTCTCTTGACCTCGGTAATTCTGTGGCTTATCTAGGACTTTCGCGCCTGTAGGCCGTTATCACCTTTGCCAGGGGGCTCCGAAAGCCTGGGCGCGTCGGGGCCTCTTTGTCTTCGGTCTCCCCATTGTCTTGGTTTGGGCGGCAGTCACCAGCACAAGCTGGTGGGACCGGAACGGGTAGCCGATCCTGCCCCGGCCTTGGCCCGCGAGTTCGTAGAAGACCCGCTTCCCTTTGCCCTTGTCGTGCTGGATGGCGATGACCTTTCGGCTGCGGCCCTTGTACTCCTCAAGGACGTGGTCAGGCACTTGATGGCGCTTTGGTCCCTTGCGGTTGAAGCGTACTGTGTCCCCTACCTGAAACTTGGTTGCCATGGATCAACCCCCTTCGGACGGCTTCGGCTACCGCCTCATCGCGGTCGAGAACCCCCAGCTTGTTGTATATCCGGGCCTTCGTACTCTGAACCGTGGCGACGCTACAGCCCATTGCGGTGGCGATCTGTTTGTACTGATGGCCTTGGGTGTACATCGTCAGTATTTCGGTCTCCTTGTCGGTCAAGCTCCTCGGTATCGGGGTCCTCGCGTTCATCGTTGTTTCTCGACTCCCATTATTGTAACACGCCCATGCTGTTTGGCGATGCCCACCATTCGTAGGGTCTGGTCGTCCATGTCTAGGGTGTGGTGTAGTTCGGTCTCGGTGTAGTACGGCGGCCACCCCTCCCGCTCAGGATCGGCTTTGCGGAGGTATGCGCTGATGGCCTTGTCCGCGTCGTAGGTATCTTCCAACCCGTCCTTCACGATAATGATGAGCCCGAGTGCCTTCGTGCGCCAGAGGCACCACTCCTTGGCTCTCAGGGCCTCTCGCGTCTTCTCGGCTACGGCCTCGGCCTTTAGCTGGTCAGTCGTCATAGTAGTGGGCTGGGACGTGCTTCCCGTCCAGGTTATCGTCGATGCCGAACTTGGCGTTCTTGAGTTGTATTCGTTCAAGGAGGGTTTCCACTGCTAGGGGCGTCCCGCTGCCGTACTTGGTGTGGTCGTGGCAGAGTTCGCAGACAATGGCGCAGTTGCCAGCGGTATCGACACGCCCTCGGCCCCGCAACACGATGTGGTGCCGGGTGAGCAACTTCGGGTTGCCAGCGCCTTTCCTGTCCAAGCATTGTTGTGCTGTCATGATCTCACAGCGTCGGCCCGCTCTCGTGGAGGTCAGGTAGTTCCCGAGACGCTTCCAGAGGGCTTGAGCCTTCTTCTGTTCCGGCGTCTGCCGGGGGATATGGTAGTGTGTAGGCAGGCGAGTCATTCTGTTGCTCCAAGATATGGTGGGGGAATCTTCAGAAAGCGACATACTTTGGCAATCACCCTCGGGTCGGATAGCCACCGGAAGCAGGTAGCTGGTGATACGAAGGTATCGCCATGTGCGTTGAGTCGGCTGGTGATTAGCCGTAAGGAGAGCCCAGACGCTCGAAGCCGCCACGCTTCAAGGATAAGCCGAATTGGCACCTGCATTTTAGGGGCGGCAATGATGTCCATGTAGGTCTTGTTGCAATGTTTGCAGAGCCACCGTTGGATGTTCTTCCGGCACCCATAGCGTAGCGTGTCGGGTGCGTTACAGCGGGGGCATCGGTGTTTTGTGTGGCGTTCATGAATGCGGTTGATTCGATTCGTGATAGTAGGGAAGTCCAGTGCTCGGAAGAAGGGGTCGAAGAGCATTGGTTTGGTGAGGGGGGATGGCGACTCTACTGGCTGAGGTCGGCTGTTCGTGCGTCCCTTCTGTTGGTAAGATTTGAGGGTGGACAAGCAGACACGGCAGGTGGGTCGACCGCGAGCCTTTCGGATGGCAAGGATGGGAATGGTCGTGTGTTTCTTACACCAGAGGCGTGCTTGGTCTGCGGGGGTCTCGGTGTCGGTGAAGAGGTAATGCTTCACGTCACCGTAGGCGACGACGCCGAAAGGTTGGGGTCGATGCCGCCGGGGTGGTTTGGGCCGGGCATTGAAGGCTTGCACGTCAACAGGACGGGCGTAGAGGCGTCGATTCCGACCTATGCGATGAGGGAAGTCACCCCGTTGGATATGGCGGTAGAGCATGACGATGCCCATCGGGAAACTCGTTTGCTCAGACTGGATGGGTCGCCATTCGTTGAGCCACTGGGGAACGAGCGATGCGAAGCCAGGCTCGACCTTCTCATGGGGGTACTGGAAAGGGTGTTGCTCCATGAACTCACGGAGAGACTTCCGCGTGAGGAAGACTGTCGGGAATCTCCCGATGTCCCGAACCCTCTGAGCCTCAAGTAGGCCATCGGTGACAAGTTGGGTTATGACGCGACGCCCCATATGCAGCCCCTCGGCGGTTTCCTTGGCTGTCAGCCAGCCTAGCGAGGGACGGAACACACCTCTGCGTATCCCTAGTGTTCTCGCTCGGCTTTGGATTGCTGCTGGTGTTCTAGAGACATCAAGCTGCACTGCTTTGGTGCCGCCCCAGGAGTATCGTTCGGCTATGATGTCATCTTCCCATTGCTGCCAGCGTGTCGTTTTGGTGGATGGGGGCAACCCCGCAAGGAGTCGAACTGATTCGGCAAGGCTCTTGCCTGGGAAGCGGGATAGTATGGCGGCTAGTGTTTCGGGGTCGACTTGCATATGACCTTTGGTGGGGCGTAGGTGGGGTACCGGCGGGGCGGTGTGGGTGTCGGAGAATGCCTCCGGCGCAGGCAGTAGGTCGTGGAGAGAAAGGGTCGTGTCGCCGAGTGGAGCGTCGAGGCTCTGTTCTCGATGCTGCTGGGTAATGCGTGCAGATACGTGGTGCTTTCTCTCCTTCCGAGCAACTTGTCGGATGGCCGATGGTTCGGTGAGATTGTTTCTAAGAACAAGTACCCACGCATCCTGAAAAGCATCGTCATTGGAGCCGGTCTCCTCCCTGATGAGACGGCTTATGTCATCCGTGTTGAGGATCGAATTGCTCACATTGTCCATCGTTCAGACTTGCTGCTCCGGTGTCTGCTGGGGGATGTGGTAGTGTGTAGGCTGGCGGTTCACTCTGGCTCCTTTGGGTAAGGTTTGTCGGGGACCCTCTTGGCCCAACACTCTTCGCAGAATGAGCCGGTCGATCCTTCTGTCCCCTGCCCGTCCTTCTCACCCATGTCCTTGCCGCACCAGGCGCAGATGACCTTAAGAACGCTCACCGTCAGTTCCCCTCAGTATTTCATTGAGTTCTCTGCTGCCGATCCAGCGCCGGTTGGTGATAGAGGCTCTCAGCAGATGTGGGAACGGGTATCGCGTGCGGCGGGTGCTGCCGCATCGGAGGCAGTAGCCATCCCCTGAGATATGCTTCCATTCATGGTGTTTCACCATACAGACGAGTAGCAGTAGAATCCACATTGTTGTTGTCCTCCTAATCAGCCGGTGGAACGATCTGTTCCATGTCCAGGTCGAGTTCTACATCGAGTATTCCCCTCGTGCATCCTCCGACTCCCGTCCCGATGTCCGTGAAGAAGGCCGGGTTGGTCGTCCAGAGGAAGATGAGGGCGATGATGCTGCCGACCAGGATGGCCCATTGCTTGAAGCTGAGGTCAGGGACTCTCATGATGGCCTCCCTTACTTGATCCTTCCTGTCTTTGTCCACCAGACTATGAGGGGTATTAGCAGGGCGAAATAGGACCCGAATATGATCCCGATTATCTTCAGGGCCTCTATCACCTCAGGTATAGTGAACATATCAGTCTTCCTCTCGGTCTAAGGGTCTCCCTGTTGTGCTGAGTATCTTGTAGACGAGAACCCAGACGTAGGGGTTGGTATCCATGCCGTAGCCGCGTTTGCCGTTGAGGTGGTTCCAGAGGTCAACAAAGGCGGCGCGATAGGAGTAGTATTCTTGGTTGGTAAGGGTGATGTGACCGCCGACATACTTGGCCTTGACGCCTTCTGCTCTGGCATCCTGTTCGGTGATGTCCTGAATGCGCTCCGCCCGAATCTCAAGGAGTTCTTTCCAGGTACGGGTGGCCCACTTCGGCATATGGATCGACGGGCAGTAGTCTTGCTCCTTGTGGTGTGCCCAGGTGATCATCGCCAGTTCATCTCGCTTTTGGACGATCACCGGGACTTCGTCGGCGGCGTATATCCAGCCGGTAGGCCGCTCGCGCAGCAGTTCGCGGTTGTAGAGCCAGTCGCCGGCTACGCCGTAGCGGCACGTGTAGCCGCAGTCGTCCTTTTTGGTGCCGTGGTTGTTGTTGACCATCCGTCCGTCGGCGGCATATGGCACCCAATAGTTGGGGACGCTGCTGTGCGGCTTCAATTCCACGACTGAGGGAATCGGCTGCGGTGTGATGATCCGGCGCGTCAGGGTCTTCAGTCCGGCATGGTCTGCCAAGACCATAGGCCCTGACATGGGGAGGCCTCTCTCTCTGACTTCGGTGGTCATCGGTCAGGCCTCGCCAGCTTTCTGACATTGAGGTAGACGCCGTATAGACTCCAGAACAGGCAGGCCACTCCTGCCGCGCCCAGGCCCCAAAGAGCGGCGGTCGGTCCATAGCGTTCGGTGTGGTCAAGCATAGTGAAATCATCATCTTCGTCATCAGGGGCACCAAACAGGGTAAAGTCGTAGCCAATGACTACTCCTTCGGCAGTCACATCAGCGGTGAAGTCATGCCTGTCGCCTACAAGAAGGTCTATGGCCTCCACATAGCTGACCAAGGTGGGGCCGTTGTAGTCGTAGGCAACGGTCATGGTAGCGGCGTGGTTGACCAGGAAGACGCCGAAGGCGGCGGCGCACAATAAGGCTAGGATCGCTAGGAGTCGCCCTGTCCATCTACGTACTGTCCCCCAGTTCATGATGTCGTGTTCTCCTTTGGTTTCTTCCTCGAAAGGCGGATGTTGAAGTGGTAGCCGCCCACAAAACTCGCCCGGTAGGTAGAGACCTCCTCCTCCATGATGGAAGATGGTGTCTCCTTCGGCATGGTGAAGGTCTCAGGGGCGTGCCCCGGCACCTCGATGGTGACCTTGAACTGGTCGGTCATGAATTCCCCCTG
>SDBV01007208.1_pt1 | contig 15254 bp, 15 predicted proteins | sample 2277081 | NCBI WGS metagenome assembly SDBV01 (sample SAMN10402039, study PRJNA504765) | marine sediment metagenome | isolation source: marine sediment core GS10_PC15, 223 cmbsf | place: Arctic Ocean: Southern Knipovich Ridge | collected 2010
AGTGCAACACGCCGTGCATATATATAGGGGCACTCGCGGCCGGCAGTACTACGACATGCCTTTGACGGGGTGGGCGCGGTAGGGCGTTTCTAGGGTCTGGATTTCTTCGTCGCTGAGCTTTAGGTCGACGGACGCTATGGCGTCTTCGAGGTGCTCGATCTTTGTGGCGCCGATGATGGGGGCGGTCATGCCGGGCTTGGACAGGAGCCAGGCCAGGGACACTTGCGCGGGCGATACGCCCCGCTCGCCTGCCACTTTTCTCACGGCTTCGACGACGTCCCAGTCGCTGGGCTCGTTGTAGAGGACGCCGGCGAAGGGATCGTTTCCGGCGCGGGTGGTCGATTCTTTGTCGTCGAGCGACTTGCGGGTGCCGGTGAGGAATCCGCGAGCAAGTGGAGACCAGGGGATGAGGGCGATGCCTTCTTCTTCGCAGAGGGGGTTCATCTCGCGTTCTTCTTCGCGGTAGATGAGGTTGTAGTGGTTCTGCATGGCGGCGAAGCGCGCCCAGCCATGTTGGTCGGAGACGGCGAGGGCCTGGGCGAATTTCCAGGCGGGCGCGGAACTTGCCCCGATGTAGCGCACCTTGCCTTGTTGGACGAGGTGGTCGAGCGCGGCGAGGGTCTCTTCGATGGGTGTCTTTCGGTCGAGGCGGTGTATCTGATAGAGGTCGATGGTGTCGATACCGAGGCGTTTCAGGCTGGATTCGCAGCCCTGGACGATGTGTTTGCGCGAAAGGCCGCCCATGTTCGGGCCGTCGGTCATGGGGAAGCGTACTTTTGTGGCGATGACGGTCTCTTCGATGTTGGCGAATTCGCGGAGCGCTTTGCCGGTGACTTCTTCGCTGACGCCGAGCGAGTACATGTCGGCCGTGTCGAAGAAGTTTATGCCCGCCTCGATGGCGCGGCGAAAGAAGGGCATGGACTCTGCTTCGTCGAGTACCCAGGGCCGCCATTTCGGGGTGCCGTAGCTCATGCAGCCCAGGCATATGCGGGAGACGGTGACGCCGGTGCGTCCAAGTAAGGTGTATTCCATTTTGTGCCTCCTTCCGGTGCGGATGCGACTGAAACCGCTACCTTACTTCCTTTTTGGGGAAAAAGAAAGTAAGCAAAGAAAAACCGTAAGAATGCTTCGCATTCGGTCAATGTCTGCGAAGAGCGCGGGCTCGGACGCTGTTGCGTCCGGGCCTGCTATTGGTTTCTCTTTGCTACTTTCTCTTTTTCCAAAGAGAAAGTAGGACGCGGGTGCTGGCGGGTTTAGACAATGTGGCGTAATCTGGGCTAGTATGCTGTCTTTTCTTGGCGTGAGGGATGGATCTTATGGATGATTCTGTGTTGTTGGTTGAGAAGGAGCCGCCTATCGGGTGGTTGGTCTTCAACCGGCCTGAGAAACTGAATGCGCTTAGCACGGCGTTGTGGAGCGCGATTCCGGCGGCCTTGGCCGACTTCGAGGCGGATCCGGAGATTCGCGTGATCGTGTTGCGTGGGGCGGGGGAGAGGGCCTTTTCGGCGGGCGCTGATATTGGGGAGTTCAAGCCCGAAGGTCGTGCGGCTGAGGAGGAGCGTCCTCAGGAGAGTCGGGGCACGCTTTTCGATGTGCTTGAGGGACTCTCGCGGTGTTCGAAACCCACGATCGCGATGATTCATGGGATCTGCATGGGAGGTGGGTGCGCGGCGGCGTTAAGTATTGACCTCCGGGTGGCGTCAGAGGATGCCGTGTTCGCCATCACGCCGGCTCGGCTCGGGTTGGGCTATGCGTTTGAGGGAATCGAGCGCGCGGTGCAGGAGATTGGTCCGGCGAACGCGCGGTATTTTTTCATCACGGCAGGGAAGGTCGATGCGCGGAAGGCGTTGGAAATGGGCCTGGTCCAGGAGGTCCATGCGCCTGATGAACTCGAAAGCGCGACGAGGGCCCTCGCGATGCGGGTCGCCCAGAATGCGCCGAAGACGATCCGCGCGGTGAAGGAGTCGATCCGGCAGAGCGTGTTGCCGCCGGAGAAGCGCCAGTTGGGAATTGTCAATGGCCTGATCCGGGAGTGTTTCGAGAGTGAGGATTTCAAGGAAGGGGTGCAGGCCTTCGCTGAGAAGCGTAAGCCGCAATTCAAGGACCGCTAACCTACTTTCTTTCTGGGAAGAAAGAGTCCTGCCGGACGGTATGTTTAGTCAAAGAAAGACCGTTGTCGTGCTTCGCACGGGCTTTGGGGGCTTAGCGTAGTGTGGGTGCTTTGGGGTCGATGGTGAGTGCTACTGTGAAGTCGTTGCGGAGGTAGTAGCAGACGCCGCCGGCTTCTTCGCAGACGTAGTAGAGGGCGTAACCGGGGAATTGGAGTTTCTGGGTGCTGAGGGATTGGGCCGTGGCGATTTCGAATTCGACGTGACGCAGTTCGCGTGTTTCGGGCAGTTCGGGGTTGGTGTAGGCGAGATCGCCTTCGATCATTGTGAGTCCGTCGGGCAAGTCGACCCAGATTATGAGGTTGTCGGCCTCGTTGTTCCAGAGCGGGTGGGTGCTTTCGTTGAGGCGGAAGGTCACGCGAACGCGCGCGCGGTGGCCGGGCTGTACGCGCGCGGGGGTCAGGAGGGGCTCGATCTGGACGAGCCGGTTTTTGTCGCGGTTGATGCGCCCGCGTGGGTCGGGGTTTTTCAGTTTGACGCTCGGGGTGTTCGCCGCGGCCTTGGAGGGCGGGGCAATCTCGGAGCCCATGGGCTCGGCGGTCAGGAGGACGGGCTGTTCGCCTCGGGCACGGATGTCGGCGCGTGCCTGCTCGACCCAGAAGTAGAAGTTGTAGGGTTTGTCGAGGCGCGGGCCGTATTGCTGGAGCCTGCGGCGCCAGATGTAGTGGTTGGGGTTGATCTCGAGCGCGTGGCCCCAGTGCTCGACGGCGGTCTGGGCGTCGGTGGGGAGTCTGTATTTGGTTTCGTAGCGGCGGCGCAGGGCGGCGCCGAGGGTAAAGTGTGTCGGGCCGTTCGAGGGGTCGAGTTCGACGGCGCGCTCGAGGGCGGTGACGGAATGGTTGAGTGTGTCTTGATTGCCGTAATCGAAGTAGGCGCGGCCGAGCTCAAGCCAGGCCTTGGCTGTCTTTTCTCGTTCAGCGGCCGCGCGTAGTGAATCCGTATCGGGCTTGGTGACGCGGTTGTAGTCGGCGGGGATCTCCAACGCTTCGCGTTCGGTCTTTATGAAGGCGTCGAGTTGGGCCGGGCGGAAGCGGCTGTGTACGATCATGCCGGCTTCGTCGATGGCGATTGGGATGGGTACGACGGTGACGTGGTCAATGACGTTTGTGGCGTCGACGAAGATGGGCCAGTCCAGTTGCCGCCATTGTTTGTAGAGGCGCGTGCGGTCGGGGTGTTGTTCTTGCACGACGCCGATGGCGACCATGTCGCCGGACTCGATGTAGGGCTGGACGGCTTTCTGCCACACGGGCAGGATTCGGCGGCAGCCGGCTCACCATGAGGCGAAGTGGAAGAGGAGAATCTTCTTGCCGCGGTACTCGGAGAGGCTGTGCAGTTCGCCGTCGAGGGTCGGCAGTAGGAAGTCCGGGTACATTTGGCCGGGTTCCAGCCCGATGGCGGGCCGGTCTTCGGCGCAGGCGCGGCCGGGGGCGAGGGCAAGGAGGCATGCCAACAGGACGGCGGTAACAATGAATCTACTGAGTGCTTTTTGGGTAGTCATGGTGCGCTCCTCGTGCTGCCGTAAACCCTGGTCTGGCCGTGGGAGAGATTGTACTCCGCTTTGGGTTGGGTCATTCGACGGATTTCGCCGCCTCGATCAATTGCTCGGCTGTGTGCCGGACCTGGTAGCGTTCGAGAAAGAGTTTGGCGCGGACGACGCCCTCTTTGTCCAGGATGTATGTCCCTGGATGGGCGAGGCCGGTGAGGTCGTTGGGACCGTACTTGATCCCGTCCATGGCCTTGTTGCGGATGCCGTAGGCGTCGATGGTTTTGCTGCCTTTGTCGGACAGGACCAGGAAGGTCAGGCTGTTCTGCTCCGCAAAGCCTTTGAGGGTGTCTATGGAGTCGTAGCTGACGCATACGACGGTGATGCCCGCGGCCTCAATCTTCTCGATGTCTTTTTGCAGCTGGACCAGCTGTCTCTTGCAGAAGGGTCACCAATTGGCCGAGCGGAAAAAGACGAGCGCAACCGGCGCCTTCTTCACGAGGTCGCTGAGGGCGTGTTCCGTTCCGTCGAAATTCTTGAGCTTGAAGTCCGGGGCCTTCTCGCCCACCTTTATGCCGGTCATTTCCTCAGGCGCCCGTTCGTCTTGCGCGAGGGCGCCGGTCGAGATCGCGGCGAGGACAAGGAATGCCGCGAGGGCCGCGCTTCGTCTCCAAAATGTCATTCCGTGCCTCCTTGGATCGTGGGCCGGTACGCTCTGTAGCGCCGCCATCATAGATGTTGCCGGGTGATGGTGCAAGTGCGCGCCATCAGCGGCCCAGGGAGAGGTAGAAGGTCTTTTTCCCGCCGGTTGCCGGGTTCTGCATGGGCAGGGCGGCTACACCGGCCGGTGGATCGGGCCTTTCGCTGGTGCATCGGAACTTGAGGGTAGCAGCCGTTCCTTCACCGTCTCCGGCATCGATGCTCAGGTTCCACGGGCCGCCTTTCTTGGGCGCAAAGCTGGCGGGTGGATCGTTCTTGCCAAGGGCAAAGCGCCATGGGACCTTGGCCTCGAAAGTGAGGATGCCGGCACGGGCATCGGAGACTGATAGTGAGACGGGTACGGCGTCGGTAAGGGGAACGGGCACGCGTGACGCGTATCGGGTGAAGAGTGCGGCGTTGCTGGATGCTTTGGCCTCGCCCACGGCGAGTTTCCGTTGGGGCTTCTTGAACTCGGGGATGCACAAGCCGCTTTCGAGGCAGATCAACCAGGAGGCGTCGGCCGCGAGCGTGACGGTGTTGGAGGGATCCAAGGCGGCGGGCGGCGTTACGTTTACGAAGAGGAGCACTTCGTCTTCGTAGCCGTATGTGGTGTCGTCGATCTCCTCGATTTCGAAGCGCTTTGGGGTCGGCCACTGTAGCTTGCCGGCGGTGAATCCTTCCGGAAGCCGCCACTCGATGCTGGTCGGCAGTCCGGAGCTGCCGGGGAAGCGCCAATAGATGTGGGCGTGGGGGGGGAGCTTGAAAAGAAGGCCGAGGCGGAACGGCTTGCCGGGCTCGATTGCCTGAACGTCGGCGATGAGTTCGGCGTGGACGTATTGAGCCTGTTGGGCCCTAAGCGGCTGGCCTATGGTCAACAGACAGGCAATGGCGAACACGATCGGACGCTGCCGCGTCCGATCGTGCGGTGTGGTGAGTTTATGGGTCAAGTAGCCGCTACTTCCCCGGCCTGCGATATGTGGCTTGGCGCGCCGCCGTTACTGACGGGTGCCGGTGACGGACGCGTTTCCGAAATCCGTGATGTATTCACCGGAAAGGCTGTCGCCGTCGATGGTGCCCTCGAATTTCGCGGCGAGTTGCTGTCCCTGAATGTCGAAAACGACGTCATAGCTCACGGAATTCCCATCGGACGCGACATTGGAGATTGCGAGTGTTGGGGCGTCTTGCGATTCGATGGTGCCGGTCATGTCGCTGGCGATGATGAGCGTATTCTCGGTCGTGCCCATTGGCGAATCAACGACGACGTCCCAGGTGCCGACGAAGGGGTCTGAGCCGCCGCCGAGGCTTGCGCAGCCCGAAATAAGGGCCGTCATCGCGAGGCAGACGACTATGAGGGACGCTTTGCTCTGAGTAAGACTTCCGATTGATCTGAGGCTCATTGATTGCTTCTCCTTTTCGCTGTTGAATGTGTTCGTAACCTAGACGGACGGGGACCTTCCGGTCAGTATGGCGGACCTCATCCGACTCCCGTTCCAAGAACCGTCCGGGAATCGTAACGAATTGGGGCGTCATTCTCAATATTAATTTTGCGAGGTCAGGGGGCGGGGGTTGGACGCCAGTTGGGTTCGGGGGCGCATTCGATGCGCTGGAGCTCCTGGTTCAGCTTGGTGTCCAGCGACTGGTAGAGTTCTCTTAGGGCCTCCGGGTCGATATTCTCGTCCAGGCGCTCGCGGTACCGCGGGAGGGATGCCTGGTAGACGCGATACCCGACGTTGCCTGCGTCGGTGGTCGTATAGAGTTGACCGATGAGGTTGTTGTTCTCGTGGGGGTCATTTTCGAGGTCGTAGAGTTCGTAACGTCCGAAGGTGCCGTGGAACTTAATGAGTTTGTAGCGATCGGTACGCACTCCGATAACGGTCGGCGTCTGCGGGAAGAAACGTTCCCAAAAATACGTGTAGACGAAGGCCTCGCGGCCTGGATGCTGGGCGTCGTTGAGCACGCCCCAGAACGATTCGCCCTGGACGGCGCTGGGGATGTCGATGCCTGCAACCTCGAGGAAGGTGGGGCTGAAGTCTGTGTTGAGGACCATTTGTTTTCTGCGCTGGCCGCCCTCGAAGAGTTCGGGGCAATGGACGATGAGGGGGACGCGAATCGAGGCTTCGTACATCGTGCGCTTGTCGATGAGGCCGTGCTCGCCGAATTGGAAGCCGTTGTCGGAGGTGAAGACCAGGAGCGTGCTGTCGAGGAGGCCGCGCTCTTTGAGTTTGGCGACGATACGGCCGACGCTGTCGTCGACGGCCTTGAGGGTTTCGGCGTAGCGTAGCGTGAATTGCTCGAGGTCGATGCTGTTGTCGTAGAGGCCGTCGACGCCGTGCCATGTGTTCCGCTGCGCGCGGACCCATTCGGGTTTGCCGCGGTAGTTCTCCTCCGTGTCGGCCATTGAGTCCGGGAAGGGGTAGCGCCGGCCTTCGTAACTTCCCATGTGGCGTGGGGCGGGTTCGAAATTCGCGTGCACGGCCTTGTGAGAGACATAAAGCATAAAGGGCGCGTCGTGGTCCTGGTCCAAGAATTCCTCAGCGTACTCGGTGATCAGGTCGGTTGTGTATCCTTCGCGGCGGACGCGTTCTCCGTCGATGTTGAAGGTCGGGTCGGTGTAGACGCCCTGGCCGCGGAAGGACACCCAGCGGTCGAATCCGGGCCGCGGCTCGTCGCTGGTCCCTCCCATGTGCCACTTGCCGATGAAGGCCGTCTCGTAGCCCGCCCGCTGCAATTCTTTGGGGAAGGTGGGCGTGTCGCTGGGGAGGGGGGTGCTGTTGTTGAGTACGCCGTGCTTGCTGGCCCATTGTCCGCTCAGGATTGACGCCCGGCTTGGCGAGCAGAGGGAGGTTGTGACAAAGGCGTTTTCGAAGAAGACGCCGTTTTGTGCAAGCGTGTCGAGGTGGGGGGTCTCGAAAAAGGGTTGTAACATGCCGATGGCGTCGTAGCGCTGGTCGTCGATGAGGATGAAGACGATGTTTCGGCGTGACGTTTGTTCCTGGGCCCGGCCCTTTGTTGCGATTAGGCACAGGCTAAGGAGGAGCAGTGCTCCGGCTGCAACGCCGAGGCGCAGATGAGGAGTGTTGGTAATCACACTAACGCTCTCCTTGAGTTCTCGATTCATCCCCTTGCTTGCCGCGCCCTGTCGAAGTGGCAACGGAGGGGCCCGTCCGGGGCATCGGGCGCGTAACGCCTAGCTTATACCCTTTGCGGCACTTATCGCCACCCTTAATCGAGGGTCCGGAGCGTTGGGTCGGGCCTTGCCACGCACCGCCGTTCAGCATTAGACGTAGCTCTTCTGTCACCAACCGGCTAATCTGTACTTCCATGGAACGACGGGAGGGGGGAGCGCCGGGCGGGACCTGTTCGAGCTAGATCTGCTCTGAATCCGATCTCGGGGATGCGCCGGTGTCGCGGAGCGATTTCGCGTGGTTTTCGCGCCTGTGCTGGAGCAGGGGCAACTCAAGTCGCTCTTCCTCTTGGGCCTGTGTCTCGTGGAGGACGGCCGCCTCGAGCGCGAGTGCCTCGGCCTCGTTGGGATCGTGCGGCTGGGCCACGAGAGACATGCCTTCGAGGACCATGGCGTGAAATGGCGCATGCCCGGTCTGGGTTCCGATGCGCTGCAGGACGTTGTGGTAGTCGCTCAGGCGCGCGGCCTTCGTTTCCTCGTCGCACTCCGACAGCAGTGCGCAGGATTCGATAGGCGTCAGCAGCTCGTTGAGTTCGTCGCCCACAAGCTTGAATGCCGCTTCCGTCTCGCGCAGGTAGGCCATCACCTCGCGTGTAAGCGGCCCGACCTCCGGCTCTTCAAGCTCTTCAGGCTCCGCCTGGTCGTCTTCCTCGTCCGCAGACTCCTCCACTTCCTTCGGTGGAGCGTTCTTCGCGATCCAGTCCGCACAGCAGTCGAGAGACACGCCGATGGCCCGTTCTGCCAACGCCGCATAGTCCAGAATATGGGGTGAGGGCTCGAGGATTCTCTCCAGGAGCTCTTCGGCGAGCAGAACCGGGATCTCTACTGCCCTGCGCACGTCATCGCCCCGAATGAGGCACACGACCATCTCTTCGAGGAAGGTCGCAAATACCGTTGGGCCCATCCGGCGCGACTCGGCTTCGATGGCCTCGATCTGGCGGTGTAGGTGTTCCCAGTGGAGCTTCGCGGCGAATTCGTATGCCCTGGCCCCGTTGAGCCTCTCGCCTTCGTCGTCGGTGAAGCTGAAGCCGTTTAGGCAGCGCTGTATTTCGGAGGCGGTGAGAAAGTGCCCGGCCCGCGAAGTGACGGCCCGAAGTTCCGCGATGACCTTCTGGGCTTCAGCGCTTTCGAGAGAAGGTTCTCTGAGGAGGGTGAGGATCAGGGGCTGTAGTTCCTCGGGAGAGATGCCCCCGTGGGTGGGGGTGATGGGCGACTGCTTAAGCCATGCGTCCTTGCCGGGCTCTAAGTGCAACAGTTGGCTGGTTTTTCGAAGGAGGTTCATCGCTGACCCTGCGCAGAAAAACTATACCTGGCTAACTTTCCCTATCCCGCTGAGGATTATCGTATGAGGCCGAAGATAGTTGTGGTACGGTGGCTCGCGCCCGGGGAAAGTGCGCGATATGTCTCGTTTTAGAACGTTCGTCGATGATCGCAGCTCCAAAGTATCTGGGCGCCACCCGCAGGCGGACGACGACCCTGACATCGCCCATCAGAATACTCCCTTCATCCGAAGGAGAACGAGGGACGAACTCGACCGTGCTCGTAGGCGCGGCTCTACTTGGGTCTATTCCTGCGGGGGCCGAGAAGTTCCGTTTTGGCGTTCAGCGGGCTCGGCTGATTTTGTACTCGGGAGACGGGGGCAAATATGTGAAAATCGCCCGGAATCTGACAGAAGAACCCAGAGATAAAAGTATTCATAAGGTTGTATTTAGTCAATAAATTACATATTGATCAGGAAATTACTTTACGTCTATAAATCGTTGTTATATAAGCATTTAGATGTAGATCAAGGTGAAATCTTGTTGGCTGACTTTCGCATATGGCCAATTCTGTGGCAAGATTAATCTGAGGAAGAGGTTAAGCCGCTCCAGGCCGTAGAGTTAGGCGAGTCCTGGGCAGGCTGGGCGAGAAACTGGGAGCCGAAGCACTAAGGAGGCAAATCTTATGAGAAAACGACGCATACACAAAGGCAATGCGGGCCTTGCGATGGTCGAATTGATGATCACGGCCGCGATCTTCTCTGGCAGCATGGTCCTTCTGTCGGGTTCCATGGTCACCTTCGCGAGCCACAATACGCTGTCCGAGCAGGAAGCCATCACGACCAGCTATAACCGAAGCGTTTTTGAGGACATGCGAGGACGAGGACTCGTCAGCCTTCTGAATTACGACCTCCCCGTGGACAATCCCGAGGTTGGGACCGTCTTCATTCCTGGGATGGGCGATGCGATCGTGAACATTTGGGCCATCATTCCGCAGGATAACTCTTCGGAAACCGAACAGGTGCAGGCGGCCGCCTACGACCGCTGGTTCCTCGTGGGTATGGACGACCCTGCCACGGTGCTCGATCCTCCCAATCCCATTGAAATCGTAGTTGAGGTTTCCAAGGCATCTGGAATGGGCGGAATGGAAGGCCATTATTATCAGAGCGGCGCGCATTTCAAATCGTCGACAATGATCGGATATTGAGGAAGCTAGATGAACGCAATCGCTAAACGTCACAGGTGCGAAGCAGGGTTCACGCTCATTGAAATCACGATGGTGATGAGCGCGCTTGTCATTGTTTCGGGTGCGCTCTACAGCATCGCGATGGGGATGGTCACCGCTGCGAAGACGCAGGATTCACTCATCATGCTTCGCCAGGAGTCGCGCCTCGCCATGGCGAGCATTGTCCAGAACATTCGGATGGCCCAAGGGGGCACCCTACAGACGAATGGTGGCGGCGGTTTCGCCCCAGTGGACAACAACCCGACGACGAACCTGGCGTTTCAGCGCGTGACAGACCTCGACGGCAATGGGACTGCGCTAAGCCTCGACCTTTCACTCGGGTTAACGCCGCAGCTCTGGTATACGCGTGATCTCAACGATGCGAACGGCGATGGCCAGACGGCGACGCAGCTCGTCCAGCTCCGGCAGGACGGGACGGTCGCCCGGGTCCTCGCAAATCATATCTCGCCGGTGGTAGTAACGAACGATTTCTACAATACGCCAATTGGGGGCCTCGTGTTCCAAGACGTGGGAGGGGGGACCATTCAAGTCTCTTTGATCTTGCGGCATCAGCCGGACCCAAGGGGTCCGACCATGGTGACGCGGCTTGACGAACTTGTGTCGCCGAGGAACTGATGACCCTGAGCACGTTGGAGGTAAATGCGATGAATCTTAAGAGGACTAAGCGCGACGAAGGGATGGCCCTCATTGTGGCCCTCGTTTTTCTGGTCGTCATGGGGCTTACGGCGACCTACGCTTCGAGCCGCGTGATGAACAACTCGCGCCACGTGGACAAACACGTCGACTACCAGAACTGCTTCGAGGGGATTGAATCGGCCTTCGCGCAGGCGCAGGCGGATTTCTATGCAGGCGGCGGCGGTTTCGTAGGAGTGGATGAGAACTATGATTTCACAGAGCGCCGTCCGAATTTCGGCGATCCCCTTGTTACTCCGGTGAGCATTCCGACGAGTCCGCAAATCCAATACTTCGCCTACAGTTTTGACTGGGCCACTGACGGCGTGGACAACAACGGCGACGGGCAGATCGACCTCGGGCCGGAGGCAGACGGCGGCTACTATTCGTCCTACGCTTCCTCGTGGGTGATCTGGAACAACGCGCCTACGGCGATCCGGCGCGCCGAGCGCGTCCTTCAGATGGTAGACGTCAACGTGTGGCAGAACGCGATTTTTGCCGGTGCCGGCCAGGCTGGGCTGTTGATCAACGGTAACGTCAGCATCCACGGTTCGGTGCACCTTCTGGGCGACAGCCTCGGTGCCGGCGGTATCGCGCTTGCGGCCATGGATCTTGGCGGCACGAGCCTCATTCACAACAACTACGAGGGCCTGAGTGCCGATGCCCGCTCGCGCATTCCGGGCTTGGAGACCATAGATTTCGACGGCGATATAGGTATTGAGACGATGAACGCGACCTTACGCGTCAAGAACGGCTTGGTGGGCTTGTCCGGCAATAGCGAGGTCGGCGAAGCGCACATCTTTGGCAACAGCTTCAAGGAAACAATGGACGGTGTCTATGTGACTGATGGCTGGACGGGCACGAATGTCGATGTGGACGGCAATCCGTCGAGCGTCTATAGCGACAACGGTTGGGACAATGGCTACGACCTGGGCGACATGGTCGCCTTTCCGACCTATACGAACGATGCCGGCCGCGACCACTTGGCCTATTTTCTCGAAACGGACCCAGATCCAAGTGTTGGGTTCCAGCTGGTACATGCGGGCGATATGACGATCCAGTCCGGCGGGGACAATTACTATTGGAACGCGACGACCGGGTTGGAGGTGATGGATGTCGTTCCAGGCGATGGCGCAATGCCGCTCAAAGCCGATCTTGACCCTGACGAATACTATGTTTGGTTCGACGGCGATACGAACACGATGCTCATCAACGGCCGCGTCGCCGTTGATGGAGATATTAACTTTCTCGCCGGCAACGGGCAGAACAAGACCATCGACTACGAAGGCAAAGGCACCATGCTTGCCGTGGATGACGGCGGCGGCGGCACAGGAAATGTCAACATCACCGCGAATCTTATGGCCGATGTCTTTCCCGACAATATGATTGGCGTCATGGCAGAAAACGTGATGAATCTGGGCACCATGGCACAGATTGAGATCATGGGAGCCTTCTACGCGGAGGACAGCGTAATCGTCGATAGGCAAACGAATATCATCGGGACCGTCGTCGGCGAGTTCTTCAACATGGGGGGGCAGGTGCCCGCAATCTACCAGGTGCCTTCAATGTCGTCTGCATTTACCGGGGGTATGCGGATGATTGGATCGGATCCCATTGTGATGCTGTTCCCCGTTTCCTGGAGGGAGTTGGCCGTTCTATGAGCAAGTCGCTGGTGTTCAATGGCATGAAGGACAACTGGTACCTGTTAGCTGTCGTTGCCGTCTTGTTGATGGCGGCTGTCTGGGGCGCTACCCGGGACGAGGTCGTCGCTGTGGCGACGGCAGACGGGTCAACGGGTGAGATAACGGCCGCGCCGGGCGGTCGCGGGCAGCATCAGGCGCAAAGCAGATGGACTGCGCCGACCCGGGACGCGCGGGTACGGGCCGACATTGACAGCTATGAGCGCGAACTCGCCGTCAATCGCAGCGGTTCGGAGACGGCCGCAAACCTGTACCGTCTTGCGAACCTATACTACTCGAACCTGCGAAACTACGAGCGGGCTTCGCTCTATTACGAAGATCTGTTACAGAGCTTTCCGGGTTATGAGGGATGTAAGACTGTTTACCCCAATCTGGTCATTTGCTATCAGCGACTGGGGAATCTCGCTCTTGAGCGGCACACGTACAAGCGCATGCGCGATTACTTTCCCGCCGACTCGCAGGAGCATCTCTGGGCGACGCAAAGCCTCGGCGCATAAGCGGGCGAAGCTACGCGTCGCCTTGGCGTTGCTCCGCAACGCACGGGAGCCTCGCTTCGCACGGCTGATACATGATACGCCCTTCCGTTTTCGCGGGGGGGCGTTTTGTATTGGTCCGGATGCCTACCTGATTTCTTAGAGGGCCCTGAAGAACTAACCGAGGGCGCAAGCCGGGCGTGGTGATCGGGAAGCAACGGGGCCTTATAGCCGCTGTCTTGCCTGTTAAGTGGACGCCTATGGATAGTGAGAATTTAAGGAATATTGTCTTTGGGGGTGGATCTGCCGGAAGTCTGGTGCAGGATGGGTATTGCCGCCGTATGCTTGGCCGCTCTGTCGATCGTGTGGAGTAAATAGAAGAGGCGGCGATTGGGGCGCTTGCGGGATGCTTAGGCGCGGACTACAATGTCTGAGAGAGATACCCAGGGCATCGGTGCGAAGCGGAGCTTCGCCATGCTGCGCAACAGTCGGTGAGAGGTAGCGCAAATGGCTGGGCCGGAGGGCGACGGGATGGGCCACTCTATGCGAGGCGGGAGATCCCCGCGTCGGGAAGGTCAAGGGTCAAGTGGGGGCGATCCGCTGATCGCGGCGCTGAGGAAGGTCCGGCTTCGGCTCGGGCTTGGGCGCTGGGTGAGCTATACGGTGACTTCGCTGCTGATAAGTGCGACGGCAGCGTGTATTTGGGTGCTGCTGACGCGTCTGTTCCCGCAACTTGGCGATGCGGCGTATCCGGCGCTTGTCCTTATCGGCGCCGGGTATTTGATCGCGACGGTGTGGGCCATTTGGCGGCGCCCGACTTTGCTCGATGCGGCGCTGGCCGCGGATGCCCGGATGGGGCTTCGAGAGCGGCTGACGACTTCGCTGGAGCTTGCGGGCGGAGACGGCGCGATGGTCGACGCGGTCCATGCCGACGCGCGCAGGCATCTCGAAAGACTGGACGTGCGCCGGCAGTTCCGGCTTGTAACGTCACGGGCGATGCGGTGGGTGTACGTGCCGCTTCTATTGCTTGGCCTTTCCTACACGCTTCTTCCCGAGTTCGATGTGTTCGGGCATCGAGAGCGGCAGGCGGAGGCGAAGGCGCGTGAGCAGGCCGTCGCGATCAAAGTCGAGCGGATACGGTCGGCGGCGGAGCCGCTTAGGGATAAATCGGGAGACGCTGGCGGCGCGCTGAGCGATATGACGGTTGAGATTGATGGCCTTGCTGATGACTTGGCCTCGGAGGCGATTACCGAGAAGCAGGCGATGGCGCGTCTGGCGAATCTCGCGGATGAAGTGCAACGGCGTCGTCAGGGCCTCTCGGAGGAAAACCCGATGCCGAAGCTCGCGGCGGATCTGGCGAAGTTGGGCATGGCGCGTGAGTTGGCCAGTGCGCTCCAGGAAGGGCGCATGAAGGACGCTGCACAGAAGGCGAGCGAGCTTGCGAAGAAGTTGCGCGAGGGTAAGCTGTCTGAGAAGGAACTCAAGGAGCTGGGCCGCGACCTGAAGAAGCTGGCGGAGATGCTGGGCTCGAAGACGGAGCTGGGCGCGGCGTTGGCTGAGGCCCTCGCCAAGGTGAGCGCGGCGATGGAATCCGGGGACATGGACGCGGCGCAGGACGCGCTGAAGGGCGTCGAGCTGTCGTTGGAGGACCTGCAATCCATTCTCGATCAGTTGCAGCAAATGGACGTCGTGATGGCCTCTTTCAAGGAATGGAAGCAGGACTTTATGGGGCTCAGCGAGTATTGCCGGGTCTGTGGGACCAAGTTGTGTGAGGGTGGGCGCTGCCAAAGCTGTGGCTCTTGCACGGGGGCCTGTAGTGGCATGGGGCTTGGGCTTCGCGGTGCTGGGCGTGGCGCTGGGAACCGGCTGGGTGAGATCCCTGATGTGGAAGTCGGCCTGAAGCCGACCCTAGCGAAGGGTCCGCTGACCAAGGGCAAGATGCTGGCCGATATCTTGCAGCGGACGGCGCCGGAGATGGGTGAGGAGCCGACGGCTGAATTTATCGCTGGGGCGTTTGTAGAGTTGCAGCAAGAGGCCGAGCAGGCCCTTACGCAAGAGGAGATTCCACAGGGCTCGAAGGAATTCGTTCGGCAGTACTTCGGATCGCTTGAACCTGAGGGCCGCTGAGCGGGAACGTCGGTGCGAAGCTTGGGAATGTAGCGGACTTGGGAGCAAGGTGGAGCTTCGTCAATCCATGTGAGTTTCGAGGAGTCTGCGCGTGCCGGTAAGTGGGCTGTCAAGACGCGAGTTTCTTGTGCTGAGTGCCGGATGTGCTTTGGCGGCGTGCGTACGACGCGAAGCTTCGCCCGCGTCTCGATCCGTAGCGCGGTCAGGCGTTCATGAATGGGGGGGTGAAGGTCTTCGCGACGG
>SDBV01007210.1_pt1 | contig 15249 bp, 16 predicted proteins | sample 2277081 | NCBI WGS metagenome assembly SDBV01 (sample SAMN10402039, study PRJNA504765) | marine sediment metagenome | isolation source: marine sediment core GS10_PC15, 223 cmbsf | place: Arctic Ocean: Southern Knipovich Ridge | collected 2010
CAGCAGAGCGAGCAGCGACTTGCCTGTCGAGTGTTGCCCCGTGACCAGCGTGATGTGCCCGTGAGGCAGACCCCCGCCTAGCGTCCGGTCGATGGCCGGAACGCCCAGAGGGAGCAGCCTCAGCTTGAGCTTCTCGTCCGACCCCCACAGGAGTGGCGTGCCGAGTTCCTTCGACAGGTCCCTGCGGAGGACGTCCAGGATGTCACGGGCCTCGCTCACTCGGTGACGTCACCCTCCGCCTGCTCGGGATCGGGACTCTGCAGCTCCGCCTCGACGGCCTCGCGCAGGGCCTGCTCCTCCCGCAGCTTCTTCACCAGCGAGTTGTGCGACCGCGTCACCGCAGCCATCCCCTGCTCGACCATGTCGAGACGCTGAGCCCCCTCCGGTTGAGCGAGCTTCGCCCCCTCCACCAGCGACGATATCGTGCTGGACAGCCTCCCGTCGATCTCCCCGAAGGCGACGCCCGCCACCTCCAGTGCCATCTCCAGTTGCGCGGGCACGTCGCCCGCCGGGTCCAGGTTGGCGATGACGATCTCCGGCTTGATGCTCGCGTAGTCGGCGAGCGGGATCGTGAGACCGAGCTTGATGGTCACGCGCAGGTCGTCACCCACCTAGAAGTCCAGGACTTCGACGGGAGCTGGCATACCCGCCGCCTCGACAGCAGGCGAACTCTCCACAGACGCACGCGCCGCCGGGGCTGCCGTCGCCGGGACAGCCGTCGCGGCCGCCTCCTCGTCGGTCTTCTTGGAGGGGTTGTTCCGTCCGGAAAGCTTGTCGCCCCAGTCCTGCACCACGATGGTGTGCAGGTCCGGCATCGTCGCGCGGGCCTCGATCACCTCGGAGGGGAACTCCTTGACGATCTGACCGGCCCGAAGGATGTCCAGGCGCTGCTGGCCGGACCCGGTCGTCACCCACCGATAGCGCCGGTTCAGCAGGGTAGGCTCCACCTCCGGCGTCGCCGCGTCTTCTTCCCCGAACTCGTCGCTGGCCCCACCGGACACGTACAGCGCGTCGAGCTGGTCCTCCATCTTGAAGCGGGCCGAGATCATCTGGATCTTGCCCACGTCCTCCCGGAAGACCTGCAGGCCCCCCGTCGTCACGAGCGGCCACTCGGGGTGCTTGCTCCCGTCCCGGGCGACCTGCGTGTCGTGGTAGATGCACTCGGTGTAGATGGCTAGGATCGACCGCGACCACGGCCCCTCGAAGTCCCCGCTCATGCAGCGCGGGCACACGTCCGGGAGATCGTCCGCGGTGTCCCGTCCACACATCCGCTCGACGGTGAACGTGCGCTTGGTCTTCGGACTCGTGATCTGCTCCAGATGGATCAGGGGGACGTAGACCTCATCCCCTTCGGTGCAGAAGAAGAACTGCACCTGGGTCCCGCTCTCCCCGAACTGCCACTTGTAGCCGGAGCCGCGGTTGCCACCCCCAAAGTCTTTCCTCTGCGTCCGCATCCATGCGAGACCACGTTGTTCCGAACCAGCCATAGATGCTCCTGTACGCTACGTCCTCGGTTCTTTCCTATATGAATGATACACGGTTATGGGTCCCACCTCGCCAAGGCGGCCTGCTGATCGGTAGTGCTCAGGCTGAGCCACTCGTCGACCAGCTCGTACCCGGGGTCGACCTCGCCACTGATCTGGGCCCAGCGCGAGGCGGCCCCCTTCCCCTCGTCGGCAAGCCGAACGGCCTCCAACTGATCCAGCGACTGCAGGGCGTGGTCGCTGCGCTCCACGCTGAAGCTGCGCCCCCCGCACCTCTCGCAGAACGGTCGCCACCCGGTCGGTCGTGAGGTCGAGCACTGCACGCAAACCAGCGCCGTGATCGGCTGCGTCTGCCGCTGGGACCTCCGCCGCAGCCACTCCTTCCGGTTCCACAACGACCGCGTGAGCACGTTGAGGAACGAACCCTTCTCGGGGTCGTACGTCTGCTGCGTCCGAAACAAGACCTCCAGCATCTCCTGGCGCACGTCCTCCGGGTCGTACCCGGGGAGATAGGCGTGGACCTGATGCTCCACCAACGGCCGCACCTGGGCTATCAGCTCCGGGAAGGGCATAGTGCGCACCCTCGCGTCGAGCTGCACGGAGTCAGCCTGTCGATTCGTTCGGGGGGCCATCGTCGATCTCCTGTTCCTGAGCACTTGTCGTGCCCTCATCATCGGCAGGACGAACCGATCTGTCAACCCCGAACGCCACCTCGATTTCCTCGGCCGTGCACTCCTGCGGGTCACCCCGCCCCTCAGGCATCCTGATCCAACGCGTCGGAACTCCGCGCGCCTTCAACAACATCTCAGCCTGCACCCGACACACCTCTCCCGACGAGTCCGCGTCGAAGGCAAGCACGACAGCCCAGAACCGCCCGGCCAGCAGGTCAGCCTGCCTCTCGGACATGCTCGACCCTAGCAGCGCCACCGCGTGCACACCGTGCTGGTGCAGCCACATCGCGTCGAGCGGCCCCTCGACCACCACGATCTCATCGCAGAACCCGAACGGCAGCGCGTCCAGTCCGAGCAGCACGCCTCCCTTGGGGAAGCTCGTGTTCTCGTACTTCGGTTCGCCGGTCACCCTGCGGCGCACCAGCCCGATCAGGTCACCGTCCATGCGGACCGGGATCACCACCGCCTCGATGTTCGCGTCGTACCCGACCTCCCACGTGCGCAACGTCTCGGCCGTGAAGCCCCGGTCGAAGATGTACTTCGGAGCCCGGCCCTGCTCATACAGCAGCACGAGGTCGGGGCGGGGCTGAGGCGGTTGGTACACCGGCTCGGCCAGCGCCGCGGTCAGCTCCTCATCGGTCGGGGGCGCGCCGTCCTTCAGACGGGCCCGCACCTCCGCGATGGGGTCGCCGGTCACCTCCGCGATCAAGGCCGCGAGATCGCCGTCGGACCCGCAACCCGCGTGACACCGCCAACCGCCCTCGGTCATGTGGACGGTGAAAGACGGGGCGTCATCGTCGTGCAACGGGCAGCGAGCGCTCGCCCACGGCGTATGCGGCTGCTCGGTCAGGTCCTCGACCCCGATCGCCGCGAGCGCCTTCTCAACGGCCGCTCGACCGTATCTCACTGATGCACGTCCAGGGGCATCACCTCGTCCGCGAACCGCGTCAAGATGTCCCCCATGTCAGGGATCAGCCGATACAGGTCCCCGCCCCACGGCAGGCCGTTCAACTCCTGCAGGAGCCCCGCGGCCGTGTGCCGGCGAATCGACCGGAACAAGCTGTTGCCCTGCATGACCTCCTGATTGACGAACGCGAGTGCCGACATCTTGTCCGCAATCTCGACGATCTGCACCTCGATCGGCGAGTCGGCCAGCCCGCTCCCCCATGCTCGCGCCTGCAGCGTGAACCCCCGCAAGTCGTCCGCCACGTTGTCGGTGATGTCTTCGAACATCCGAGGCACGATCTCGCGTTCCGCCGCGAGGAATGCCTTGCCCATGATCTCCTTGGCCGGGTGGGGCATGTCGCCGAGTAGCGTTTCGGCCATGTCGTGGTACATCGCGTACAAAACTGCCAGCGGAAGACTCACGACCCAGCCCTCCCCCTGCAATACCGACGCGATGACGAAGGCGATGTGTGCGGTGGTCCACTGGTGGTCGGCCAGCGTTTCCTGCTGGCGGACCGGACGGTGGTGCCATCGGGTGACCTGCGACGCCCGCCGATCCAGCAGGGCCGACATGCTCGTGTGCTTGCTCATCTCAGAAGTCCACCTCTCCGGTGTCGTCTTGGACCTGGGTTCCTAGCTGGTGGATGTCCCCCGCGTCCACGTCGAAGTGCAGCGCCAGGCGCTTCATCACTCGCTGCCCGTCACGATGCTTCGGCACCTTGAAGACCCTGCGCATGGGGTTCCCTCGCTGCTCCGCCACGCTGATCACTCGGTTGGCCGCCTCGGTGAGGCCCATTCCGTAGGCCGCTTGTCCCAGGTCGGGAGCCTCGCTCACGTCCTGCAGAACCGTTCGCGTTGCCTGCGACACCGTGAGCACCAGGATACCGAGGTCCTGCGCCAGCCCCTTGATCAACGTGGCCGCGCGCTGCATGTGCTCCCAGGACTTGCCTCCGCTGTCGTCGCGGATCAGGTGGAACCCGTCGATGCAAAGGATGTCCGGAGTGCCCGGCGTCCCGCCGGACAGGTGCTCCCGGGCCTGCGCTATGATGTCGGCAGGCGAGAACTGCCCGGCGGACCCGGCGTCCCGCGTCACCCACCGAGCCGTCGACGTCGCAACGTGTGCGTCCAGCGCGTCCATGTAGGCGCGGTATCGTGTAGCCTCCTCGGTCCCTCGTCGCAGCTTCCGATTGCTCAGGCCTATGCCGAGGAAGTGCGCGATGATGGGGTCCAGCCTCAGCTCGATGTCCCTCACGCTCGACTCCGGCGAGAGGAACAAGACGTTCGCCCCGTGGTAGTGGTAGGCTCCCGCGGCCAGCCTCAGCATCAGAAACGACTTGCCGGTGCCAGTCGCGCCAATGATAGAAACGACCTCGCCCGGCTGCCAGAAGTACTCCTCCTGGTCGAACACAGGCAGCCCCGTCGGGATGCCAGTGGCTGCCTCATGGGGACTCTCCAACGTCGCCAGCCGGACCCGGGCATCCACCTCGAACCTGCGAAGGTGTCCCTCCGTCGTCTCCGACGTGGCCAGCTTCCCCAGGCCGCCCAGCAGCCCCGTGAGGGCAGCCCGCGGGTTGTCCTGCAGGGCGTCGGCCCCTTCGAGCAGTACGCTTCTCAGCTTCCGCTGGAGCCCTAGCAGGGCCACGGTCCCGACGAAGTTCTCAGCGTCCGTCAGGTCCTCGGGTAGCGCCACGCCAGTAATGGCCAGCACGTCCGCTGCGGTCGCAGGCTCCCCTGCCTCGGCTCGCTCGCACAGGTAGCGCCACACGTCCTGGTGCGCGGGCACCCGGAAGGCGGCCTCATCGACCCCGCGACCCCGCGCCTGCTGAACCAGCTCGGGCGTCTTCAGCGTCGCGAGCGCGCCTAGCTCGACCTCCTCGGGGGTCGCGTCAGGATGCATCCGGGTTCCGTTTCCACAGCAGGGCCAACATCTTCTGGGCCTGCAGAACCCCCGCCTCCTCGGCCGCCGCCAACGAGTCACCCCACAGATCGAGCCAGTAACCGATCGACTCCACAAGCCTCGACGGGGACTCGTCGCGCTCGGTCAACGCCAAATCGTACTCCCAGAGACGGTAGACCCAGGCCCCTGCGGGCACCCCCTGGCGATCGGAAGTGTACCAGAACTCCTCCGGGGAAGGCCCGCGCCAGCGTCGGCCGTCGGCGACCTGCGCCATCGTCCAGCGCACCACCAGCTCGACGTGGGCGGCGTCCCCGTCGGTCTCCTGTAGCAAGGACCGAAGGCGACGGTCCAGCGTCGTTGTGTTGAGGATCAGCCGGTCTCCGGCAGCCCTCACGATCCGCTGTCGGAGAGCCACCACCGCTGCGGGCGTGTCCGCGGCGGCCCGCACCCGCCCGACCTCTTTCCGAAGGGTCGCGACCTGTTCCCGCAAGTCCCCCACCTCCGAGACCAGATCATTGACGATGTCCTGCGCCCGCTGGGCAGCGCGAGCCACCGCATCCTGCATCGCTATCTGCTCGTCCGTCCCCCTAGACACGGATGCGCACCCGCTCCTGCCCCGGGTTTCCATGCAGGGGACAGTCCCCGTTGATCCAGAAGTTCTTCTCAGCCTGCGGCTTGTCGACGGTCCCGAAGGTGCCCCGCCCGTATTCGTTGTCCAGCACCGGACACAGACACCCCTGCGCGAGGGCCGCTTCGCTGCCGGGGTTCGGAATCTGCTCGGTCATGCTGCCCACTCCTCATCGATCTCGACGGCGTCGAGAGTCTCCAGCGCGAACTTCTTACCCCGACCCCAGCGGGGTCCGACGGTGCCTTCGGCGACCATACGAACCGGAATCTGGACGCCTAGCGTCTCGGTCAAGATACGAGGCACCTCCATGGCCTGGAGAATGAGGCGCGCGTTCTCGCGCCACGTGTCGACCCGCAGCTCGAACAGCAACGCGTCGTGAACGTCCCCCACGATCCGCACCTCGTCCTCCGGCAGCAGCCTCCCCTCGGGAAAGCCCCCCAGCCCCATCATGTCGATCATGGCCGCGAGCGTCATGTCCGCTCCGGTGCCCTGGTCCGGGGAGTTGATCGACTGGCGCTCGGCCTTCAGGCGCTCCCACTTGTCGAGGCTCAGGATGTTGACCAGGTGGCGAATGCGCCCCGTCGGTGACATCACCTGCAGGTCCCGCGCGACCACCATCTTCTGCTGCTCGTGGAACCGAAGCACGCCCGGATACGTGCGGAAGAACAGGGCGTGCCCCTCCTCCGCCTCCGCATCGGTCATCTCGATCCCGAACATGGAGTGCGCATACTTCCGGAACGACCGCGCCTGCATCCCGTAGATCAGCCCCAGCACGAACGGCTTAGCCGACTGCCTCTGGGCCTTCGTGATCTCCGCCTCAGGGATGCCGTACCGGATGCTCGCGAAGTGGATGTAGACATCGCCCCCGCGCTCGTACACGTCCAGCAACGTCTCGTCTTCCGAGAGCCACGCCATGATCCGCACTTCGAGCTGCGAGTAGTCGACCTCCAAGAACACGTACCCCGGCGGGGCCGCGATGCAGCCGCGCATCATCCCCTTGCGGGGTATCTGCTGAGCGTTCGGCTTGTCGCAGGACCGGCGGCCCGTCACGGTCCCGCCCGAATCGTCGTCGCGTTCGCTACTAGCGGCCAGCACGTTGTAGTACGGGTGGATACGTCCGCAGTCGCACATCCATTCCCGCCACTGATCAAAGAAGCCGCAGTTCTTCAGGGCCTTCTGGAGGCGCTGCAACTTCACCATCGCCGGGTGCTGGAGGTCCTTCAAGGCCCCCGCATCCACCGAAGGCTCACCCCGCTTCTCCGTCCGCTTCGTCACCGGCAGGCCCAGCCCGCGGGGGTCGGTGAAGATCCAGGCTCTCAAGAAGTGCTCGTTGCCCAGCACGTCGCCCGCGGGCGCAGAGGGCGCACCCTTCTTGGTCTTCGCGTTCGCGCGCTCCACCCACTCAGCCATCAGGCCGGGATCGACCGTGTCCACGACCAGCCCCTTGAGTGCCGTGGCGAACCGGGTCAACGACAGCTCCGACCTGCCCATGAAGTCGGCGTCGAGGTACAACCCGTTGCGCTCGACCTCCGTGAAGGCCGCGAGCCCAGGCAGCACCAGGTACTTGAGCAGCCGCGCGAGGCCCTGCTGTTCTCGCAATGCGGGCCGCTGATACTCGTACAGCAGGTGCGTGTACGCGACGTCCCGCGCACAGTAGGCACCCATGCCATCGGACCCCCACCAGTCGCCGAGATGGCCCTTGGTCGGGCGCTTCGCGTTGCGCGCCAGGATGTCGGAGGGGTCGCCTTCCATGAAGCCGAAGCGTTGCTCGCCCTTGCCCCAGTTGCCGACCCCGAACGCCATGTCGGCCTGGTCCCGCAGGTTGAGCGGACGCTGCTCGTCGAGGAGCCCGGCTGCCGCAAGCGTATCGAACCCGATCTTCAAGCGTGCACCTCCACCAGCCCGTGCCGCTCCATGGCCCGCATCATCCACCGCAGGTCGAACTTGACGTTGTGGCCGTTCACCCGTCGCCGGTCATCGAACAGCAGCCCCGTCACCTCCTGCAGCACATACCGCAGCACCGGCGGGTCCTTGTACCACGGCGAGTCCGGGTGCTCGAAGGCCATGTTGTAAACCCGGATGCCCTGCCCGAGGTCCCGGCCGTCGGTGATGTCGATCCCCCACACGAACGAGTAGTCGTCACGCCCCGAGTGAAAGCCCCGCGTCTCAAGGTCGAACGTGAGCAGCTTGTCAGGCTCCTCGGCGAAGAACGCGAGCATCGTGCTCAGGTCCGCGAGGGACCGCACGTCCACGATCTCCACCGACGGTGCCTCGGTGATGCCCTGCGCCAGCCTTCGCCACTTAGCGACGTCCGCCTCGAACGCGGACAGCAGCTTGGGCGTGATCAGCACCGCCAGCGGGTTGTGCGTAGGCACCACCCAGCAATGGTACTGCTCCGACCAGAACGCCTGGCCCCTCGCCTTGGTAATGCCGTCACGGTGCACGAAGAAGTAGAACGCCTCCGCGCCCATCGCGAGCACAACCTTGGGGCGCACGGCCCGTAGCTCGGTCTCCAGAAAACCTGCGCAGGTCTTGCGCCCGATCTTCAGGTCCGGCTTCTTGTCCCGCCCGTCCGGCGGAACACACTTGACCGCGTACGTCTGGTACACGTCCGCGAGGTCCACGTCGTTGCCCCTCAGTACGGAATCCAGAAGCTGAAGCCCGAGCCCGTGCCCTGGCGTGCCCTCCACGTCATCCTCGTCGGTGGGGGCGTCCGTGATCACCATGGCGTCGCAGGGGACCGGGCCGTTCCCAAACATGCAGGGCGTCTGCAGCCGGAGCGACGTGCACTCCGGACGACACCCCTCCTCGTCGCGCGCGCGGGCCCACAGAGCCCTGGCCCCGTCGGTCAGTAGCTCGTCGCCCGTGGCGCGGCCTCCGCGCAGCGTCCGCGCGGGAGGACCTGTCACTTCTTGACCCCGACCGACCACTCCTTCGGCTCAGGCTTGGGGCCGAGGCAGTCCTGCATGTCCTGGTTCGAGACCTCCTCGGCGGCGACCGCCCGGGTCCACTCGCCCGCCCGAAACGCCTTGGACGGAACCGTCACCTGGTCCACGTCGATGAACCGGAAGAACATGTCGGGGCCGAACTTGCCCAGGAACTTCCCGGGATCGAGCGGCGGGGGCGCAGCCTCGGTCTTGCTGATAGTCACGTGGCCACCCCGCACCGGCACCGAGACGGTCATACCCTCGGTTATCGGCTCGGCGACGTCCGGGGCGAGCGCCGCGGTCGCGACACGGATCAGCGGCTTCAACACCTTGATGCGCTTGTCGTCCTTGTCGAACCGTCGCTTGACGACCACGAACTCCGCGGTCAGCTCGTCGAGGGACTTCTCTGAGTCGGGCGTCTCTGTCGGGTCCATCGGGCCTCCTAGTCCAGCGTCTCCGGGGGGATCAGTTCTGCCGTCGTCTGCAGGGCGTTCTCCAGTCGCTGAATCGTGGCCTGCGCGTACCTCGGGTCCAGTTCGATGCCGACGGCTGTCACGTCCAGGGCGTTCGCTGCGATGAGGGTGCTCCCTGAGCCGCAGAACGGGTCGAGGACGACGCCTAGCTTCGTGAGGTGGTTGACAAGCACCTGCAGCGCGAGCCTGATCGGCTTCGAGGTCGGGTGCTCCCGCGAGGCCGATGGCCGATGGACGTCCAACACCGCCAGCACGTTGCCGTTGGTGTCCTTCTGAGGCGCGTTCTTCTCGTCCCGCTGGATGGTGACACCCAGCACGGTCACGTGCCCGGCCTTGCCCGACACCCAGGAATGAGCCGCGCCTGGCGTCCAGCCGTAGAACAAGAACTCGTGCTGCCAGTGGTAGTCCTGGCGACCCATGACCGGCGCGTTCTTGACCCACACGAGGGTCTGGCGTAGCGACCCTAGCGTCTCGCATGCGTGCCGCAGCACCGGCTCCATGTCGCCCGCGGGGGCGCACACGTAGTACGGCGTCCCGGGCGGGAGGAACTCGGCGATGGCCTCGAAGGTAGCGACCGTGATGCGGTGCGTGTCCCCGCTAACCGCCGCACGGAACTCGTCGGTCGTCTCCGACAGCTCGACAACGCCCGACTGGATGATGTCCTTCACCAGAATGTCAAGGGCCTCACTCCCGGCCGCGTCGTCACGGGCGTCGTTGTCGATGGTCAAGGCTTCCTCGGTCTTGCCGACGTAGCCCACACCGTACGGCGGGTCCGTGAACACGATCGAGGGCACCAGATCGCCAAGGGCCCGAGCCACGTTCTCGGCATTCCCCGAGTCATCGCAAAGCACCCGGTGCGGGCCGATCTGGTAGAGGTCCCCGACCCGCACGTAGATCGGGTCCTCGGAACCGTCGTCGCCGCCCCCACCGTCACCGCCGTCACCGCCGTCACCGAAATCCTCGGAGGTGTTGCTGCCGGGCTTGCCTGCGTGCTGCACAAGCTGAACGACCGACCACCCGAGGGTCACCGCCTGCGCGAGGAAGTGCGCACGCTCCTCCGGGCTGTGGGTGTAGACCGCGCGGTGATGCGACCACGAGAGCGGGTATCGTTCCTGCCTCGTAGAGAAGACCTCCGCCACCAGACGGTACTGACCCATGAGGGCGCGCTCAACCCCCACGCTCTCGGCGTATTCCTTGAGCTTGCCGTAGGCTTCCTCCACCTGCCGGGCGAGGTCCCCTTGCCTCCACTTGGAGCCATCGTAGACCGCCTCCGTGCGGCGGCCTTCCTCGACCAGCTCCTCGTAGGACAGGCCCTCGAACTCGGCCAGGGGATCGTTCGTTTCCGTCATCGGACCTCCTTCAGATCGTGTGGTGGAGGCGGGAGAAATCGAACCCCCGTCCGGCAAGGTGCCGCGTGCGGCCGTGCCTCACCGTCTATCCCGTTCGCCCCCAGAGGGTCGCACGTACTACCGAGATCGGAGCCACCTTCACCAGCAATCACCCCGGGGTTGGTCTCCGTCTGCCCGCAGGCCAAGCAGTGCACGTGCGTCCCTCTGGGGGCCGGTCCCTCCGGACCGACCCCGCTGTTCTCTATGTGGACTGGACCACCCCCTTTCAATTCGTCTCACTGGGATGATACACGGCTACCGCGGCAACCGCAGATCAGCTCATGCGCTCGGTGAGAGCAAGCGCCCGACGCAACAGCGCCGACACGCGCTCGGCATCGGTCGGCTCCGGCTCCAGCGAGGGCTCGGGCACGTCCCACGGGTCATCCATCGCGGCGATGGCGCGCGCTGTGTCCGGGCGAAAGTTCATGCGCTGCCAGATGTTCGGACGGCCCAACCCACTCCCGTGAGCGTACTCAACCGCATCCACCATGTCGGCAGGGTCCGCGTCGCCGGGGAACGTCGGGAACACGTGATCGCGCGGCACATCGTACGCGTCCAGTAGGCGGAACGCCTCCGTGACTGACTGGATGGGGGGTCGGTTGAAGTCGGTCCAATACACCTCAGGCAACACCCGATAGTTGAGGCCCCGGACTTTGATCTCGTTCAACCACGACCCCAGCCCGATGCCGCGGTCCGCTGTGAGCTGCCACGCCCGGGCGTCCACCCACAACCACAGGTCGGTGCCGCCGTTCGCCTTGAAGTGACCGACGTACTGCCCCGCCCGGCGGGCCGACTCGATCCCGCGGTAGGTCCAGAACCGGGGGTACGGTTCCACGTTCGCGATGAAGACCGCGCCCATGTCGGAAGCCTTCGCGACTACCCGCGCCGCCTGAGCAACATCCGCGATCTTGCCCGCCAGAGCACCCTCGGTTGTCGCCTCGTGCCCGAGCACATTAGCCCAAGGCACCCACTGTCTGCTGTGTTCCGCGTGATCACGGACCCGCTGCCGCACCACGTCAAAGTCCCCGATGGCCCGAGGGTGCTCGTCGTACCGCTCCATCCACGAAGCCCCGTCGAGCACCTTGCCGTAGATGCCGCCGATTGCGTTTTGGGGGTTCAAAGAGTCGGGGTCAGGGTCTTCGTCCGACGGCCCGATCGCAGACTCCACGTAGGAGGACTGGACCTGGTGTACAGCGACGTCGACCCTCATGATACACCTCCGCTCGCGCTCTCGAAACTGGTCTCACCGTAATGGTACACGGCTGCAGACGGAGGCGAATTTCAGGTACGAATCCCGTAACCGTGTATCATCAGGACACGTTGACCAGGTGGATGCACGCAGTAGGACCTGGGACTGCTACTCGGTCCCTGACCCCTTGATAACACGGTCCACACCCAGGGCTGCGAGGGTGATCGCTACCGCCTCCTGTGCCTGGACCGCGATGTCCAGGGAGGCGTCCCCCGCAAGGGTATTGAGGGCCGAGACCCCGAAGGCACTGACGAACACGAGGGACCACATCCGCTGGGGGTGGCTGACGAACCATGGACCGAAGCGAGGGACCGCCTGCAGCCAGGGCTTGGCCATGCGGACCCCGAGCCAGGTAGCGGACACGGCTGCGATGGCCTCGGGGCTGGTAGCATCGATCATGGTCAGGTCCTCCTGGGGGTGAATGTGTACACGTGTACACATTGGAGCTGGTGTCACGGTCGGAGGGGCTGGCCTAGCACCCCGAGCAGGCCCCCCATAAGTGCCGCCGCCATGTGCCCGACGGCGGTGAGCCTGCGCCGGTCTCGTTTCAGGTCCTGTACGTCCCTGCTCGTCTGGAGCAGCAGGAGCCAGCCCATGGCGTCTCGGTCCTCCTCGTTCAGGCGCATCACGAAGTCGACCCGGGCCGCGTCGTCGAGGCCCTGGAGGCTGGTTGCCATTTGTGTGAGGTTGCGCCCGGTCATCGCTTCTCCATTCTACGCTATGCCCCTGCGATCGAAACAAGCACCACGAGGTCCGACCCGGCCGCTCCCGAACCGATCTGATCCACGTCGAGCGTCAGTACGTCGTCCTTGGAGACCTCGGTCACATCCGGCGCGGTCACGTTGAGCGCGTCTTGCTCGGTCACGGCAATGGTCGGGCGGTTGGCCTGCGTCGTGTAGATCGTCGTGCCGCCGAGGTTGACGTCCACGATCAGGCTGGCCCCGGTCGGCGCGGTCCCAACCGTGGCAGTGACGCGGGTGATCACCCCGTCGAACGGAACGTGCAGGCGCTCGGGGTGTGAGGCCACGCCTAGCCCTCCGCTGACGTAGAACTTCAGGACCCTGGTCCCGGGGTCCGTCGGGTCCACCGGCAGCATGAACGTCTGAAGCTGGGCCGCGTCGGCCGCAGTGCCGTCGTACGACGTGGGGGCGGTCGTGGTGATCGCGGGGGTGATGTCCTCGCCATAGATCACGAACAGTAGGGCGTTGCCGTTGGCCCAGGCCCCCCGGTTGATCACGTTCTGGATCGTCGGGGACAGGTCGTTCGTGTACAGGATGCCCGCCGCCCACGGCACTGCATCCCAGATGACCTCGGTCGCGACCCGGCCGTCCCAGTCGGCGCTCGCTTCCAGCGCGGTGGTCGGAGCGGCCGCGTCGTCTTCATCCACGCACGCGACCCGCATGTTCTGTGTCGGAGGAAACAAGCCGTCGACGGTAGAGTTCACGAAGCGCAGGCGCAGGGGCGGGACCACCTGCCCCTGGTCGAGCGGCACGTCATCGAATCGAAAGAACCCGCTGAAGTCGGTGCCTCCCGCACTGGAGAGGAGGATGTTTCCGGCCGCCGCACTGAAGGCGCTGTCGGTCTGGTAGGACCAGTGTCCGTCGTCTGCTCCCGCGGCAATGATCATGTCCGGGAACACGTCGGCGGGGTCGCCTACGTCCAATCCGATGCCGACGCCCGAAGCCATCCACGTCCGCTGGTCTTCGTGCCACGTGGCGTGGACGCGCTCGCCGGGAGCGAGCGGACGTCCGCCGGTGTAGTACATCAGCTCCGCCTGGCCGAGGCGGCCGCCGACGTTCACCGCGTAGAGCTGATCGGTGACCTTCGTCCTGACGGTGACCATGTTGCCGAGCGGCCGTGTCTGGGGGCTGCGCTGGGGGATGCGGCGCACGGCTACAGCCCTCGCGTAATGGCGGTCACGATGGCGGACGAGTACATCTCCACCTCGGCGATCAGCGTTCCGTTCTGGTAGCGCAGGCTTATGTCGTTCGCTACCCACAACTCGGACGACGCGATGCCGGTGTGGTCGGGGTCCGCGAAGTCGAACGGGTCGGTGGGCTCCACCCAATCGGCGTCCACGATCGTGACCCGCAACGTCCGACGCGTCGAGTTCTCCCTGCGGAACCGCGCAACCCCCGGGCCGCCGTGGTGGACGTTCCCGAACTGGTCGGCGATTCCCGACATGCCGATCGTGACCGGCGTGAATCCGGACTCGCTCAGACTGACACGCAGCTCGCGAGCGCGCGGGGGATACGGTACATGCGGGTAGTCCCCGGCCCCGGGTTCCGCGCCGCCCCACAGGATCGTCCCGGCCGGGAACGTGCCTGCGTCGAAGTGCACCGACACGTGGCCGACGGCCCCGGACGTGCCCTCACGGAAGCGGATGCGCTCGACGTTGTTCGTGCCCGCCGCGCCCTGTCCGATCAGGCTGAAGGACGTGACGGCCCCGTACTCGTCGGCGGTGATGCCGTGCTCCGGACCGAGTATCCACCGGCCGATGATGATCTGCCCATAGCGACCGGTCCCGCTGACGGCGTACTTGCGCCAGACCTCCAGCCCCATCTCGTCTGCCATCTGGGTGAACGCGGCCAGGAGGTTCGGCCCTGCCGTGATCGCCTGGGGGATGTACGCGCTCAGGTCCGCGACGCTAGTGTCGGTGGCCCCCAGCTCGTCGCCGTCCCACATCATATCACTCAGGTCTATGAGGTCCTCGAAGATCTCGTCGAGCGCGAACCCGAGGCTGACCGAGCCGGGGGCGGCCTCCATCAGCTCGGCTGAGATGTATGACCGAGTGATCTCGGTGTCGAGCTTCGTGCTCGGGCGGTCCCGCCCGGACAGCGTGACCGTTACCAGCCCGTCGCTGACGTCGGTCTGGACGTCCTCCACGATCCCGCAGATCTGCCGCTTCCACGCGGTAGCGGTGGTGTCCTCTCGGAGGACCCGCGTGTCGATCAGGATCGGGCGACCGAGGAAACGGTCTCCCTGAAACACGTTCTGCGTGATCGACGGCGACGCCGCGAGCGCGTCGGCCGCCACGAGGTTGCCGCGCATCCGCTCGGTCCATGCCTCGCCCTGCGCCGCCGTCGGGGAGACGGCGAACATCCCGACCTCATCGATGTGTCCGTCGAAGACGTTGGTGCCCACGCCGAACGATCCAGATCCGATCAAGAGGTCAAAGGACGCGTCGCTGTCACGCGTGCCCGTCGGGGTGACCCATCGGGTAAGGCCGTCGTCGACCGTGCGGGTCGTGAAGCTGGTCCCGTCCCAGATGTGGAACGTCGGGTCGTTGCCGGTGGCGTCGGAGTCGTACGTGATCATGACGTAGATGACGGTGTTGATCGGGATGTTGACATCGGTCACCCACGTACCGTTGTCACCTGAGAACAAGTGTCGGAACTGGAGGCGCACCAAACCGCCGACTTCGCCTAGCACGAAGACCGCCCAGTTGCGCTTGCTCATAATACGCCCGGCGTTGCCTTCGCCGTCGGAGTCCGCGTTGAACGCGAAGCACACGCCGCCGCCGCCACCCCAGATGTTCTGCAGGACCGCGGTGTTGGGCGACGTGGTCGGAGCGCGCCATCCAAGGG
>SDBV01007211.1_pt1 | contig 15249 bp, 12 predicted proteins | sample 2277081 | NCBI WGS metagenome assembly SDBV01 (sample SAMN10402039, study PRJNA504765) | marine sediment metagenome | isolation source: marine sediment core GS10_PC15, 223 cmbsf | place: Arctic Ocean: Southern Knipovich Ridge | collected 2010
CAACGAGGATAGTACAGTCGGAATGATGGAATCCATAAATTTGCAGGAAGCTAAAGTATCGGGGGCCCGGGACGTTGTAAAGTGTGCTGTTGAAAGTGGATTTAGTGAACAGGAAATCCTGGACTATGTTGACCAATTAAAAACCATTCTCGATTACGGATATAATCTTGAATTTGACCCCCGTTCGGTTGTTGGAGATGATTTTAATGATGTATATCAAAAATACTACGGTAATACTACGCTTTTGTATGAGGGTGAAAGCCACGGGACCTCGGTTGCAGGTGTAATTGCCGCAAAACGAAATAACGGTATTGGAATAGATGGGATTGCCGAAAACGTAAAGATCATGGCCATCAGGGCAGTCCCCGATGGTGATGAGCGTGACAAGGATGTCGCAAACGCCATCATTTACGCAGTGGATAATGGTGCAGATATTATCAATATGAGTTTCGGGAAACGTTTTTCGCCCAGAAAAGAAGCTGTGGATAAAGCAATAAAATACGCAGATTCCAAAGGAGTACTTATGGTGCATGCCTCCGGAAATGACAATAAAAACATCGATACACGCGACAATTTCCCAACACGTGATTACAGTAATTCAAAGAAATCTGCTAAAGGCTGGCTTGAAGTTGGTGCCTCTTCCTGGGGTGATGACGACAATTTTGTGGCAAGTTTTTCCAACTACGGTAAAAAAACGGTGGATGTATTTGCTCCCGGCGTTGCCATTTACTCCACTACACCGGGAAATAAATATGAAAGTGTTGACGGGACCAGTTTTGCCAGCCCTTTGACGGTTGGAGTAGCTGCCCTGGTAATGTCGTACTACCCGGATCTTACTTCAAATCAGGTAAAGAATATTATTATGGAATCCTCTGTGAAATTTAAAGATACATTAGTAAACAAACCAGGAGAGTCTGAGGATGATGCAGGAATGATCAAATTTGGTGAACTATCCATATCAGGAGGTATCGTCAATGCTTATGAGGCGGTGAAAATGGCAGAATCGATGCAGGTCGACAAAAAGAACTAATTTTGTTTACGGAGGTAGTCGGAAGTCGTAAGCAAGAAGTACAGACGTGCGAACTGGGAACACAAACCTCGGCAGCGCATCTTGCTTATCAGTAATTAACAGATCCTGAAATAAATTCAGGATGACCAATGGTTTTATGTCAGGTTGAATAATTTGGTATTTATCGCTAAATTGACAAATCACTAACTACAAACATTCCTATGACTTTCAAAATAACACGTAGAAACTGGCTCAGAGCTTCTGCAACACTTGCCGCCGGTTCATTGCTTCCTTCTGCTTCGTGGGGTATCGACACCAGCAACAACAATATTCTTCCAACTGGTGAGATTAGTCCAAATCTCAATAACCTGGATGAGTTTGCCAATCCAGCCGGATTAAAAGTGAGGTTGAATGCAAATGAAAATGCTTATGGTCCATCCGATGCGGCTAAAAAAGCTTTAAAAAGTGCTATCGACTCCAGCTTCAGATATCCTTTCTCAGAAGTCAAGGAACTGAAGGAGCAGATTGCCAACAAATATAATCTGCCAACGTCAGAAGTGACTCTTGCCGGTGGTTCCACCGAAATTCTAACCATGGCGGGAATGGCATTCGGATTACAACATGGTGCTATTGTATCAGCTTATCCAACATTTGAGACGCTGTTCCGTACCGCCAAGCAATTTGATTGTGAATGGATACAGGTACACCTTGACAAGGACTTCAAACATGATCTGACAGCTATCGAGAATGCGATTAACAGCGATACCAAACTCGTTTATATATGTAACCCAAACAATCCCACAGGAACTTTGATTGACCAGGGAGTACTCAATGACTTCTGCAAAAGGGTATCACAAAAAGTGCCGGTATTTGTCGATGAAGCCTATACGGAGTTTCTTGATAACCCCAAAGCACACACAGTTATTCCACTTGTGAAAGAGGGTTATGACATTATAGTAGCTAAAACATTCTCAAAAGTTTACGGTATGGCCGGACTTCGTGTGGGATTTGCTTTGGCACCGGAAAAGCGTATAAAGCAACTTGAAAAACACGGAGTGAGTCTTTCGATTGTTTCCAAAACATCGGTTGCTGCTGCTACTGCATGCCTTGACGATGCTGATTTTGTTGCCTACAGCAGAAAGAAAAACCAGGAATCAAAAAAAGTGACGTACCAGGTTATAAAAGAGGCCGGTTACAACGCAGCCATTCCTTCCTATACAAGTTTTATTATGTTTCCAATTGATATGGAGGGTAAACAATTTCTTTCTAAAATGGAAAAACTGGGCGTGGGGGTCCGGGCATGGAACTTCGACAATAAGAATTGGTGCCGTGTGAGTCTTGGAAAGCCCGAGGATATGTTATCTTTTGGAAATGCCTTAAAGCAAATCAGCTAATCTAACAGAAAACATTTATTAATTAAGTGAACCTTTTGCAGTCAGAATTTGACCCGTAAATAATAACTTTACGGTTAAATGAAATATCCATGAAAAGATCAATCATAGTTTTCTGTTTACTTTTTATTGCATTCGCTGGTTATTCACAGGAAATCCTTAAACCGGGAAAAATGTATAATTCAGGAGATGAACTTATCGGGCCCAGGTTTGGGATAAATTCGAAAGTACCCAAGGGGTGGATGGGTGTTTTGCCAATGGATACTGAAATTTTCCTTTTAATGAATGAAAATTCTGAAGGGGAAATTTATGTGACAACAGATTCAACAAATTTGGAAAAAATAAAAAGTGGTTGGTTACAGGGCCTTGATCTTGACAATGGAAATACATTAAAATCGGACGGCAAAATATTTAAACGTGGAGATGCTATTGCTTCAAATGTCATTCTTGAAAAAAATACATTTACATTCAAAGGGTATATTGAAGCAAAATGTGGCGAATTTGGTAATTGCATTTCATTCCTCCTGCTTAGTTCCCCACAGAATTTTGAAAAATTAAAATCCGGCTTAATTGAAATGTCCGATAATACGACATTTGTTGAACCAAGTCTTAAAAATATCTACGATAATTTTAACTGGAAAGAATTTCTTTCTGGAAAATACCTTGCAAATTTTGATTTCGTGCCCGGATCAAAATCTGAAAATGAAATCTGGCTCTGCCCTGATGGAACATTTCGCTCCAAAATTGTCAGGAAAGGCCTTTTAAAAGATGAGGTAAAAAAATTTCAGGGTAAAAAGAAGGGCACCTGGGAAACATCATCCATAGGCGCAAATGGGATACTGACTCTTCAGGTGGATAAAATTGGAGCTGTTAACATTGATCTGGGAATTGATAATGACAGGGTTTACCTGAACGGAAACCGTTTTTTTGCAATGTTTACCGATGACTGCAAGTAAGAAAAATTTATTTAAAAAATGGTCTTTGATCGTTTTCCAAAATATGGAGTTCTGCCTCTCTTTTCAATATTAATATTTCTATCCTTTTGTGCAGGATATGTGGAATCCATTATGCAATTGGTTTAAACACTTCTTTGTTTGCGATAATTGTGTTTATTTTGGCTTTCTTAAAAACAAATTGTTTGAAATGAAAAAACTACTCGTATTTGCCCTGGTAATTGTTTTTGCAGCATGCACCACAAAATCAGATAAGGATGAAATTGAGCAGATAAAAGAAACTGCCAAGTTTGATGAAACAACCAAAGTTATGGGTGAACGGTTTAATGCAATATATAACACCATTCCCTCATCTGAACTTGCAGCTTACCTGGAGTCAGTAGATGCTGCCTATAATGGCACATTCATTAATGATCCCGGGAAAGCTTCAGAATATCTGATTTCTTCTGAGCAAACCGCACTTGCATTGGGTGTTTATTATATGGACATTCATTATGCAGCTGCATACAAAAAAAGTGATCAGACAACCCTTATTTATGATGCAATGGCATTATTGGCAGATTCCGTCGGAATGGGCAGGGTGTTTAACCAGGCGATGTTAAAAGAATTCAACGAACAATTGGAAGATAACCCTGAAGCAAAAAAATATATCGAAGACGCACTGGTTCAAGGTTCTAAAAACCTGAATACATCAACCAGGCCACGCTTAGCAACACTTATTATGACTGGATTTGTAATAGAACGGTTGTACCTCTTAACCTCGATAATCAATGAAGCACGGGATAACTCAGAATTGGCAGGTCCTGATCTTAATTTGATGATAACGCCACTTATGCAAGCTGTTGCCCGCCAGAGCGATAACATTGACCAGATGGTTGAATCAATCAATCTGATTCGAACAGCCGATGATGAAGCAGAAGGATTTGTATTGATGTACGAATTAAAGCAAGAATATGCAGCCCTGGAGGCAATAAAGGATGATATTGATGCCACAGAAACAGTGGATCCACAAATACTTGATAATATATTCACAGTAATTGTCGATTTACGTACCCGAATTATAACCCCGGGTAGATAGAATACAATAGAATTAAAAAATCAGCCTCACAGATAGTGGGGCTTTTTTTATTACCTATTTTAGTGAATCAAGGCAGTGGAAGTAGCCGATAAAATATTTATGAAGAATAGATTTATCATCTTTCAATTATTTTTTGTGCTGATTTTTACGAAAGCTGCATTTTCGCAAACTGATGAGGTTACAAATCAACTGTGGGTTGATGCAATCTATTACTATCCATTTGCCGTAAATTACAGGGCAAAGTTTGAACTTGGACACCGGAGCCTTCTAAATCACAGTGATGAATGGCAGCAGTTTGTGGTAAGGCCTGCCATTGAATATTATCCTATCCCTTTTATTGATATATTGGCTTCACTGGGTTTGTTTTATACGCGACAAAATGATGCATCAAATACACGCGAGATCCGTCCGGCTGTTGGCTTCCGTCTTAATTTTTTACAACAAAGAATGATAATTCGTACAAACACACGATTTGAATCGCGTAATTTTTATTATGTGGAAACCAAGGAAAAAGAAGGTAACTGGAGGTTCCGTGCCCGGGCTGAATTGATATTTCCATTCAATAATCCAAGTATCAGGAATCCAAAAACATTGTACGGATTAGCAGACTTTGAGGTGTTTGCAGATATTGGAGATGAAACCACTGAGCGCTTTGCTAATAGAAACAGGCTGCGAACAGGAATCGGATGGCGGTTTGATTTGAAATGGCGCCTGGAATTTATATATACAAGACAAAGCTCATTTGATAATTTTAGCTCCTCATTAACTACTACAGATAATATTTATCGTTTCAGACTAAAATTTCAACCGTTACGCAGTAAACAAAGCATCCAGGGTGAAAATAATTGACTATGATCTCATTGATGAAACATAAAAGAAAAAATATATTTATTCTGATTGCAAGTCTTACCTGGTGCTCATTTCTTGTTTACCAGGGATGTGATTCCACAGATCCTCAGAATGGTTTGGAAACTAAAAGCTCATTTCTTAAAACTTCAAACTATGTTGGCGATAAGGAATGCAAAGCATGCCATGAAGAGGAATATGACAAATGGCAAAACAGTCACCATGCCCTGGCAATGATGCATGCAAATGATACGACAGTGCTGGGCGATTTTGATGATGTAACTTATAAAACAAAAGGTGTCGAGTCCGGATTCTACAATGAGGGTGGAAAATATATTGTAAACACGATTGGCCCTTCGGGTTCTTCGGAAGAATTTGAAGTAAAATATACTTTTGGAACTACTCCCCTGCAACAATACCTTGTTGAACTGCCCGGTGGGAAACTCCAGGCATTGCATCTCGCATGGGATACGGAAAAAAACCAGTGGTTCGATCTTTATCCTAATGATACATTTCCAACATGGGACTGGATGCATTGGACCAATGGCGCCATGACCTGGAACAAAATGTGCGCCGATTGTCATTCTACGAATCTTCAAAAAAACTATCAATCGGCCACAGATGAATATAATACTACGTGGACCGCAATTAATGTTAGCTGCGAAGAATGCCACGGCCCGGGACAGGAGCATATTGAACTAGTAAACACACCAAACTACCAGAAAGGCATCAAACCATTTTCTTACATGATCCAAACAGCCTCTACTCCCCCCATTGGACAAATTGAACAATGTGCACCTTGCCATTCACGACGTTCTCAAATAGGAACTGATTACGACCATACGGGACGGTTTATGGATCACTATATTCCTGATTTATTACATACCAATCTTTATTTTTCAGATGGACAAATATTAGAGGAAGACTATGTATATGGTTCGTTTGTCCAGAGTAGAATGTTTCAAAGCGGGATCAAATGCTCGAACTGTCATGACCCGCATTCTGTAGAATTGAAACAGACGGGGAACCAATTATGTATTAGTTGTCATAGCAATAGTAAGTACAACACACCTGAGCATCATTTTCATAAAATGAATGATGAAGGGGCGTCATGCATCGAGTGTCATATGCCGGGCAGGTACTATATGGTCAATGACTTCCGGCGCGATCATAGTTTTAGAATACCCCGTCCTGACCTGTCAGAAAATTACGGAACACCCAATGCCTGCAACCAATGTCATACAGAAGAGTCATCAAAATGGGCCAATGAAGCAATCAAAAAATGGTACGGTGATACACGTCGTCCGCACTTTTCTGAGGTCCTTGTACGCAGAAATGACCCCGAGGCTGAAAATGAATTGATTAATCTGGTAAAAAATATTGCCGAACCCGGGATTGCCCGTGCCACAGCTGTTTCGAGTCTTGCAGGATTTCCTTCAGATCAGGCATACCAAACAATACTATTATCGCTGGACGACCGAGAAGCCATCGTGCGCGTTGCAGCATTACAAAACCTTTTCAATCTTCCAAAGGAAGACCGGGTTCGTTTTATAGCTCCATTACTTAACGATCAGATAAGGGCGGTAAGAATTTTCGCTGCGAATGTACTCGCTGATGTTGATTCCTCAGAAATTCAACTCCAGTACAAAAGGCCGTTTATTAATGCCTCTGCCGAACTTCGTCAGATGCTGGAAAGCAATCAGGATTTCAGCTCGGGGCAATTGCAAATAGCCCAATATCATGACCGGAGAGGAGAGATTGAAAAAGCCATGATAGCTTATCGGAAAACATTGACAAAAGACAGCATCATGCCGGGTGTACGTACGAATCTGGCGAGGCTTTACAGCCAGTATGGCCGTAATGATGATGCCATTAGAGTTCTGGAAGATGCCATAGCCATCGATCCCCGCAATGCTTCTGCATTATATTCCCTGGGCCTGGTAGCTGCGGAGGAAAGTGATTTTGTCCTTGCCGCTGATAGTTTCCAAAAAGCATCGGTAGTCCAACCGGATAATATGCGGATTTACTATAACTGGGGGCTTGTATATCAAAATCAAGACAAGCTTGAAGATGCCATTGACACATTCCAGAGAGGACTTAGCATCGATCCTGAAGCAGATGATATAAGGTATGCCCTGGCAACAGCCTATGCTTCGGACAACAACTACAATGCTGCATTAAAAGAGGCAGAAAGGCTGGGAGAAAAATATCCCCGTAATCAAAATATTCAAAACTTCATATCCGGATTGAAATCAAAAGCGAATTAGGATCAGGATTTAAAAAATATCAAACAAAAAATCTTCATTGAACTCTACCTGAAACTCTTGCAAGAATATTAATCCCAAATATTTCATTAGAAATTTTTACACGAAGTGCAGCAACTGGAAATGATTGTGTTGTAGCTTTTTATCAATGTAATTTTTTCTAACATTTTCAATACCTGGGTTAACCACTTAAAACGCAAAGATATTTCCCCAAAACCGACTTCAATCTGCTGAACCGAAAATTTTGCCTGATTTTTGATCAGGTTAGATGATTGTTATAGTCTCATACATCATTGTTAAATTAAATGTAAATGGCTAAAGCCCAGTATATTATTGTTGACTCAAAACCCCAGGCTTAAGCCTGGGGTTTGTAGTACTAATAAGAAAAAGGACTTTAGTCCTGTATAGTTTCTGAGCAATTAAAAAAATTAAAAATGGTTGATTAGCACGATCCCTCTCCAATGGAGTTGTTGACAAAGATTATTGTAACTTATGTAAAACAAAACTAACATAATAAATCAATCGGAATTTGACTTTAGATTTAAATCAAATCCCTTAATGATTTCTGAAAAAATGGAGCATCAGGATTTTTAATACGGAAATGTTCGCCCACCCAAAAAGCAATACGGGCCATCAATGTTCCGATCAGAGCTCCTAAAAGCACATCAACTAAAAAATGCTGTGCAAGGTAAATTCTTGACATCGCCGTAATAAAGGCCAGAATGAATAACAAAACGGTAGTTAATTTTCCAGTATTGAGCAGCAAAATTAAAATAAAAGCGACCGAAAAAGCCGTTGTTGTATGGCCCGACGGAATTGAGAACAAATGATGAATGTTTACCCCCTCCACGAATTGGAGAGGAGGTTCATAATTTTCAAAAAATGTAGCGGGCCGGGGTGTTGCACCAAAAATAAAATTCTTCAACCCCTGCACCACTACCAATTGCATTAGTCCCATCAGTGCCACTACAGCAAACCAATAGTACCTGACAAACAATAAAACCAGCGCTAATAAACCTATAATAACCCCATCACCGAGGGAGGTTAAATACTTAAAAAATATGTTCCAGAAAGTTGAATAATGGTAGTTAAACCATAGTACATGAGTGCCTTTAGGATAGGAAGCGATAAGCAATATACCAATGATCAGTAGCAGAGAGATTAACAGGTAAAATATCTTCTCAGAATTTCTCATTTTGAAGCAATTATACAAAGATAATGATGCTTAGTTTTTTTGAGTATTGAAATATGAGTTATACCTTCAATTACTGGAAAATATTGTAGAACTATTCAAATTAATATTACTAATGTTAATTTTGTTTATACCAAACGATTCCGATGAGCACCGGCATATAAACCGGAGTGAAGAACTAACAATTATTGACATCTCATGGCTGGTAAAATGAACCTGCTCGAACAATTTAGATCCGTTAAAGATCACTGGTCTCCCAGGATAATAGGATCGGTAAATGACCAATATATCAAAATCGCTAAAATTAAGGGGTCCTTTGTATGGCATGACCACAAAGACGAAGATGAAATGTTTTACATTATAAAAGGATCCATGCGTATTGAATTCGAATCCGAAACTATCCAGTTGAATGCCGGTGAATTTTATGTGATCCCCAAAGGTAAAAAACACAATCCTTCTGCAGATGAAGAATGCTGGATCATGCTGATTGAACCAAAATCTACGAAACATACCGGGGAGGTTTCTCATCCTTCTGCAAAATCTATTGAGGAACAGTTGGGAAATAAGTAGCTGATCATTCTGTTCCAATGATTCCGCTCCTGCGGTCCATTATAACCGTGTCTACCCATTCCCCGTCTTTTTTTGCAATTCTTTTACGTACACCCACAATTTCAAAACCTGCTTTCCTGTGTAATTCAAGGCTAACTGTATTTTGCTGAAAAATGGAAGCAGTAAGCATCCAAAAACCATTTTTTTCACTTAAATCAACGAGCCTGAATAGCAATTCCATTCCTAATCCACGCCCCCTATATAGTAATCCTACATAAACAGATACTTCAGCAACGCCTTTGTAAGCTTCGCGTTTTGAAACAGGTTGAAGTGCAGCCCAACCCATTACCACATCATCTTGTGAGGCTACAATTCTGCACTCTTTGAGAAATTTTGCATCCCATTCTTCCCACTCAGGAGCCTGGTTTTCAAATGTAGCAACCCCGGTATCGATACCTGCCTGATATATTGCAAAGACAGGATCCCAGTGCTTAAATTGAAAAGGAATAATATTTATTTTGGGTGAGAGCATTTAAATAGTAGCTTTAAATTAAACAGAGTACCCTTAAGAAAAAAATCATTTCCAATATTGATTTTTGTCAGACTTTTAACTTGCCAATTGTAATATGTTTATATGCTAATCAATTTCATTGCATGGGAGAGCACAAAGTTTCAATCGTACAAGGAGAAAAGGCCAAAAAGAAATTCATTGATCATTTATTGAAGGACATTGAGGCCCTTGAATTGATGCTTAAAAAGGGGATGTTTGAATCTGGCATCACCCGAATTGGAGTAGAACAGGAAGTCTGCCTGATAGATCCCGCCTGGCGTCCGGCCCCGATTAATCTTGAACTTCTTGAGAAAATAAACGACCCGCATTTTACAACAGAACTCGCACGTTTTAATATAGAAATTAATCTGGATCCGATGGAATTCAGGGGCAACGTTCTTTCGCAGTTGGAAAATAAAATACGTGCCAATCTTCTGAAAACCGAAAAGGAGCTAAATAAATTTGGAGCAAGGCTATTACTTACCGGGATCCTTCCAACAATCAAAAGTACTGACCTTGGCAAAGATATGATGACGCCGCTTCCCAGGTACCAGGCACTGGATGAAGTTATGCGTAATTACCGTGGAGGTGAATTTGAATTTCGGATCGAAGGACCTGATGAACTGATCGCCCGCAACGATACTGTAATGTTTGAAGGTTGCAACACCAGTTTTCAGATCCATTATCAGGTAAGCCCTGATGATTTTGTTTGCAAATATAACTGGGCTCAACTGATTGCCGCTCCCATCATGGCAATTACCACCAATTCGCCTTTGCTTTTCGGCAAACGATTATGGAAAGAAACAAGGATCGCCTTGTTTCAGCAGTCGATTGATATAAGAAACTCAAATGACCTTATCCGGCAGCGATCACCGCGTGTAAGTTTTGGAACCAGATGGGCTGAAAAATCAATAATCGATGTATTTCAGGAAGATATCGTCCGGTACAAAATCCTGTTGAGTAACGTTATCGAACATGATTCATTAAAAATGCTGGAGGAAGGCAAATTACCTACCCTCGATGCCTTAAGGGTACACAATAGCACAATCTATAAATGGAACAGGCCATGCGTAGGTGTAAAAGGCAATTCCGCACATATTCGCATTGAAAACAGGTTACTACCGGCAGGCCCATCACTCATTGACCAGGTAGCAAATGCAGCCTTCTGGTTTGGCCTGATGTCAAATGTTCCTGATAGGTATCGAAACATTCCTGATATTTTTGATTTTGATGATGCAAAATCAAACCTGTTAAAAACCGTTCGGCTAGGTTTGGATGTTAAGATTAAATGGACCGACGGGAAAAAATACACTCCCAGGGATATCGTATTAAACGAATTACTGCCAATCTCAAGAGAAGGACTTAAAAATTTTGGTATCATTTACAAGGATAGGAAGAAGTACCTTGATGTCATTGAAGAAAGAACAAAATCCGGTAAAACAGGATCAGCATGGATATTGAATTCCTTTAATAAGTTGAAAAAACAGGGAACAAAAGATGAGGCGCTGGTAGCAACTACGGCTGGAATTTATCATCGTCAGCGCGATGGCTTACCGGTTCACAAATGGGACAGCGCCCGTATTACGGAGGCTGGAAGCTGGATCAACTACTACTGGCGAATTGATCAAATCATGTCCACAGATCTGTTTGCGGTTCATGAAGATGATTACATCGACCTTGTTGCCAGCATTATGGATTGGAGAAAAGTAAGGCACGTTCCGGTCGAAAACAAGCAGGACGAACTTGTCGGGTTAATTACGAGTGGAATACTTGTGAAATACCTGTTTGAGACCCGTCGAAATCCGGATAAAAAGAAATCTGTCAAAGAAATCATGATCAATTCCCCACATACCATCACACCCGAGACTCTTACAAAAGAGGCACTCGAAATGATGATGAAGCATAAGGTAGGATGTTTACCGGTGATTAAAAATAAAAAGCTTGTGGGTATTGTTACGGAACACGATTTTGTAGATATTTCGCATCGATTAATAAAAGAACTTAGTAGCAAAAACGATTAATGACCCCGCAATCAACCTCCGAAATCCATGCACCCCAAATAAAAAGGATCATTGGTACAATAAAAGGTGGGCAAAATGAACGACGAGTGGTTTATTTTGCAGGAATTCATGGAAATGAACCTGCGGGAATAATTGCACTTACAAATGTAATTAATTACATCAAAGAGAATGATGTTCCTTTCTATGGCAAACTTTGGGCATTGGAAGGGAATCTGCCTGCCCTGCATAAAAACAAACGATTTATCGATAAAGACCTTAACCGGATTTGGTTTACAAAATACAATGATTCGGAGATACTTCCAAACGATTTGGTGGAAGTGAAGGAACGTTCAGAATTAAGAAAACATATAAAAGAAATTATTTGTTCGACAAAAGAAGACATCTATTTTTTCGACCTGCATACCACCTCATCGCACAGCATACCCTTTGTTTCAATAAGCGATACCCTGCGAAACAGAAAAATCCTGGAAGGAATACCCGTGCCTGTGGTATTGGGACTTGAAGAAAAAATGGACGGGACCTTATTCAATTTTTTTAGCGAGCTCGGGATTTCAATGTTATTGTTTGAAGCCGGGAAACACGATCTTGTTTCCTCTATTGATAATCATGAGGCATTTATCTGGATGACACTGGTAAAGCTAAATTTTATTCAGATGGAAGATCTCCCCGACTTTCACGAGTGGAGCAATGTACTCGCTAAAGAAGGAATATTTCATCATCATGTTTTTGAACTCCGTTACCGGCACTCGCTCAATGGAAAAAATAATTTTAAAATGATTTCCGGATTTGTCAACTTTCAGGAAATCCGAAAGGGACAGATTTTGGCATATGATATCGATGGCCCTGTAAAATCGCCTTATAAAGGCAGAATCTTTATGCCTCTATACCAGGATCAGGGGTTGGAAGGTTTTTTTATTATCAGGGAAATCAGTCTATTATGGCTTAAAGTATCAGAGTTTGCCCGCAAGCTCGGCATTGACAATTATTTGAATTTACTCCCGGGGGTTTCCAAACATAAAGAGTTTCCCAATTGTTATATTATTAACAGGAACATGGGAAAATATCTTTGGGTGAACGTATTTCACCTGTTGGGTTTCAGAAAGGTGATACGACACGATCATAAGTATATTGTTAAAAGGAGGCCTTTTGATTGGAAGCCGCCATCAATTGAAGTCATCAAGCAACGATTTCGGGATATCTCCGTTTAATACACTCTACTCTTTCAACTCCACTATCATTTCTATTTCGACTGAGATATTTCTTGGCAACGACCCCATTCCTACTGCTGATCGTGCATGCAGGCCGTTTTCACCAAATACCTTCACCATAAGATCCGAAAACCCATTGATTACTTCGGGCTGATTAACAAAATCCGGGGTACAATTGACCATTCCTGTGACCTTCACAATTCTCGACACTCTATTGAGGTCCCCAATGGCATTTTTCAATGTGGAAAGCATCGCAAGCCCTGCAAGCCTGGCGGCTTCATAACCTTCTTTTTCCGTGAGATCTTTACCTACTTTCCCGGTAATATAACCACCCTCCGGTAACGATGGTCCATGGCCGGCCAGGTAAACCATATTTCCGGACACGACCGCCTTCACATAATTGGCAACAGGTTTCCCCGGTTCAGGAAGTTCAATTCCAAGATCCTTAATTTTTTGTTCATAATCCTGGGCAAGCACATGGCTGAATATCCCCAGGCTTAAAATCAGAAACAGGTAGATTGATTTTTTCATAGTTTATACAGATTTGTTATTTTAGATATTAAGTGCAATTTGAGCCATTTCCATAAAATTCTCCTGGCGTTCTTCAGGTGAAGCCTGTTCGCCATTTAAGAGAAGGTCACTTACGGTGAGTACTGTGAGGGCCTGGGCACGATACTTAGCCGCCAGAGTATAAAGTCCTGTTGACTCCATCTCCAATGCTAAAACACCATATTCTGCCCACTTTTTCCAATGATCAGGGTCATCATTGTAAAACAGGTCACTGGAAAACACGTTGCCAACCACGGGGGTAACACCCATTTTGATCGCTGCATCATAAGCTTTCCGTAACAAATCAAAATCAGCTGCCGGTGCATAGTTTCCATCAGGGAACCGCAAATTATTGGTGTTGGAATGTGTAGATGCCGAAATGGCCAGGATGATATCACCAATGCCAAGGGATTTTTGAATGGAGCCACAGGTACCCACGCGAATAATTTGCCGGACATCGTATTCATTGTAAAGTTCATTTACATAGATGGATAAGGAGGGGATTCCCATACCCGAGCCCTGAACAGAAACCCGTTGGCCTTTGTAAACACCCGTGTATCCAAACATGTTGCGGATTTTATTATAACATATCACATCGGTTAAATAATTATCCGCGATGGATTTTGCCCGCAATGGATCTCCGGGAAGGAGTACCCGCTCAGCAATTTCACCTTTAGATGCACCAATATGAAGCGACATAGTATTGTTATCAGCTAATATAATTGGATATTCCTCATTTCGAAACCATTGATCAAATAATCACTGGGATTTATATACCCAGTGTTTTATTTTGGTTCTCTTAAATTATCGGATTAAATACTTAAAGATGAAAATTTCACCTTCCTTATTCACATTGTACATGCTGATTCTTCCACTTATATTGGTAGCGCAGGTTCCGACCCCGGAATCAGTATTGGGATTCAAGCCCGGAACAGATTATAAAATAGCCGATTTTAGTCAAACCTCTGAATATTTTAAAAAGGTAGCAGCAGCCTCTCCCAGGGTAAAACTAACCCAGATTGGACAAACGAGCATGGGTAAACCCATGTGGTTGATGTTTATAAGTAGCGCAAAAAATATAAAGAAACTGGAACAATACCGTACTATCAGTGAAAAAATGGCCCGTGCTAAAATAGGGGAAGCCGAAGCCAGAAAATTGGCAAACTCAGGAAAAGCAGTCGTTTGGATTGATGCCGGAATGCACGCAAATGAACGCGCGGGAGCCCAGATGATGCCCAACCTTCTTTATACACTTGCAACCGACGAGTCCGATGAATTGCGAAAAATCAGGGAAAATGTAATTGTATTGTTATGTCCTACTCTGAATCCCGACGGACAGGATATGATGGCCAACTGGTACCGGCAACAATTGGGTACCCCCTGGGAAACCACCAACCCTCCGGTGTTGTACCAGAAATACGTCGGCCATGATAACAACAGGGATTGGTTTATGAATAATATGCTGGAAACAAGAAATGTTACGAATGTACTTTACAACCAGTGGTATCCGCAGATCATACACAATCATCATCAAACCTCACCCTCCTGGGCACGAATATTTCTGCCCCCCTTTCGTAGCCCCGTAAACCAGCGAATTCATCCGGGAGTAACCACTGGGGTTAACCTTGTAGGCACAGCG
>SDBV01007212.1_pt1 | contig 15249 bp, 8 predicted proteins | sample 2277081 | NCBI WGS metagenome assembly SDBV01 (sample SAMN10402039, study PRJNA504765) | marine sediment metagenome | isolation source: marine sediment core GS10_PC15, 223 cmbsf | place: Arctic Ocean: Southern Knipovich Ridge | collected 2010
CCTTCTGATGCTTCTGCAGAACTTAAAATACATAGAGGCCGGCCGGGTGTATACAGGCTTAAACAAATAGATGGTGTTTTAAATTTAGACTGCGGTTTTCATACATATCTTGAAAGGCTGGAGCTTTCTGCTGTTAAAAATCCGGAAAACTATGTTGAATATTCTCGTTCTTCTGATTACAAAATCATAGAACCGGATAAGTTTCTGCTTTATACATTTAGGGCAAAGATTAAAGAGGTTATAGATGGTGATACTGTAAAAGCTCTTTTATATACAGGATTCGGATTTAAGGTAATACGGACTTTAAGGCTCAGTGGAATTAATGCTCAGGACTTACAGACCGAACAGGGCAGAAAAGCTAAAGAGTATATAGAAGAAAAAGTGTTAAACCTTCCATTTGTAATAATTAAAACTTACAGCCGGGATATTTATTTGAGGTATTTGGCGGATGTTTTTTATACACCTAACAATACGGATGTCTATGCTTTAGCTGAGAAGGGGAAGTACCTTAATCATGAGCTTATTGATAAAGGGCTGGCGGAGAGGTATTGGAAGTGGTAGGGGGAGGTGGGTATTGGTGTTTTTTATTAGAACACCGAAGGCACCGAACTCACCGAAATTTATTTTAAAAATCAGTCTGCTTTGTCTTTTTAAGTTATAGGCACTATTCACAATAATATTTCATATAAGATAATTTTTTATATCCACATATTCCTCCCTCCTTTTTAATAAGGTTAACAATAATCTTTTTCTCTTCGATGTAAACACAGCGCGAAACATTGAGTGCTGTGCATACCCCTTCGGGGTCCTCCCCGGTTGCAGGTGAAGCTCAATTTCATCTGACGTTTCCGTGTTAAGGGACGTATCGAAAAACTAACACGTGTTATTCGCAGTTGTACCGCCTTTTGCACCATTTTCAAGCGAAACATGGATGTTGAGCTTGAATTATCAGAGAAAATTATATTTTTAACACCATGCTAAGCCGCCAGTTTTGCCGCTTTAGCGGAGAAACTGGTCAATCTTTAGCAATTTGTTAGTTTTTGATATTTATATTTTTTGATTACTTCGCAACAATACTCATATCATTAAGCCACGATTCCAGCACTGGCTGAATTGTCTTTTTGATATTTTGAGAATCAAATTTTCTATAAAGTTTACCTAGTATATCTGAAGGAAGTTTAGCCACAGTCTGTTCTTTTAAAATACAGATCGGTTTATATAAAGCTTCCATATACCCGATCTCGAACGCAACATTGGGATTAAACGTATCTGCAAGAATTCGCTCTATTACTGCAATTCCAAACGCACATCCAAAAATATATGTGAGGACATTCCAACGCAAATCATTATGATATTGTTTATCATCAGCACGAAGTCCAATAATATCATGTTTTTTAAGTATTTCCCTTGTTGATTTTAGAATTCCTTTGTGTATCTTTGTGTTTGAAAATTCCATCATGATAAACGCAGTTTTATTAGGAAGCGGGTGGTCTTCTCTGAATTCTCGAATACTCTTACCTATTTCTACTGGAGTATTTGAATTAACCATTGTTTGTTCCTCTAGAAGATCAGACAGATTATTAAAAGACACAATTTGCCATATAGTCCCGCTCCTAGTTTTTTGTTCTCCTTCTGAGACTAAACACAAATCCCCGTATATTGTGTGACCATCTAGCCATTTTAGGTTTGAAATTCCTAACTGTGCCTGGATTCTTATAGAAATACTTGTATGATCTACAATCTTCCATTTCCCCCCTCTTCTGGTTCTCACTGTATTCTCGTCTGATAACACCAATTCACCAGATGTACGGGCGTATAACCACCGTTCATTATGAGTGGAGTTTTGGCATTCGAACAATACTATATTTTGTTCTTTAATCGAATGCTGAATCCATATTGCAGTCAGATTATTTGGATCCTTAACAAGCGTGGGCCTGCTAGCTTGAATTGCAAGCCAATGCCTTCCTGTTCTGTGTCCGATGCATTTTATATATACAGATTTCCTAATTTCCATCTATTATCATACGCTGCTGATTTAAGGACTGGTATAGATTCATGTGTAAAACTAACATCTTATAATAGATGCATTCCACAATATCGGGAAAATATTATTTTGTAAAGTAATATTTTTATCCATATTAATATTCAATGTCTTTTAAAAAAGAAGATAATTCCATAATATGGGCAATATATCTGATTAAACCGAACTCTATTTAATCAGAAAATTGCTTAAAGTTTCAACTGGCACGGATGCCAGTTGTTTTACAAATAGTTCATGCCCACAATAGGCGGAGCAATTGCATATAAATTTTGAAATAACGCATTACCTATAATCTTCATCTAAATGCTATCCTAAACTACCTAAATTATCAAGATGATAGAGTAACACTTTAATTTTTAAAAACTAATTGCCTCAAATCCTGTTTAAACCATCTGGCATTTAAGTAATACACACTTCAAAATTATTCCTCCGGAAAACCCACTTATTCATACTATATTGATAAAAATCTAATTCTTGCTAAAATACGTATAATTCCGCTTAATTGGTATTACTTACACATGTATCAATTAAATTAATCTCTCTTCTGGATTATTTACTTCTATTCATATTAAAACCCAGGTTAAATAAAGAAGAATTTTTAAAAAATCAGATATTTTTCCATTAATTATAATTTTAGTTATCCGGGAAAAATAATTGTCGCTGGTCAGTATAACATTTGAATATATAGAATCCAATTGTATACGAGAGATTCCATGTGTCAAACAGTTTATTTTTCATAAAATCCAAATAAGTACTTTACAAAGTGATAGGATTCTATAATATATATCGTATTATAGAAAATTCTATATAATTAGAAGTTATGCAAAAAAAGGGTGCTGAACTATGAATAAAATATTAGTTAACTTTGAATATTGTTACGGAATTAACAAACTACAATATGATTTTAATTTTGAAAATAACACTTTCTCAGTTTATGCTCCAAATGGTGCGATGAAGACATCATTTGCAAAAACTTTTAAAGATATAAGTAATGATTATATCACTAAAGATTTAATGTTTCCTGAAAGGAATACAGTTCGTATTGTTGAAGATGAGAATGGTGTACCACTTGAGAAGGATTCTGTTTTCGTTATTGATCCATATGATGAAGAATTTAAATCAGAAAAAATGTCTACTTTGTTGGCAAATAAAGAACTAAGAAAAAAATATGATGATGTTCATTTAAATATTGATGAAAAGAAAGAATTGCTTATAAAAGAATTAAAACCACTATCTGGCCTAAGAAATGGTATTGAAGATGAAATTTCTATGGTCTTTACATCTACAACAGGCAAATTATTTACATCACTTGAAAGAATTGAAAAAGAGGTACTGGATAAGACTGAACATGAATTTAGTGATGTGATCTATAAAAGTATATTCAACGATAAAATTACAAAGTTTCTGGATACGAAGGATTTTAAAATAAAGATAGCAGAATACATTAAAAAATATGACGAACTAATTGATTCTTCAGCCTATTTCAAGAGAGGTGTATTTAATCATAATAACGCCACAACTATTGCAAAAAATCTTGCAGATAACGGCTTTTTTAAAGCAAGACATTCAGTATCCTTAAATACAGAAACAAATAAACAAGAAGTAACTGGACAAAAGGAACTAGAAGATATTATTGAGAAAGAAAAAGAATCAATTTTAAATAATCCAGACTTGGAGAAAGCTTTTGATGAAATTGATGATAAGTTAAAAGTTAATAAGGAGCTTAGAGATTTTAGGGATTATTTATTAGAAAACATGAAGATTCTCCCTGAATTGGGAAATACAGCAAGTTTCAAACAAAAATTATGGATATCTTATTTTAAATCTGCTCAAGATGCTTACAGAAATTTCCTTGATGTTTATCAAACAGGAAAAAAAGAGCTAGAAGAAATAATAGAACAGGCTAAAAAAGAAAAAACTAGCTGGCTGAATGTTCTTGGAATATTTAATAAAAGATTTTCCGTTCCTTTCCATCTTGAGGTAGAGAATCAAGATGATGTTATATTAAAAAGTGATGTTCCAAATATTAAATTTATTTTTAAAGACAATCAAGAGCAGACTGTTGTTGAAAAGACAGAATTATTGAAAGCCTTGAGCAGTGGAGAGAAAAGAGCGTTATATATCTTGAATATAATCTTTGAATTTGAAGCAAGAAAAGAGGATAAACAGGAAACTCTTTTTATCATAGATGATATTGTTGATTCTTTTGATTATAAAAATAAATATGCGATTATTGAATATCTAAAAGAAATTGCAAAAGAAGACAACTTTTATCAAATAATACTTACACATAATTTTGATTTTTTCAGAACACTTGAAAGTAGATTTGTTGGAAGAAAACAATCTTGTATGATAGTTAAAACAGATGAAAAAATTGATCTTATAGGTGCAGAGTATTTGAAACCATTTTCTTATTTTAAATCTAAACTCCATTCCAATGATTACATATTAATTGCAACTATCCCATTTATAAGGAACTTAGTTGAATATACAAAGAATTCACAAGATGCTGACTATAAACGGTTGACATCACTTTTACATATTAAGCAAGATACTAATAATATTACAGTGTCAGACTTAGAGACAATTTTCAATAACGTTATTAACAATCAAATAGCTTTGAATAATCCAACGAAAAAAGTAATCGATTTGATTTTTGAACTTGGAGCCAATCTCTCTCAAAATACAGATGTTCAGGTCAGCTTAGAAAATAAAATCGTTCTATCAATTGCAATACGTTTAAAGGCTGAGTTGTTTATGATAAGTCAAATAACCAATCAATCAAGTATTGATGGTATTACAAAAAATCAGACTTTCCAGCTATTTGAACTTTATTGCAAAGAATCAAGTGCTGAGGACGAAAAAATAAAACTATTAGAACAAGTCAATTTGATGACACCTGAGAACATCCATTTTAATTCTTTTATGTATGAGCCAATACTAGATATGTCAGATGAACATTTGAGACAGTTATACACTCAATTAGATAGAATGTTTTCATAGTTTTAAGAGACAAATGCATAATAAATCAATGTACTGGATTTTTTCCCGCTTCGCTCCGTAAAAACCAGCTGTTTTGACCTGTAATCGGTTAAGCTGGCGTAGAATGTGCATAAGCAGATTCTATTATAATAGGATTGTCAGGTTCAAAACTTTGTCTTACGACTTTGTTTTTATTGAACTAATTAAAATCTATGTTATACTCACTTTTCAGATTTCTTTGATTCAATAAGATTCATTTTGTTTTCATCAATATACTTATTCGTCAAATTTTCATCAAGTGACAATATTTCATCATTGATTTTAATTTTTGCACTTCTTGATGCTATTTTGAGAACCTCCCCAGCAATTATTGTATTTGCTTTTGTAATACTGTTTTTTGCCTCTTCAGGAACATTTAAACCCATTTCGTTCATCCTCTCTATTAAATCAAGTTCGTCATTAAGAAAATCTAGTATATCTTTTTTTCTTGCAATTTTTCCCTCGAAAGTAAACTTTTTAAAGATTAGATTTATTGTTTCCTTTAATAATAATGCTATCATATCAATTATTTTTTCTGCACCAAATAGTTTTTCAAAGATTGAGCCGGATTCTATTTTAACTATTTTTAATTCATATTCATTCATATTAGTAAGTTCTTTAATTTCATTATATATTGTGTTAATAGAACTGAAGTGCTCGATATAAACTGTAAAGCTCTCCTCTCTATTGAAAAAATGTAAACTAATTTCTTTGTAATTAGCATAATTAGAATCTTCATAATCATATTCAAGCCTATTTATAAACGTATCAATTTGCTTATATCCACTAATTAACTTAGAATATTGATTTGCACAATTATTCATACTACTAAACATTTGCATTAATGCAACATTTTTCTTCGATTTGATATAATTATATATTTTGTTAGTAACATCTTCGAATATATCGATAAGATTAAAAAAAATAATCATCTCTTGGCTAAATTCTTTAAAGTGATCTTGTTCGTATTTTTCAGTAATTACTTTTTTTATTTCGATTAACTTAGAATGGTTACCAAGCATATCAAATTTTTGAGCAAAGTTTGTTATAGATTGAATATTTTCATTTCTAATAATATTTATTTGGTTTGTAGTAGGTCCATTTATCCCAGTTTGTAGTATTATATCTAAAATATTTTCATTATTTTGTGATATTTTAGAAAAAATTGATTGTATTTCTGTAGTATATGGTTCTAATCCTTCTAATTCATCTAAGATTTCTTTGTATAAATCGCATAGTTCGTATGATGTCATATTATTTCTCCTAATTATTTTTATTTTAGTAGAACAGATAAATAAAGCAGTTTTTTATATCAATTTCCTGATATAGAAGTATAATAGCTTCTGCTTTATCAGAATTAAAATCATCTGGTAAGCTAATAGTTATCTTTTTGTTTATAACATTTATAATGCTTCGTATTGCATTCATTAAAAAACCTTCTATGTTTCTTCTACATTCTTTAATCAATCTGTAACATTGATATTATACACTCCCCTCAACAATCTTTATTTCTTCTGGTGTAAGCTCATATAGCTCATAAACAAGATCCAAATGGGTCAATATATTTTAGGGTGATGCGATATGCCTTTTAAAATAACTCATTACCAACAATCTTCATATATATGCTATCCTAAACCACCTAAATTATCAAGATAATAGAGCATTCTTTTATTTTAACTACTAATTCCTCAAATCCCGTTAAAACCGTAATACACAATACAAAATTATTCCTCCGGAAAACCCACTAATTCATACTATATTACTAAAAATATAATTCCTACTAACACACGTATAAGTCCGCTTAATTGCTATTTGTGTCTATTCAACTTTTTCTATTATTCTTTCTTTATATATATAACCTTCTACAAATTCCTTTTTTTCAAAATAATTATTAATGATCTTTTTTTTAGGTCCATTTGAAAAAATGCCTATTAAAGAAGAAGTAAGAAAATTGTTTTCTCTTAATAAATCTGTATCTATTAACTCTTCCTTTATCATTTCCCGAAAATAATAACCATATTTTGTTTTAATTCGTAATTTCATTTCTTCTTCATTTGAAAAATCTAATAATTCTTTTGCCTTTTCATACTCTGCATAGATATAACCATTTTCACCTGTTAATAATTTTCTAATCTCTTCATCCACAGGGATTATTTTCCTTTTTATTGAAGATCCATATTCTAAATTGAAAGCATAACATAAATTTATATCAACTTTTTTAGTTTCTCCAACTTTACATATTATACATAGTTCGATACCATCGTATAATTTTGGTAATAAATTAAAATTATTAATAATATTTATATTACTCGACAAATCTAATTCTTTATTTATTTTTCCAATAGCGAATCCACAATTCGGAAGCTCTCTAATCAGATCTTTAAAAACCTTTTCAGATAAATTTTCAGGAGTTGAAAAAAAATCTACTGTAAAATCTTTTTTTACTCTATCAATGAAATTTTGAAGTTTTTTAAAATTTTCATCTTTATCTATTAGGTCCGGTTTCCATAAATAGTCTTTATCAATAATATATACAAAGATTGTTTTCTTTTCCTTTAGAGCCTGTTCATATTCCAATTCAGTAAAAGAACTACCATTTTCATAAACTGTTCCATATCTATGAGCAATAATTAATATAAATACATCTGATTTGTTAACCTCATCTAAACAGGTTTGTAATGATTTATTGGATCGAGCACCAAAAAATTCTTGAGCTTTAATTATTCCTTTGTGTTTATTAATTTTATCTATTAATGCAGAACGATATATTTTAAGATCTTCAAATGTTGAAGATATAAAAAACGATATTGCTTTTAATTCATTCTGCTTTGACATATTGTATATAACTCCTTATGTTTTTACATTTTCTGACAACTTTTGAAATAACGCATTACCTATAATCTCCATATGAATGCTATCCTAAACTACCTACATTATAAACTCAATATATATTATTTTTTGCTTATAATCGATAATATATATATCTTATTAAGCTTTTTGCAAAATTACGTTTATCCTCAATTTTCATGTCTGTATATGTGTGATGGATAGGATTTAAGGCATTTCTAAAGCTATCAAGCTTCATATATTTTTCACCATCAATAATATTATTATCTTTTAAATAAATTAAAAAAAATTTGAATACACGAGTATCGATATTATTATCATTTATTTGTTTTCTAAATCTCAGTTTTAATTCCTGTTCTATATATAGTCTTAAATTCAACGAAACGTCTTCATTAGTTTTCTTGTTAATAAAATCTTCAATTTTTTGATAGGTTTTATAATGCTCATCTCTGAGAAATTCTAACTTATCTGTATGTTCTAAGAAACTTGTCTTTCCGTTATTAAGTATTTGAATAAAGGATAATTTTTCACTTAGGTCATTTCGAGATAATAGGCTTCTTATAAAATCATGATAATGAGTTAATATTACTATCTGATTTAGATTTTCAAGTTCATTTACTATTAGATCTATTGTGTTTGTTATTCTATTATCATCGAAACTAATAACTGGATCATCTAAAATAATGATAACGTTTATATTTTCAGAAATCATTTTTTTAATTTTTGCCCAAAACACAGATAGAGCTAATGCTCGTCTATCCGAACAACTAAATAAATATGAAATATTTTCATCCGAAATAGACTGTCCTTTATATTTTACTTCAATCCCGATAAGTGGTCTATTTCCCAACCTATCATCATGCTTAATAATTTCATAATCATTACTTCCAAATAATTTATAATATTCATTTATATCATTAAAATAATCATTCATAAATTTTTCTTTTTCAATTTCTAATAAAGAATCTAATTCAGTAATTTTTTTTCTAAGTATTTTCCTCCTCTTATATTTTTTCCTATATTCTAAACAATCATTTTTTAATAATACAGTTAGTTCTTCTAAATCGAGTTCGGTGATTTTATCATTATATTTTTTTAGTCGTGATTTTAATTTTATAGTTGTTAGATTTTTTTTATATTTTTCAATTTCTGTTACAACCTTTTGAATGAGCTTATTGTATCTATTCACAAGTAATATATAATCCTCATCAAAGATTTTTAACTCTTTATATTGTATAATTTCTACCTTTTTGTAAGGTGTTTTTTCTTTCTCGTTTATTTTACTTTTAAATTCAACTAAAAGTTTTTTGTATAAAGTTAAAATTTCATTATTTTTGATATTTGAATCTTTCGAGATATATTCAATTCTTTTATATATTCTTGTAATAGATGGACTATCTATTACATCTATCCAATTTGTTAATGAATGCATATTATCAGATAGTTCGCTTTTTTGACTAATATTTGCATCAGCAACATTTTCTCTCCAATCATCTATCAATTCCTGGATTGTATCAAAATAGATTATTAGTTCTTCATTAAAATACTCTGAATACAAATCAACCAAAGAGCTATCTTTTATTTCTTGTCCACAAAAAGGGCAAGTAGAAAAATCCTCATATAATAAATACTTTTTAAAACCATCCTTGATCCAATTTTCTTCATTTTTATCATGGGTGATAAAATGTGCTTTAATATGCTTTTTCATTCTTTTCTTTACATTTATATTTATAGTTTTTATATTTTTTTTAAAAATGTTATTAGCTTCTTTAAATAATTGAATAATATTTAATTTGTTATCTAACTTTACAGGTAGAGAAAATTTCTTTATTTCACTTATTCTGTTTAAACTATCATTCAATTTTATAACTCGGCTTTGTATTGTCTGTATTTCTTCTTTTACTTCATGAAGTTTTTTTTGAGATTTATTATTAATAAAATCGTCAAAATCTATTCTATTAGATAATTTCTTGACAATTGATTTTTCTATTGTATTTATTACTCTTGTATATTCTCTTGATTGCTTTCTTTTTTCTTCAATTTTTTGACTAATTTGAACATTTCTTTCACTTAATATAAAATCAGTGAAATTTTCCTTATTTGAACGAGTAAAAGCCATACCTGTAAATATATTTTCATCTATAAATCGATTATCAAATATTTCAATTTTATAATTAAAATCACGAGGAATATGCCAAACGTTATTTTTAAAAGATATTGTTTTTTCATTCTCTGTTGAATCAAGAAAATTAAGTGTAACTTTTTGTGTGCTATTTGACTGAGGGATTGTTTTCCTTTTCTTCATTATCTGAGGATCCTGCAAGGTTAGTGATCGAATAATATCACTAATCGTCGATTTTCCATAAGTATTAAGACCATAGATTAGTGCAATCTTATTAAATTGTGCACTTCCATTATTTGATTCTGAAAAGACACCAACTTGCTTTATCTCTTTAAATCTTTTAAACATTTAATGACTCCTCTAACACACCCCAAAACTGCCTTAATGATGTTTCAAGATTGACAACAATCACCAAAGCAATCTCTTTCTTTTATAGAAGATTCAAGACATCTTCTAAACCTTTATTAACTTATATAATCCCTAATTTGTTCCATTAAAATATTCATGTTATCTTTGAAATCAGAAATGCTTCCAGACAAATCAACTGAAATAACTCGAAATAATTTTCCATTTTCCAACCTGAATATATAATCAACATCTTCATTGTTTTTTGGGTAAATCAGTAGACCATTAACATTTATAATCTGCATATAACTTAAAAGCTGATATAGGTTCCCACTTCTTAATTTCTGTCTTTCATTCAGAATATCCTTATAATATTTTGTATCTATAACAAGTTTTTTATTAATTACGATGTCTGGTATTATCGAAGGCAGTACCGAAGAACATCCCTCTGCCCATTTATCTCGTTTACTTTGTCGTGATATTCTAAAACCTTTTAATTTCTCTTTTAAATATTTATAAATAAATGTCTCAAAGAGCTTATTCATATCAACTAAATAGCTACTAAAGATATAGGTATTATTTAGTGAACTGAAATATGAACTTGTAAAAATCAATTTACACAAATCAATAATTTTTCTATATCGTATATTTAACCGATTATAATTTATTGATTTAAAAAGATTTAAGCTTAATTCACAATATTCAATTGTTGCTAATTGCCTGATAAAATACTTCGCTTTATTTAATAATTCTTGTGGAAGATTCAATCTCAAAATATAAAAAAGGGTGGATTTAATAATAATATTCTCTAATACAGAATGAGTTATAAAATGATATTCACAAAACAATTTATCCTTTGTAATGTTAATATTATGAAATAGTATTTTCCCTCTAACACCAGCAATTTTTTCATGTACAGTTTTGTATGTTCGATACAAACCTTGCTTAATAACTCTTTCTACCCATTTTAAAAAAACAAAAACAAGAACCTCAAATAATCCTTCATTCTTTATAATATCATAATTATCATTATAGATAAATTGTCCTAAATCATATTTAAAAGCAAGCATATACAAAAGATTTGAGGTTGGTACTTTTGTTTTTATTCTTATTTCCTTATCTTTAAAAACAATTTTCCCTACAAACGATTTACTCTTTAAATTGAACCTTTTATTATTTGGAATAACATCTATATGTTTGTTATGGCGTTCAATCAGATAATTGTATTCATCATGAGATAACTTTATATTTGGCAATGTCTCATGTTCAAGAAGATTATACATCTTTAAATATAACCTGTCTAAAATAATCTACTTCTTCTAAATTGTCATAATAATATTCTAATAATAATGGATTCAATTCATAATTCCAGATGTCATTTAATTTTTCATTATCAATAATGTCATGTTTTAAAAAATAAGAATGACCAATTTGAAAGTCTTTTCCGAGAGAACTATTTTCAGAAATTATTTTATTCATTTCTTTAATATTTTCAATCAATTGATTTAAATTTATTTTACACTTATCTTTTAATAATAATTCTAACAATTTGTAATTAGGCATCAGAGTAAAAAAAACAAATCGTCTTCTTAAGGCATAGTCCATTAAAGCTAATGACCTATCGGCAGTATTCATCGTTCCAATTATAAATAAATTATCAGGTATCTCAAAAAATAAATCAGGAGAATATGTTAAACGTATTTTTGCATTTCTATATTCTGTTAAATATATCAATTCACCGAATATCTTTGAAATATCACCTCTATTTATCTCATCAATTATCAAAACTGTTGTCTTATCAGATAGTTTTGCTTTATGACAAATCTTCTTAAAGATACCGTCCTGCAATTTGAGACTCCCATCTTCTCTTGGTCTATAACCTTCAACAAAATCTTCATAAGAATATGAGGGATGAAATTGAATAATTTCAGACAATTCTATATTGTTTTCTGTTATATATTGTGCAAGTATTTTAGCAAAATGTGTTTTTCCAGTTCCTGGAGGACCTTGTAGAATTATTTGTTTTTTATCCTGTAAAACTCTGAGTATATTATTAAAAAAATCCTGATTAAATCCACTATCATAAATTGCTTGATCTCTTGAATATATTTCAGTTGATTCTTCTTTTTGTGGATTATAATCAATAATTAAATTCTCAATTATCTCATACTCATCTTTGCTTAATCTAAATAGGCTTCCTTGAATATTTATGGTTATCTCACAATCTTTTAAATCTGGATTATCCCGTAATTCTGATAAATCAATTGGATTTTCAAGAAATTCTTTTATTTCAAATTCAATAGCATCATCACCATTCTCATCTTGAAAAACACTTTTAGTAATTTCTAATAATGCTACTATTTTCCTTACAGGAGAAGTATGATAACCAATAACAATATCTCCTGGTTTTACTTTTAAGAAATATTCAAAAATTCTCCTTTTATTCCCTTTCTCATTATAAACAGTATAAGATTGTTTATCTCCAATAGAGAAGTCTAAAATGCTCCATATTTTAGGATTTGCATTTAGCCACCAGTAGTTCCTATCAATTTCTTCTTCTGTTTCCTGGAAATCAATTATTTCCTTACCAAAATCTAATTCATCCAATTTATCTTTCAAATCGGGATATTCTGAAATATATGTTTCTTTTATCTGCTGCCATTTTAATGTTGGACTAAAAGTATCAAGTCTAAATATAGATTTAGGAAATTTAATATTCTTATCAGTTATCCATTTAGCTTTTCTTGTATGTTTATAATACTTTCTATCTTGATTATAAATATATTCACCAATTATTTTGCCAATTCCTATTGATTCACTTCTTCCTTTATTGATAATAATTATATCCCCAATATTGGCATCTCTAAAACTTTCAATATTCCAGACTTGGTTTGACATATTAGGATTATCTACTCCTAGCATTTCTGCAAGTTCTTCTGTTGAAGTGTACTGATTCAAATCACCTAAGTTTTTGTCATCCCAACCAATACAAATAATCCCTTCTTTATAGAATTCTTTCCAGTGTTTTGCACCTCTACCGGGTGCAAATTTCCAGAAATTGATTGATTTATTATTCAGTTCTATTATTTCATCTTTTAATTCTTCAAATCCGGAAATAACATCTTCAAAATTATTTGTATTTGTTATACTTCTTTTTGATTTATCACGAATAAGCGAGCCAGTCATAACTCCATATTGAATATCACTAGCTCTAAATCTTATAAAAAATTGATATGAATTCTTATGGCTTTTTTTATTTTTAGGAAATATTGCAATCCATGAACTTGTTGCACCAAATCGTTGTGCACCTTCAAATGAAAATTCAGAATATATAAAATCTGTTAGTTTAAGGTTCTTGATTAAATCATCTGCTATTTCTTTTAAATAACTATGTAATAAATCTTCATCCTTAGAAAAATAGAAGAAAACATAAAAAATACTAAAATACTTCCATGAATTAAACATATTTATTTTTTTCTTTGGATAATTTTCGAATGCCTTTGTTAATGCATTACTATATTCTTTAAAATATGCAATATCTCTCTTATTTATTCTTTGCTTTAAATCATCAATTACTCCAATATCAATTTTCTCTTTCTTTAACAATTTTTTCAGAATAAGATGTCGTAAAAAGTTTACAGGTCTTAATTTTTTTTCAGCTAATGGATATTGTTTTAATAAAATATTTATTCTATCTTCTGATAAATTATTTAATTCTTGAATTAAGAAAGCATTATCATTTTCAAGTTTTGCGAGATATTCTGCTTTATCTTGGATTTCTTTTATATTATTTTTAACACTCATTAGCAAATCTCCATTTTATAATGTTATTTCAAACTCTTTAACAAATCTGCAATAATCCAAGACTCAATTATGATTCCTCAACAATCTTTATTTCTACCGGCGTAAGCTCATAAAGTTCATAAACAAGATTATCTATTTGGCTATCTAATAAATCTATCTTCTTTTTCCAAAGTTTTTTATCTGTATCAGATTTTGCTGAGTGGTATTCTTTTTGTGCTTTTATCATTTGGTTAACAAGCGAAACCATTTTATCATGTTTCAACTTTTCATCATTTTTATTAAAATCTATGATTTTTAATGGGAAAGGTTTTAAATAATTTGTTTTAAATCTAAAATAACCACCCTGCAATACATTACCAGTATTTGATAGAAACCACCACATTATTTTTGAATTCAATAAACCCAGCCAATAGTTTATTTTTTCATTTTGATTGTTAGAAGGAATTAGGCTATACACCATAGTATTGTGGTAAAGTTTGTTTTTATCTAAAGTCATATTACAGCCAAGACTTATTTCTGGAGTAATTATTTTATCAGTTTCAAAAAGCTCAATAGAACGACCTCGATGACAAGAATACCAATATGCTGGATTTGTTTTATATTTAATTCGTAATTCTTTTAGTTCTCTTTTGTATTTTCTCAAATAGTTATAACCTAAAGGGTATTGCTTTGCAAAATCTTTTTCTTTCAATATTTTTGTTTTATTATTTATTTGAAGATAAGGATAAATACAATAGTAATGAATACAAGGGTTTTTATATCGAGTAACATCTTCACCTTTTAAGATTGGTTTTAAGATAGCTTTTTCAATATTTATATTTTCTTTTTCTCTTTCTGAATAGGCTTCTATTATTGGTTCAGAATCATTATCATTTATAATTTTTAGAAAATATATTTCATCGATACCTGTGACTATACCTTGAAATATATTTGAAAATGTATTTCCCTATTTATTGCATAATTAAATAGGACAAAATTGCAAACAAAATTCCCCACTTTTGCATTAAGAATTCCCCACTTTTGCAAGAAGCAATTGTGGGGAGTGAATGTAAAATATATTCTTGTAAAT
>SDBV01007213.1_pt1 | contig 15246 bp, 11 predicted proteins | sample 2277081 | NCBI WGS metagenome assembly SDBV01 (sample SAMN10402039, study PRJNA504765) | marine sediment metagenome | isolation source: marine sediment core GS10_PC15, 223 cmbsf | place: Arctic Ocean: Southern Knipovich Ridge | collected 2010
CGCCACCATACTGCCGCCAACATTACCCTGAACGTCATTGTTTGTGAATGCACTGGGCCCGGTCAGGGTAAATAGCTCACTGCTAACGATAACATTGCTGTTGCGGACGCTCTTAAAGATATTATTATCTATCGTCAGAGCGTCAACATCGTATAGCTCCATGTTGACTCCTCCGGTGGCGTCGGTGGCTTCCAGAGTATTACCGGAGATAGTCCAGGTAGAGCTCTTTTGTGCCTGAGTGGGTCCTGCGTCTGCGTAGATTACGGTGGCAACCGCTCCCACCGTAATAGTATTACCGGTCACTGTGAAGTCGGTGATATATTTGGCGACATAGATGCCGTGGCCACCCACGCCCACGGTCGTAATGGTATTATTGCTGATGGTGACGGTGGAGAGAGCAGCGGTAGTAATTGTGATGCCCTGAGCGGCGTTCACGACAGTGCTCAAAGGGGTGACAGTGAATAAATTAACCGTGACGTTTGAGGCCTGGATTTCCACCCCGATGCCTGTGGCCGGAGCGATAATAGCACCACTCACTCCCTGCAACGAAAGCCCCTTGTTAATGACGACGTTTTCAGTATACGTGCCCGCAGCAACATTAATTATGTCACCTCCAGCAGCAGTATCAATCGCATATTGAATTGTTAGCCACGGAGCGCCAGAACTTCCAGCTGCTCCATTACTACCGCCTATAGCAACATAATAGTTTGTTTGAGCGAAAGCACTCAGTGATAAACTGAAAACAAATACCAAAATAAGCAGCGAATAAACCCCGATTCCCCTTTTCATCTTCGTCTCCTTTTTTGAAATGAAAAAATGTTGAAATTAAGCTTTGGTTATTCTTTAATTCTTTTTTTTAATCATATATATCAATCTTTTTCATTATACTATTTCCATATTTTTTTTGAACTTTATTTGACTTTGATTAGTTAAATTTTTATACTACTATATAGATAAGAAGCGAAGCTCCCGATCACCTGGTTAGTTCGTAGGGAGCTCCGCTTTTACGCTACCTTAGTCAAGGCTCTTTTTTAATTTGGTGTATTTCAAATTCACCGATAACCCTGCCAAGTAGCTTTTCTATATGCAGGAATACTCGTTGTAATGTTTCCATGCACAATACTATTTTGTGAGTAGTGATGCTGAATTCTTTCACTACTTTATTGAGACTGAAACTTTTTTTCTTAAAAATGGGCTTTATATTATTCGAATTATCCGAACTCTCGAAAAGCATATAATAAACCACTTTTTTAATATTAATTTTTAATATTAAATTTAATATAGTAATTTTATATAGTATAAGATTGATAAGACATTAAGTGTGTATTGTCAAGTATAAAATGACATTAAGTGTAATTTATGACAAAAAAATCATTATTTCTTCCTGAAAACCAGAGATTAATAGAATTCAGACGTTTGTTAAATAAAGACCAGAAAGAAATATCATACGTCTTAGGTATTTCACGCGCAGGTGTATCAAACATTGAGACCAGCCGGGCAAAATTAACTGAATCAAACATCCGCAGGCTTTGCAGGGAATACAATCTAAATCCTGATTGGATTAAACATGGCACCGAGCCCATGTTTCTTGAAGAGCCTGAAGTCAAAAAATCATTAATACCGATTATTGCGGATATCCCCGCAGGTTCATGGGAATATTTGATAGATTTTTATTCATTAGGTGAGGCCGAAGATTGGATTGCTGCTCCGGGTGTTTTTGGAAGAAAACTATTTGGGATAAGGGTAAAAGGGGACTCAATGGAACCAATACTTTATGAAGGAGATATTTTAATTATCGATCCGTATAAAAAATTCCAGCGTGGAATTGCTGTTGTAAGACACAAAGAGGGGTATAAAATAAGAAATGTTCAAATAAAAGGGAAATACACTTTTTTTTTAATGCCAGTAAATCAAGCTTATGAAGATGAAGTAATTTCTCTTGATGAGGAAACACGGCTTTATGTTCCGGTAAAAGTAATTACTATAAAGGATATATAATGTACTAAACGTGAATTCCAGAGGCAAAAGGCCCAATTTTATTTTTAATTTTCTGCGATTATATGGGGTGGGGAGACCTTACACAATTACTGATACGACAGCACCGTAATCTGAAGAATCTAAGTATTTCGAATTTTTTCGCCTTTCAGCGATCACCTCATAACCTTTTTCGGAAATAGCTTCTTTCAGACCCTCAATTATAGCCTCCTTGAACCTGCTGTCTTCATACAAGATACATACTACATTGTCACCTTTCGAACTTTCCTGGGTTACCATTTTCACAGGCGCCGCGCAGCCGGCAATCAGTAATACGAATGCGAGTGCTGAAACGAGATAGTTTGACATATAGCTCTCCATTTTTCAAAAAAGTACTGTGAACACGGTAAATATATAATGAAATTCTGTTAAAATTCAAATATATAAAACTGTTTCACTCCCCCGTTTTTCCCTCTTCCACGCTTTAAAGTACAATGTTGCAGATTCAAAGTTTTAAGCGAGCAGCTATCAGCTAAACTACAGCCCTAATAAAAGTATTTGTGCTGTAACAGACCCTTAGATAGCAGAAGCTCTTCTTAAGAGATAGCGGACCGGTAACTGTTTAATAAAAATGCCAACTGACTGAATTAATACTGGTTAAAAAACCCGATTTATATTATATTTCTATTCTTTTGTAATTTATCCAATTTCAAACGTTTTAAATACGGTAAATTTACTCTTGCGATTAAACCTTTTTGAAAACCATATCGTCGAAGAAATAATAATTGTATTTTCAAATAATATACATGCGTATACCATGTAAAGTCTTCAAAATATATCCTGCAAAGGAGGAAATTCTATGAAACGTGCACTAAAATATTCAGTAATTATTATTATTTCAATGACCGGCTTGATACGTGGTAATACATCCCTTTATGCACAGGAACTTATCAACCTGACATTAGAAAAGGCTGTCGATATCGCGATGGCGAACAGCTACCGCATTAAACAGCTCGAGATGGGAATTGAAAGAACGCGTTTACGGCTCCAAGCGCGGCAAGCATCATTGAGATCAAGGGGTTATATAAACCTCAAGGCTCCCCAGATAGAATCCGTATCCGATTATAAGTGGAATTCCACCCTTCAGAAGGATCAGATTGTTCATGAAAACACCAGGCTGTGGCAGATGGATATTGCGATAAGGCAACCGGTTATTCTCTTCGGTTACCCTACAAACGGTTATCTGTCATTGAACAACAAAATAAACCGCTACCTTCAGCAGGACGGCTACAGGGACATCAGCTATTATAACAGGTACTATGTGAAGTTCGAGCAGCCGCTTTTCCTTCCGAACGAGCTTAAAAATGATATCGAGGATGCCGAACTCGACCTCGAAAGAGAAGAGCTCGAATATATCCGTGACCGCGTTAGACTTATAGACAACGTTTCCGACGACTACTATGATCTTTTTGAATATACTTATAAACAGAAAATTAATGAACAGCAGATCGAAAATTTGTTAATAATCGCAGAGGCCGCTTATGAAGCTGCACAGAGCGATTCGACACGGACGATGGATGCGATACAGGTTCAGATAGAACTGGCAAATACCAGGGAGAATTCTTTGAAAAACGAGAATTGGATGCGGCGCCAGGAAATGGATAGCAAGCAGCGTCTGCGGCTGAACATCGAGGATTCCGTATATGTTGTGCCTGAGTTTAGATTCAAGCCGATAAAAGTCGATATGGAACAGGCGATACAGTACGGTTTTTCATTGAGTCCGACATTACGAATGCTGTCGATTAATAAGCGAAAAGATGAGATAGATGTCAGTAATTCAAAAGGCCGGGACGCACCTCATGTTAACCTGGAGATGACCTACGGTCTTGAAAAACAGGACGATCGCCATCAGGCGATTTGGGAAGAGTATGACAACAGTTATTCGGCGTCGCTGAATGCCTATGTGCCGATATGGGACTGGGGACGGCGTAAAGCCCGTATCGAAGCGGAAAAAATCAGTCTTAAGCAAACCGAACTTCGCATCGAAGAAGAACAGAACGAAATACAAAGCGACATCATCATTGCAGTCGAAAATCTTAACGAATATCAGCAGAGAACCCAGAACATGATGGAAAGCATGAAAATGGTTCAGGAAATAACCGATGTAAGCATAGGACAATACCGTAACGGAAACATTTCTATTCAGGATATTCTGCAGATAGTGAACAGACAGCGGGAAACCGAGTTCAATTTTCTTGAAGTATACCTGGGCTACAGGAGATCGCTTTTGTCTCTAATGATTCAAACCTATTATGATTATGAAAATAACGTATCGTTGATAGACAAGTACCGTACGAAGAGTTAAATTCAGGCAGGCGGCAGCAGTGTTTTTTTAGATTTGGCTAATAAGAAACGAATCGGGAGATTTTGTGAAAGACTTTAAAAAAAGCGTTTTTATATACTGTATTATGACAATGGCTCTGAGTGTCATTTTAAGGGAGTCGGCTCATGCCGGTAAACTTGTCAGTTTGACTCTGGATTCGACTGTCGATATTGCTATGGCAAACAGCTACCGTATAAAACAACTCAAAATGGGAATTGAAAGAACGCGTTTATGGTTGACTGCAGAACGTGCATCCTTAAAATCCAAAGTATACATGAATCTAATTTCTCCGGAATTTAACGCTATATCGGATTATAAATGGAATTCCACACTCGGGAAGGATGAAATTATCCGTCAGGACACACGGCGCTGGCAAATAGATCTGGCGATAAAACAACCTGTAGTTCTCTTTGGTTATCCGACGAACGGGTATCTGTCATTGAACAACAAGATATACAGATATTTGCAAAAAAATGACGAGGGAAAGGATGTAGATTATTACAACCGGTTTTTTATGAGATTCGAACAACCAATTTTCCGTCCGAATGAATTGAGGAATGATATTGAAAATGCCGAGCTGGATGTTGAGAGAGAGGAACTGGAATACATCAGGGACAGGGTCAGACTGGTCGATAATATTTCTTTTGATTTTTATCGCCTTTACAATCTGGTTTACAGGAATGCAATATATGCTCAGCTCGCAGAGAACATCGAAAGAGTACTCAATATTGCGCAGGCGAGGTCACTGAACGACTCCACAAGCCACATCGATGAAATCAGAACACAGGTTGAACTGGCCAATGCACGGGAACTGCTGCTGGAAAATCAGAGCCGGCTGCGTCTACGGTTAGTGACCTTAAAACAGCGGCTCAGGCTGGATGTTCAGGATTCATTGCAAGTTGTACACGATATCAATATAACACCGATCGATATTGATGTTGAAGAAGCTTTGCGATATGGCTTTTTATTGCGTCCACGTCTCAGGCTGATGTCAATCGACAAAAGAAAACGGGAAATCACGCTCAACAATGTCAAGGGACGGGGTGCGTTTCATATGGACCTCGAGATGACACTCGGCCTTGAAAATAACAAAGATCGCTATCAGGCAATGTGGGATAAATATGACAACAGCTACTCTGTCTCGATCAGCGCTTATGTTCCCATCTGGGACTGGGGGCGTCGCAAAGACAATATCGAAGCTGAAAAAATTAACCTGAAGAGATGGGAACTGTATATTGAAGAAACTATAGAATCGATTCAAAAAAACATCAGCAATACAATCATCAATCTCAAGGATTATCAGCAGCGCGCACTGATACTCAGGGAAAATTTGGACATAGCACAGGAACTGTGCGAAACCAGCATCACTCAGCATGAAGAAAAAAAACTATCTCTCCAGGGCATCCTGCAGATTATCGATCGCCAGAAAGACACCGAAATCAATTTTTTAGAGGCGTACCTCGGATACAGAAGGTCGCTTTTGTCTCTGATGCTGCTAACTTATTTTGATTTTGAAAACGAAGTAACACTGCTTGAAAAATACAGACCGCAAAGCTGATACGACCGTGACAGTATTCGATGTCCGGTTTTTTCAGGCATTCCGGCTTGGGCGGTTACGGTAAACAACACCATTTCGATTAACGGAAATACAAATATTACTTATAATTACCCAATCTCAAAATATAATAATTATTAAATTCAAATTAATCCCATAAGTTAAAAGTATTAATCGGTTATTCATTATATTCGGGATATTGTCCCTGTTAGAACGATTGCGATGCCCTGCAGGGTAACTCAAAGTTTGTTACATTCAATTGTCCTCAACTTCCACTATCATCTCGATTTCCACCGGAATACCGAAGGGAAGAGAAGCCATACCTACTGCAGAACGGGCGTGTCTGCCCCGATCCCCGAATACAGACACCAAAAAATCAGAGCACCCGTTCATCACCTTGGGCTGATCGGTGAAAGATTCATCTGAATTGACCATACCCAGTATTTTGACTATCCGTTTGACTTTATTTAAATTGCCAATCTCAGCCTTGAGAGAAGACAGCAGGTTTATTGCGGTTAATCGTGCAGCTTCTTGTGCCTCTAAAATATCCATATCCCGTCCTACTTTTCCGGTCACCCATGTGCCGTCCTGCTTTAAGGGTCCATGCCCGGCAAGAAAAACGAGATTACCGCTCCGTACGGCATGAACGAAATTCGCAACCGGAGGAGCCGGAGTATCTAATTGTATTCCCATCTCTTTCAGCCGTTGTTCAACATCGGAATCCGGTGGGATGGTGATTTCACTCTTCTCTGGATTGCATCCGGAAGCCAACGATAAGTATAACATAATCGATATGATATTAATTAACGATATGACTTTATTTGCTGTTATCATTTAGAATCTCCTGAAATACCCGCCCGGTAACGGCTTCTGATATTATCATTGTGTAATGCCGCCTGATAAATAGCCACTTCATCGATGGTGCCTGTAAAGATTTCGAATCCACAATTTGGCAAATAACCGCTTGAGTCGGCGTCAGTAAGCCCTCTGCTGCCGATCTGCAAAGTCGACATTGTGGAAACCGGCGAACCGGCTAAGGCAACTTCAGACTCCATCACCCCATTTACATATAAACGCACCTTTTCGGAACCGGTATCCTGAACGCCGACCACGTGAAACCACCGGTTGTTATCGACATCGGACCGGGATATGACTGTACTTCCGGCAGCCACACTTGCCATATCTCTGGTACCAAAAGTAAACTTCGCATCCGATGTAATACCGAGCATGAAATCACTGTTGCCTTCACTGTCCGGCGTACCGTCGTCATGTGTCAGTATCCACCGGTCCGAGGTGGGAACAGAGCTAAGCCTTACCCATGCCTCGACACTGAAACTTTCATCGCTTAAACAAATAAGAGGACTACCGCCTGGCAACTTATCTCGATAAATCGGACCCACCAAGATCGCTCTTGAACCATCAAAGAGTGCAGCGGGGTCATTATCTCCTGCGATCGCTCCGGCAACGCCAACAGTAACATTATTGCCTGCGGAGCTTCCGCCGTTCCATGCGCATTGGATTCTCTTTTGATCCAATATACACCAATAAGGATTTGCAGCGCTATTGTCTCCATTCATACGCCAGTAACACAGTAGATCCGGTTCTTCCATTACACGGCAATAGTAAAGCCATCTGCCGCTTTTTTTCAGTAAAGGAAGAAAACTTGCCGAGGGAGCAATATACTGTTCAAGCAGTTCTACAACCTTTTGATTCCCTGTATCCGGCGTGGAACTATCGTCGGTATTCCCATCCCAGTCTCTGCCGTTTACGGTATAAGCCTCGATCGCATCACGGAACAAAACGGTTTTCACTCCACCGGTCCTGTTCATATGCACAACACCGAATTCCCTGTCGATTATACACATATTGGTATGGCAGCCGACATAAAAAAGATGGGTAAGACCCCGGGACTGAATAATGTCCCACAAGTCCTGCTGCCCGACAGCTCCGTATTGATAAGGCCAGGATATTTCCTCACCGGCACGAATCATAAGGTCGTAATCATCATCCATAATCAAGTCCGGGTGGACTGCTATAATATCATGTGAAAAATGTCCGGATGCAAGTGTTACACCGGGGGGAACCTGACTTTGGTGTTCTCCGGGAGGCCCTGGAATAACATGTTCATCAAAATCAGGATACCAGCCGTTGCTTTCAGGGAGCGGATAATCAGCTATAGAAGTACCCCTCTGATACATGCCAGTGCCCGTATAGAGATGGGTGGAGCTCGATGGCGCCTGGATAACGGTAACACCCAGATCACGTGCCGCCGAAAGGATCATATTAATCATTGGGGCAAGATAATCGAGTCTCGTTACCGCATCCGGATAGTTTTCTCCTTGTGATGCCCACATATCTACAACCACAATACCAATCTTATCAGAAGAAATCTCCAGTTGCTCGTACACAGGTTTTCCCGATTCATCACGGCTGCGCAAGTTAAAAGTCAAATCACCTTTTCTAAATTCACCGGCATGAATTTTATCAGTACATGCTAAACCGACAGCAAATAACAATACCATCGAAATACCGATTAGTTTTTTCATTACATTCTCCTTTTGAATTTCTTCTGATAAAATAAGACTTTTGCCACCGGTCTTAATCATTCTCAATCTTGAAGACATAAGCATGCTCACACGGCCGGTTCTTTTGCTCCTGCAGTCTTTGGGGAATTTCAATCACCAGGCCGTCTTTATCCTGATGCCAATTCAAACGCCCGCCATCGCCGAGCATATATATCTTCGATCCGTTGCGGGCATGAACGCTGTTCAGCTTAAAATTCTCTCCCGGTCACTTCATGCTAATAGCATAAACATGCTTGTTGTCCTTGGTGCGTGTATAATAGGTATCCCCTTCTCTCAGTTCCTTGTATGGCCGGGTCGCGTAAATCGCCTCATCGTTAACCTCCAGCCAGCGTCCGACATACTCAAGACGTCTGATCGCTTCGGGGTGGAACACGCCCCATTGGTCGGGACCTATGCAAATCATGAAATTTCCGCCCTTGGCAGTAGCGTCGATAAGAGTCGATAAGACCCACTCTTTTGACCGGTATTTTTCGATATTGGGTTCGTAGAAGAAAGATTCGCCCAATGTATGAATTAATTGCCACGGCTTACTGATTTCTTCAGGATTGGATTCACCGGGTATATAGTTTTCCGGTGTCTGGTAATCACCGTACTCTCCAATGCCGCGATGTCTGAACAGCGTATTTGGTGATAGCCGCCGGACTGTTTTTATCGTTTCCTTCATATCCGGCCAGAACTCTGCGGACAGGCAAAGGTCGATTCCAAACATATCGACATGCCCATAATTTGTAAGCAACTCACTGATCTGCTCACGGTGCCGTGCGACCATCCGCGCCCAACCCTTGGGGTCGGTTTCTCTGGAATAGTTCTCGTCAGGACGGGGATGTCCCCAGGATTTCACTCGGAAGTCAGCGTCATAGAAGTCAACATGTGAGAAATACAGCCCAATACCCAGACCGCGTTTGCGTGACGCCTCGACAACCTCTTTGACAACATCCCGCTTGAATGGAGTTTCCATAATGCTGAAGCGTACATCGCAGTCTTCAATATGACCTGCTTGCGGGCCGGTGTAAATGAAACGTTTCTTTACTTTGGTCCTGGTATCCCACATGCTAAAGCCGACGTGCGTTTTAGTGGTAAAGACAAAGTATTTGAATCCCAGACGCACCATCATGTCAGCCCACCTGTCGGCATCAAATTCCATAGGATTAAACTCTCGATGGAGATAAGTATAATAGAAGTGCTCAAACTCCATCCTGTCGGGCCATACTTCGCTTCGGTCGGTTGAAATATCGATATCTCCCGTTATGCACCAATCACCTTCACCCAGCATGGCAAGCGGCCCCCAGTGGATACGCAGACCATACTTCATGTCGAGCCATTTTTCAACCGCCTCGGCCGGGGCATGCCGGTAGTCCGATTCCACCTCCTCAACAGGAGTGCCGGGAGCCAATACCCATTCGGGATACTTTTTATTCTGCGCAGATGCATTCATAGTTAACAACATAAGGGTAAGAATACAAAACTTTTTCATAATATTACACCTTCCCGTCTGACAAGTTCTGTCAAAAGTTTTACACTATTTAATGCTTAATTATTTGTATTTTTATAAGTTAGCGAAATTTATATGTTCTCCCTTTTTTAAAAGCCCACTAAATCCCCCGAAGGGGGGCTTTAAATCATAAAAATACAAATTGTTATATCAATTGTAGTAGTTGCTGTGGTAATGTGGAAAAACGTGAAATGTTTTTCTAAATAACTGTTGGAAAGTCAAATACTTTTCAATGGTTATGGCATTTCCACTGCTTTTTAATTTTTTCATGTTATTTTTGACAGTACCGTCTGACATTTCAAATTTGTCACTCTCAGAAACATATCTTTTTCTTTCAATTCCACTATATCACCTTATTTGTAATCGAGCATTATGCACTCGTAAACTTCCAGTTTCGGAACAATCATGGTAGTGTGCTCACCATCTGATTCAAACGTTAATTCCTGTCCGGTATTCAGAAGGGTTGCCTTTTGCAACTCTTTGCCTTCGGGATTTCTCAGGGATACCTTTAAGTTGTATAGAGGAGCTACCCAATCGACTTTATATGAAGGTTTTTCATGGTTGTTTCCGGTGTAGTTTATGAAGTGAAGGGCTCTTTTATCTCCCAGTTCGGTTAGGTTGGTTACCAGGCAGGCCGGTCCTTCGATCTTGACCGGTCTGCTGTTGTCCGTGACCCAATCGACAGCGTTGGATAAGAGTTTGCGCACCAGATGGAATCCTCTGGCATCATACAGCATTTCAAGAGCAGGAGCGATATAGACAACTCTGCCTTTACCGTAGGTGCTTGCGACAATCGTGGCAGGACCGTTTTTTAGAGTGTAGGGAGGCATGAAGCATCCGTCAGAACCGATCCATTCCGGATCATCAACAACATATTGGACGTCCGCTATAACCTCAGCACCCTCAAGGGGTGATATTCTGGAAAAGGAGGTTTGGCTATAAGTCTCAAACATATAGTCGTTGGCAATAAGTTTGTCTTTGCCTATGCCTTTTGTAATCGGATGCTTTTTGACCATACGGAAATAGACGCGCGGACCGTAGGCATGCTCGAACGTGGGAGATTCCAAACCCTCATAGTCGGTTTTGAAGAGTTCTTTCAGGGCTAAATTCTCTCTGATGCTGCCATTTTCATCATACAGCGAGGTCTGGAATGTTGCTATCAATCCGCCACCATCCATGACAAAGTGTTTAATTGCCTCTATCTGTTTATCGCTCATACATGCCATATTAGTGAGAAAGACAGCCTTGTACTTTTTGAGGTTTTCGATTGTTATATCATCGTCCAAAATAGCGTTGAACTGCTGATGCTCATGAGTCAAGGCAGACAAGGCTCCGCGCCAGTATATTTCATATTCCGAGACCTTTGCCACGCACTGTCTGGAAAACGGCATGGCGACGAATGGTACCGGTTTGTATTCGAAGTACAGGTCTTCGTTTTGCTCCATCATGGTAAACATTTCCCTGATGGAAGGTATGCCCGTTTCATCGTACATGTATGGATGCATTGTTTCCACAATGGGCGTACAGCCGTGCGCCAGCTCGGTCATGCCAAATATCATCGGATCGAGGTTGTCGTATGTGACAAAGTCATTGTAATTGCCGGGAGGGCTGTAGGCCCAGCGGGCCTTGTCGAAAGCCGCGCCCGACTTGATCAGCTTAAAAACATTCATGAAAGAACTCTGGCCCCTGTGAATCTCGGCAACCAGGCCGCCATCGGTAATATCCATCAGGTCATACAGTCCGGGATTATTCATACCATGGTTGTAGATGACCGGTATATCCCTTACGGATTTGATAGCTTTAGTTATGGTAGTCATAGCATACTTAAAACCTTGTGCATTTATCTCTGAACGGTGTTTGTCCAACATGCTATTGTCAGGCTCGACACCGTATTTATCCGCAATGACTTTCCTGCAAAATTGGCAAAAACAGTTACCCCCACCTCCCCAATCCCCCCAACGCGGCCCGTCAAAATACATACCCGAAACTCCGTACTTTTCGACTATTTCCTTGCATGCTTCGGCATAAGTGTCGATATAGCCGGGATTGTTAAGGCACACCCAGTAACCCGTTGCACCAGCCCAGGACGCAGGTATATATGACCCCTCAGCCGTCACTTGTCTCCAGTCCGGGTCCTGCTTTTCGCAAATTTTCTCATTGACGAAATAGCCCAGCGAGTTATAAGGGAATAAATGGAGGTCGTCGTGTTTCTTAAATTCGTCAGCCAGTTCACGCAGCAAATCCCTGTCCAGACCGGGGTGCCTGGGGAAAAACCTGGAATCGTAGTAAACATAGTTGCCATGCTGGGAAATTGCCGAGAACCGAATGGCATTAGCGTTACTTTTAAGCATAACATCAGCTACATGTTCTGCGCTGTCAAAAATGGAATGCTCCCAAACATAAGGCCTCATCCGCCGTGCAATATCAACGTTGTCCATTGCCTTCGATTTTTCTCCGGCAACGGTAAAGACAGGTGTCAGAAAAAAACTTACAATCAATAATATGAGTGTGTTTCGCATGGTACAAATCCTTTCATAAAAAACCGGTTTTCGGTAATAATACACAACTTTTTAAACAATAAGGCATTACAATACAATTTTCCCCTATTCAAAATTTTAATCTATTTAAGAACAAGTAGTTACAAAGATCATTTGACGAAAGTAACCCAAGAATCATCTACAGAATGGCGTTTTTCGACATTTTCGAGTTAAAAATTGAAAAAAGTAACCTGATTTTTTCTGTTCAAAAAGCGGAATTCACACAAACTTGAATGGCCTCTGAACTTACAAATTATTGGTATAGTGTCACAATTTCACTTAGATGTCATGAGTTCACCTGAATTCTGACACAAACTGACACATATTCAAAAAGCGTAATATTCTTCCTGAATTTTTTTTGCTATCTTACCAACACGTGCTTATCATCTCTTACCTTGAAATAATGCATGATTGACTTCTCCGGAATATTAAATCCCTTTTCCGCTACCAGTGCCATAATTTCTTGAATCCAATATTCCCCATATCAAATTCATGAGGTCAAATAACTCCGAATAATTCATTCTACAATTTCAAATTATGATATTCGTCCGATTGAAACAAGGTTTTTTCCTGCGAAAAACCGAATATGAGGGATACATGTAATGGATAGCACTGAATATCACTACTGGAAAGCTATCCCATGTTTTAAACCAAAAGGCTCTATGTTAATAGTCACGGCAACGCAATCGTTCAATCCTGGAAAATATCCTGGCAAACAACCTTTTATGTGACGTAACCTCAGCAATAATGTAAAAAAAGACACGGGTTCGATTTCCATATCCATTACAAATTTCAATTTATATAATATTTTCATTTACAATCTTTTAGAGTCTACTCGTTTAGCGGCTATATTTACGCGGGATTAAACGGGGAGTATTTGAGAGTAATTTTTCTAATGATTTTAAAGACAAATCCAGGATAACAACATCGAAGGATTAATATTAAGATGAAAAATTAGCATAAATAACATCTTTATTCAAAAATATGTAGAAAATAAATAGCGGATTTCTTCTAAAGATTCTTCGATAACATATTTCAGTAAGAGTGCCTTTACACTGGAGCAAATCCATAACGGCCTGATACTTTTGTTCTTCTGTTATTTTACAGTTCGGCAATGAGTATCTCCTTTCTGTTATAGAGATACTCACTTTTTGCTTCCAGGTCAAGCCTCATTCCTGTTCTACGGTCGACCTTCGGTCTCCCTCCGAACAGGAATGGCCACCCCCTCCCAGATTACCCTAAACTCTGTCCAACTGGTTCAGGGGGCCAAGATAGTCATACCCTCTCTAATTTTAGAGAGGGGAACGAGGGGTGAGTTATGAAAAAACAAATACTTAAGAATTGCCTCTTTATTAATTTATGTATTGTTTGCTGTTTTAACTAAATAAGACTTTTTTATTATTATCAATAACCTTTATATTTTCTTATGGTTACACTTTCATTGTGATTTCCTTAAATTATATTTCAAACTATTTGTAAAAACATTATCTTAAAGGTGAATTAACTATCAGATTCTGAATTGAATTGAACTATTTAATATGCTTTAATTTTATTTTAGGGAATATATATGAAAAATTCCGGGAGAAAAACTAAGATGTTAATTCCGACAATCATCATGGCAGTATTAGCTATAATCCTTTATACAATTGCTTTTGTCAGAGATGAAGGACAACATATAACCGGAATGAAATCAGCATTCCGTATAACCATTGAAACGCTGCCCCTGATTATTTTTGCATTCATTGTTGCCGGACTGGTGCAGGCTCTCCTTCCCAGAGACCTTATATCGAGATGGGTAGGTATAGAATCCGGATTTCGCGGTATTATTATCGGTACAATAGCAGGCGGATTAACTCCCGGCGGTCCTTATGTAAGTCTCCCGATTGTAGCCGGGCTTTTAAAATCCGGTGCAGGTACCGGTACAATGGTGGCTTTTCTTACGAGCTGGTCATTATGGGCTGTCGCCAGATTACCGATGGAATTCGGTATTCTCGGCTGGAAATTCACACTGATACGATTGGCGAGTACTTTTTTATTTCCACCTGCGGCAGGGATGATTGCCAACATGCTGAGCAGGTTAATTAAATGAAATAATCACACTCTTACTATTTCTAAAATTATCACTGGTGTCCGGTTAAAGTTTAGTAAAAAATAATATAACATATAAAAGGCAAATAGTTATGATGTAAAAAATCCGGGATCGATTTATATCTTAAAAAATTATATTTTGCCATTCAAACTCTGCTCTTTGAGTGGGAAGGAATGGCAAATGCAGAAGTCATTGTCTGAACCGCTGATACCTGTGATTAAAGGATTGCCATGATACTTAACTTCAAACTTTGTGCTCCTAATCATGGTCATCATTATATCATACTCATCAGCGGTTCAGACGGTTTTTTAAAAAACATTTCAATAGCGAACAAATAATAATTATATCCTGCAATCCTAACCAATTTATAATCGGATAATAGTGACTTAAAATAATTTTTTTAAATCATTTAAAAACAGCGGCACTTAATAAATTCTGCCCCTTTATTTATGTGACTGCATTAATAAAATTAAAGAGAACAGAAAAATGAAAAAAATTTCAAGAAGAACATTTTTAAGAAAAGCAGGAGCTTGCACAGCCGGATTTACCGGCTTGTCATTTGTATCGGTATCAAAAAATGCATCCGGCTCGAATTACGGTGTTAAAAGGCCGAATTTTATTTTTATTTTCT
>SDBV01007214.1_pt1 | contig 15246 bp, 12 predicted proteins | sample 2277081 | NCBI WGS metagenome assembly SDBV01 (sample SAMN10402039, study PRJNA504765) | marine sediment metagenome | isolation source: marine sediment core GS10_PC15, 223 cmbsf | place: Arctic Ocean: Southern Knipovich Ridge | collected 2010
GACTTCTGCCAAACAGACTGTATAATCATGGCTGGACCTCTGCTGGGCGGACAAGTTGTTACTGTTCACCAACTTAGATGCCCACAGAGGTCCAAGAATTCCCTCATCTACGAATAATCCGGGTTAACGGACAGGCTACTTTGGACGAGTAACCAGGAAAGGTCTTCGTCCACCTTGCCTCGCTGGGCCTCGACATCGCACTGTTCGCCTTCGAGCATGGTGATGTCGCTGACCTCTGCCACCGGTAGGTCGAGGGCCAGTTGCCGCATTTGCTCGACAAGGCGGCGCGCCCTGTCGTCGGTGCGAGTGCGGGACCGGAGGTCGTAATGAATCGTCAAACCCATTGGTGTTGTCCTTGAAGGGTGGTCAGGTTGCAGTGGGTGCCTCTACTTGATAGACCGCCGCCAGGAAGAGCGAGGCCGATATTCACTTGCTGTCTGTGACCTTGATTGAGTGGATCGTGGTTCCGGAGGTGCAGAACGATTCTTCGACCCCGACATCGAAGCCTTCGCGGCTGGCGTGGCCATTCACGTCAACGACTTCTTTCAGGTCCATGTCTTCCAGGTCCGCCCGGTTGCTGCCTTTGCCGGTAAGGAGTCTCTTGACGTGGTGCTCGAAACTCACACCGTCGTCGATGCGGACGATGATGCTGGTCTTGACCCGCACGGGGACGAGCACAGTCTGTTCGACTTCGGCGTACACTTTGCGACTCATGGTTTCTCTCCTCTTCGTGCCCTCTACTTAATAGACCGCTGGCCCCCAACTGAAGGCCACAGTCTGGCAGCCGCACATTGGGCAGTACATCAATTGGTGCAGAAGGGGATGCTGGTAGCGGCGGCGATCACGGTGGAGCTGCCAAGCTTTGGGACGCGGCGTGGTAGCGGTTTCGGTCATCTCTATGGGGGCCGACGAACCGAACGCCTCGAGTGGTCGGGTGGCGGCACAGGGACCATACCGATACCGAAGGGCAAGCCGGCTCCCTTCGACAGTTTTCAGGTCGTTGCGACCGACGAACTGTGGAAATGGTGGCACCAAACATCGACGATGCAGGCAGCGAGAGATGCCTCCCCGGAGGCACATGAGACCGAAGAAATCTGCGGGTCAACAGCGGGTCAGCATGAGGCCATCCAAGCAGAAGCAGGCCCGGGCAGCGAGAACGCCCTGCCGCATACGCTATGCGTGGCTTGTCAGCGATTGGTCAAGATACTTGGCGACAGCATCGACCATTACGATCGCCACGCCGTGGAGCGCGGAATTCGTGAGGGTATCTTCGGGATTCACGTCAAAGCCGTATTCGGAGAGCTCCTGGAAGAATGCCGCAGAATCCAACACGAAGGCGAACGCTTGGAAGTGGACGGCTGTTTCTACTTGTATCACGTGCATCTCGCATCGAAGCCGAGTCCACCCAATAGGTCGGAGTGCGCCAAGGCCCTCATGGAAAGTGGTTTCGGCGGCGTTCACCTTCAGTCGATAAGGGCCGCGGCGGACTCTCTTGTCGCTTGGGCAGGCGAGAATCCCATGACGGAGGTTGGAGCGGTCGACTCAGCGGAGATCGAGCACGCCGAGGAGGGCAGTGTTGGAGATGGCGAGAGCGATCAAGGCCCCGAACAATCGCCGCTGGAACTCAGTGAAACCAAGCGACTTATTCTGCGAGCAATTCTGGATCTGAAGGCTGCGGGCGAGAGCAGCAAAGTGACCTGCCCTCAGGTCAGCGCCAAGGTCAAGATGGAGCCAGACGCGCGGCTGAGAAGCGAGTTGGCCGACCTGCGCACGTTGAGACTGCTCGGTGGTAAAAAAGGCCAACGCGGCTACTGGCTTACAGACGCCGGAATTCGCGAGGCAAGAGCGGCATCGCAGTCGTCATGACACTGTTTATGACAGTGTTATATACAGACTGGACGCACTACGCCGCATAGGATTTCTCACAGTTACGCTTTGATTCTCGATAACGCGTTTCTGTGAGGATGATCATGCCGACAACGACTGAGCCCGCATTGGCCATTTCTGCCGCCGATCTAGCCCGACTCCTGGGTATCTCGCGGTGTCATCTCTGGAGCTTGCACTCTCGCGAAAAACTGCCACGACGATTGTAGTACTGGCAGTCGGATGATCAACCCGACAATTGCCGAAAAGGAGTTTGAGGTCATGGGAACTACGAGGCAGATGCGGCTGCCTGAAGACACGGATGTAGCCGACAATATGTACGACGATGTCTATGTCGGTACGTGGTGGCAAGGGCAAGTTTGCCTACGGCAAGCCGGCAGGACTCTTCTTCCCTCATGAAGATGGCAAGGTCCGCCTGACGAAGCCCGGCGAAACATGGCACCTTGTCGAGGGTGCCATGGACTCGGCGGCGATGCACGGACTGGGCCTGCTGGCTTGTGGGCTCAACACCTGCAGGTTGGCGGCGAAGTTCGCTCGGCTGCTCAAAGACGTGGACGTGGTCCTGGTTCCGGACCGGGATCGGGCGGGCGAAGAGGGATCTCAACATTCCGCTCGAGTACTTCGCGGAATGGCCTCGCCGGTTCGAGTGGCAGTGCTGCCAGCCGAGTTCAAAGAGTCCAATGGCGATGATGTCCGCGACCTGCTGCGGCGGCCGGCTGGTCGCGAGTTGGTCTTGCAGGCCATTGCCGACGCCAAGCTCTCCGAAGCCAGCGATGGATCCGGTGATGGCGAGGACAGTGACGTCTTGGCCGATATCCAGACGCCCGAGCTACGAGCAGTCATTTCCGAGCACCGTGCGGCCATCGTCGAACGGCTTCGTCACGGGGCAAACGGCGCTGCGGGCCGGCCGCCCAGATGTGTTGCCTGCGACCGACAATACTGGGTTAACGACCCACCCCAAAACGGCCGAATCCGCACGACTTGCGGGAAATGCGGCCGGTTTATCGGATATCGTCCAAAGGGCCTTTGAGATTCAGGGATCTTCGCTTGCAATCCTCTTCGAAAGCGGGAAAATGAAACAGCCTCAATGGCTAGGGTCAGCAATGAAGGGAGGAAGATGACGTGGCCAACTTGTACAAGAAGCCCGTTACGGTCAAAGACCCGAAGACGGGCAAGAAGACCAAGGCGAAATCGAAGAAGTGGTGGGGCCGCTACAAAGACGCCCTGGGCGTAGACCGTCGCGTACCACTTGCCCGAGACAAAGCGGCGGCCCAGGCGATGCTGAACGAATTGGTGCTCAAGGCTGAACGGGAAGCTGCAGGGCAAGCTGATCCGTTTGAGGAACACGGCAAGCGGCCACTGATGGAACACGTGGCCGATTTCGAGCTGCATCTGCGTCACAAAGGCAACACGGAGCAGCACGTTGGTGAACTCGCCACGAAGACGCGTAAGATCGTGGGCGAGTGCAAATGGAGCTTCATTCGCGACGTTTCCGCCAGTCGCATCCAGAAGTTCCTGGCCGACCTTCGCAACAGCGGGCTGAGCATCCAGACCAGCAACCATTACCTGCGGGCGATCAAGCAGTTCTCGCGGTGGCTGGTACGAGATCGACGGACCAGCGATGATCCGCTCGCGCATCTGGCACGGCTCAATGTGAAAGTCGATCGCCGCCATGATCGCCGGGCACTCGGGCCCGACGAATTCGCCAAGTTGATCGACTCGGCGATGTCGGGGCTGCCGGTCGTTTGCATCCCGGGGCCCGACCGGGCTATGATGTATGTGCTCTCGGCCTGGACCGGGTATCGCAAGAAGGAAATCGGTAGCTTGACGAAACGGTCACTACGTCTGGACGACGATCCTCCCACCGCCACGGTGGCCGCCGCCTACAGCAAGCGTAAACGGCAAGACACGCAGGTCCTGCACCCGGAAGTCGTCAACCGTCTACGGGCCTGGCTTGAAACCAAGACGGACCTTGGCCCGGACGACCCGCTGTTTCCCGTATCCGGCAAGGTCCCCGGCGGTACGGAGCGCAGAACGTCGAAGATGATGAAGCTCGACCTGGAGCGGGTCGGTATCCCCTATCAGGACGAGGACGGTCTATTTGCCGACTTTCACTCGAACCGACACACATTCATTACCAGCCTGGAGCACGCCGGAGTTAGACCGCGCACGGCCCAGTCGCTGGCTCGGCACTCCGATATCCGCCTGACAATGGGGGTCTACACGCACATCGGATTACTCGACCAGGTAGCGGCGATCGAATCTCTGCCGGCGCCACCCGGCGCGACGGTGCCCAAGGAGCCCGAAACGGCCGAATTACGAGCCACCGGCACTGACGACGCCCAGGCGACCAGGAAAATGGTGCCATCAGTGGTGCCAAGAGGTGCCAGTATTGGTGCCAAACGGCTCGCATCGCAGACGAACGAGTCTGCATCAAATTGCACCAGGGAAGGCGGTAGGACGATGAACGATCGCGGCCAAGACACCGTCGCCAAACCCGCGAAAAAGCGGGATTTATGCGCCAATTCGCACGAAGCTGCATCGCTTCGCATCGTACCGCATGACGGTACATATCAAGCACGCCCGGCAGGATTCGAACCTGCAACCCTCGGTTCCGAAGACCGATGCGCTATCCAGTTGCGCCACGGGCGCTAAGAACTAAGTGCTTGTGCCAGTGTAGGTTTCAAACGGCAACTCATCGGGTGCATAATTGGAACGACACTTGACACGACGCCTTGATAAATGTTTTGACAACCGCCGAGCCATCAGCATAGTGCCGCCAGGCCAAAACGGCAAGGCCGAACAGCCGCTGAACCGGGCGCCGGCGTGCAGGGACAGACTCCTCATGGACTTTGGTGGGGGGGGGACGTTTGAGCGGTCATTGCTGCGGACGGGTCATCCGCCACGGATCGAGCGCCTCGATGAGCTGCTCCTCCGGCAAGATGTTTTTCTCGCGGCAGAGCTGGCGGATCGTCTTGCCTGTGCGAAAGGCTTCCTTGGCCAGGGCGGAGGCCTGTTCGTAGCCGATGTATGGATTGAGGCCCGTGGCCAGCGAAAGGCTCTTTTCGACCGCCGCCTGGCAGGCCTCGGCGTTGGCCTCCATGCCTTGCAGACAAGATTCCGTAAAGGCCCCGGTCGCCCGGGCCAACAGCCGGATGCTCTCCAACACGCTGTCGGCCATCACGGGCATCATCACGTTGAGTTGAAACTGCCCGCCGGCGGCGCCGCACACGGTGATCGTCTGATCGTTGCCCAACACCCGGGCGGCGGCCTGCATGAGGGCTTCGCAGATTACCGGGTTGACCTTGCCGGGCATGATCGAGCTGCCGGGCTGAAGGTCGGGGAGCTTGATCTCGTAGAAGCCGCAGCGGGGGCCGGAGCCCAGCCAACGGACGTTGTTGGCCACGTTGAACAGCGTGGCGGCGATCGTACGCAACTCGCCGTGACACTCGACCAAGGCGTCGCGCTGGGCGTTGGCCTCGAAGTGGTCTCTCGCCTTGACCACCGAAACGCCCGTCTCCTGGGCAAGCAAGCTGCACACGCGGCGGCCGAACTTCGGATGCGTATTGATGCCGGTACCCACGGCCGTACCCCCGACGGGCAGCTCCCGCACCGCCAACTGCGCTCGGACGGCCCGGTCTACCGACAGCTCCAACTGCCGGGCCATACCGCCGATCTCCTGGCCCAGCGACAGCGGCACGGCGTCGGCCAGGTGCGTGCGGCCGATCTTGAGGATCTCCTTCCATGCCTCGGCCTTTTCCGCCAGCACCGCTTGGCAGCGGCTCAGGGCGGGCGCCAGCTTCTCTTGGATCGCCACGGCCGCGGCCACGTGGATCGCGGTGGGAAAGGTGTCGTTGGTGCTCTGCCCCATGTTGACGTGGTCGTTGGGATGGATCGGCTTCTCGGCGTTGAAGCGGTCCCCGCCGGAGAGTTCGATCGCCCGATTGGCGATCACTTCGTTGGCGTTCATGTTGCTGGAGGTGCCGGAGCCGGTCTGGAAAACGTCGACGGGAAACTGGTCGTCGAAGCGGCCCTCGGCCACCTCGCGGCAGGCGTCAATCAGGGCCTCGACCTGGTCGTCGGTAAGCGGGTTTCTCGCCGAACCGGTAAGTTTCCCCAGGTCCCGGTTGGCGGTCGCGGCCGCCCATTTGACCAAGCCGATCGCACGGATCAACTCCACCGGGAGCGTGCGGCCGGAGATGGGAAAGTTTTCCACGGCCCGTTGCGTTTGGGCCCCGTAATACGCCTCGGCGGGCAGACGAACCTCGCCCATCGAATCCTGTTCGACACGAAAATCCGCCATAGCGGCCACTCCTCGGGGGGCTTGAGCGATAGCAACGACAATCAATGACCGATCGGGGCCAACGCCGCAAAATCGGCGGCCATCAGCGGTCCATCATTCTATTCCGATTGCTTGATCGACGGATCAAGTTCGCGGGCTTTCTCCAAATCTGCTTGAGCGTTTTCCGAATCACCGAGTGCCTGATAAACAAGGCTGCGATTCAAGTACGCCCAAGCGCCATCACGATCAAGGTAAATGATTTGTGTGTATAGGTCAAGCGCCTCGTCGTACCGTTGAGCTGCATGCGCATCGTAGGCCTTGTCGCTGAGCCACGTGACCGACCATGGACACCAGAAGAGAGGAATGATCGACAGGACGACCAATGCCACTGCACCAGCAAGCATGAGACGCGGTTTGTAGCGAACGACAAAGTAGCCGGCGACAGTCCCACCAAACAACAGGCCTGAAATGTGGGCAGCATTGCCGACTTCCCAGACTTTGAGATAGGTGGCCACGACGCAACCGACCAGCCACATCGCGAAGAGCTGTAGTGTTCGCACGTTAAGCACCTCGCGGAATTCAGGAAAACGATGCCGCGCGGGCCACATGAAACCGAAGATCGCGTAAACCACGCCGGACGCTCCAATGCCCGTGCTGCCGGATATGGCGAGTTGGAACGACGAACTGACGAAGGCGGAAAGTACGAAGAAACCAAGAAAGCGTGGTGAACCGATTGTCCGTTCCAGGCGGCTGCCAAGGACCCAAAGCCAGTACACGTTGCCTGCGAGGTGCCAAAGCGCGAAATGAACAAAGGCAGAGGAAATCAATGCCCAATACCCACCGTCCCAAACAGCGTTTGCGGGAAGATACCCGAATTTCGAGATCGATTCCAACGACTCGTAGTCGTTTTGAACCGCGAGACCGAGAAAGATCAACACGCACGCGACGATAGCCAATCGCGAAACCCAAGGTTGCGGTGTGTATTGCTTGGCAGCGTCTGTGGATGTGGAATCCGTGTGCAAGCAATCTTCGGAGCCGGGAGTAGACGCAGATTCGTCGGACATGGGCTATCGAAAGCAGGCGGTTTGCTCAGCCATCTAACGGTCTTGAGCGGAATTGCGTGGCCGGCCCGTTCCGACCACACCGTCAGTATCCCGCGCTGCGGGCGGCCACGTCAAGGGGGAAGAAAAAAGGGGTCAGGACTCATTGTTTTGTGCGGCATTACGGCACTTTACCACCACGCAAAATCGCCTTCAATGAGTCCTGACCCCTTTTTCTTTCCTTTTTCTTTCTCCGAAGCAGGCTACGCTTCCGTCCTCCAGCGAGAGCAGCAGCCGGCCGCCGGCTGCCGCGGCGCCGTTGAACACCGGCGGCATCGCGAGCTGGTGCTCTTGGACGGTTCGGCCGTCCGCCTTGTCGACGATCCGCAGCACGCCCCCCTTGCGGCCTTCAAACGCGTCCAGCGGGTCGCTGGGGTCGACCACGTCCGGGGGGCCCGCCACGCAGAGTTGATCGCCGGTGACCACCATCGCCCGACCGCGGATGGGGATCCGTTGCTGCCAGGTGTTCTTGCCGCTTTTCAGGTCGTGCGCGAACAGCAAATAGCCTTCCTTGCCGGGCGTGAAGTAGACCTTCGGGTCGAGCCCCTGGAGGCTGTCGAACATTCGCAGGCAATAGGCGTGACCGGCGTCGTGGACGATCAGCCGGGCGTGGCCGCTGCGGCCGATGGACCAGGGCATCCGCTTGTAGTAGGCGTCGTCGAGCAGCCCGCCGCGGACCTGCATCGCCGGCCTGCCCGGCTGTCGATTGAGCTGCGTGTCGAACTTCGCCGCCCGCATGAAAAGGGCCGAGTCTTCCATCCGCAGAACGTCGCCCAGCAGTCCCATGGGAAGCAGGTAGTTCTGCCGGATGTTATCGTCCGTGTAGCTGGGGCCGGTCAGCTTCCTTTGGTGCAGGACCTCGCCGGTGGTTGCGTCGACGGCGAACAGATACAGCCCGCCGTCGAGGTGCGTCGATCGGCCGGCGGAGAAGTAGGCGACCGCCCGTTGCGAGTTGGTCGAAGGGCCGCCGTCAACCAGCACGCTGCCGTGCACGGGCCAGGCCGATTCGAGTTGTCCGAAGGCGGCGATCCGCCGGTCTTCGGGGGCGGCTCGAAATCTCCAAACGAGTTGCCCGGTGGCGGCTTCGACGCGGTAGACCCAGCCGTCGGCCGAGCCGAACAATAGCGCCCCGCGATCGTAGCTCGGCGGCGAGTCGATTCGGGCCCCGGCTGTAAACCGCCAAAGCACGCTGCCGTCCGCGGCGCTGAGGGCCACGACCTGGTGCTCGTCCACCAGCGGCACGAAAACCTGATCGCCGACGCTGATCGGCGGCCCCACGCGGTCGCCGAGCTTCGCTTGCCACAGCAGCTTCACGTCGGCCGGGAGTTTCGTGTCGACCGAACCGGAGCGGGCGGCGTCCGAGCGAAACGTGTGCCAGTCGGAGTGATTTGTGATTTGTGATTTCAGATTTATGATTTTGGAATAGGCGGGGCCTTTTTCGAGTCGATCTTCACTCTTCTGACTTCGGCTTTCTCTCTTGTCTTGCCTGGCCGGCGCCAGGGCGTTGAAGGCGTTGAGCTGCTCGTCGGCGTAACACTGGCACGGATGAGGCGGGGCGTATTGCAGGCCGTTGGCCGGCATCATGCCCATGTGGCAGGTGCCGCGGACCCAGTTGTTGACCGAGTGTTCGTCGCCGGTGAGGTCGACGAACTCGGTTCCCCGCCGGCTGGCCAGCACGTAGCGGACCGTGGCCTTGTTGCGGTAGCATCGGTGGTGGTGGTGCGTCTTGAAGATATTGCCCAGCGCGATCTCCCGCTTCAACTCGCCGGTGTGCAGGTCGTATCCGTTGAGACTGACGGGCCAGGTGCTGTTGCCGCCGCCTTCGAGCTTCCCACGAGCCAGTTCGGCGCTCCACGTCCAGACCAGCCCATCTTCGTTATCGACGGGGATCACGAACACGTCCTTCCACTCGTACCAAAGATGCTGGAGGAACTTCTTGGGCTGCTTCCAAAGGACTTCGCCCGAGCGGGCCGAAAACGCGGCGAGCTGATGGGGGCTGGCGTGCAGCACGACGCCGTCGGAGACGATCATCGTGCCGGTCCAGACTTTCTGGTGCGCGTCGATCCGGCCCGCCGTGTAATCCGCCTCGACCAACGGGAAGGCACTGCGCCATCTTTCCTCGCCCGTCTCGTAGTCGAGGCATACCACGCTATCGCCGTCGAGCAGGGCGACGACCTTGCCGTCGGTCGCGATGTCCAGCGTCGGATCGACCTTGGCCGGTGGGACGCTGCCTCGCATGGCGGAAAACCGGTAGTAGTCGGTCGTGGTCCCGCCGTAGTCCTTCCGGGAGGTCCACAACGTCCGGCCGCTTTCGACGTCGACGAGCCTGACCGAATTGCGCGGAGGGAGGGCCCGGTCGTCCCCGAGGACGGTCAGCACGAGGCGGCCGTCGTGGTGGAGGATTTCCGACGTCCGGGCCGTGCCGGCGTAGGTCTTCAGCACTTCGCCGGTCCGCCCGTCGAGCCGGCTGACCGCCGCTCGGTAGCCCAGCGTGACGTAAAGATGGTCGCCGGCCGCCACCAGCCGTTTGTCGAGGTTGATGGGGATCACGCCGGGGCGCGGGGTGAACCACGAGGGCTTCCACTCGCGCCAGCCCCATGGCCCCATCGGCGTCTTCCACAGCAGCACGCCGTTGAAGGCGTCGCGGGCAACGAGGAACCATTTGTCGGGCGGGGATTCGGGACCGGCCAGACTGGTCGGCGCCTCGTTGACGATGTAGTAGATGCGGCCGCGGGCGGTGACCAGGCAACGGAGGTTCGAGTCGGTCTCGTGCGACTGCGCCCACACCGGGCCGGCGACCCATTGGTGATGCTCCGGCGGGCCGACGACGCGATCGTTGGCCACCGGATTGCCGTCCGCGGAGTGCAGGTGATGCGTCCACTCGTCGATTTCCTTCGGCCAGGGTTTGACGAGCTTTGTCCACTGCCCGCGCTGCTTGAGGTAAGCCACGCCCAACGGCGCCAGCGCCCGCAAGATCTCCTCTTGGGAAACCTTGCCGGGATCCTCGGCGACGATCAGGTTGACCAGGTTGTCGGTGTACGGCAGGTGTTCGCCGTCGAACGTATCCACCGACACGCTGCCATAGATGCCGAGCGACCGGAGATGGTTCCGCGCGGCGTCCACGTTCTCCCGCTCGGCGTCGAGTCCATGCACCAGATACTTCCCATCGGCGCCGAATTCGGCGGTCAGTGTGCCATCGCCACAGCCCAGGTGGACGACCAGCCCACCATTCACCCCGCTCGCCTCGAGGATCTCCTTGGCCGTCGGGTCCGCAGCGCCGAGGACGCCGCCACACGAGAAGATCAACACCAGAGACAGCAGTTTACGCATCTCAAAAGCCCTTTCGATGTAGGGTGGGCACCGCCCACCACAACTCGCTTCATATCCGTCACTTGTCTTTCTTGATACCCGCACTTGTTTTTCGGTGGGCCGTGCCCACCCTACTTTTCCTCGATCATCCTACCCGCCCGAACTTCCGCCGGCAACCCTCGCTCGCCTGCAACGCCCCCCAAGGCGCCCGCCGCCCGGTTTACGTCGAATTGGTGCGTTTCACGCACCCTACGCGGCCGGATTTCACGTTAGCCCGGATTATTCATGCAGGCATGTAGTGGCCCGATTCATCGGGCCCGGATCGGCAGGACCGCATGAATGCGGTCACTACGAACGGCTTGTGAATAATCCGGGTTAGGTTCGGTTTCCGCAGGTATCTCGAAGCGGTTTCACAACCCGGGCGCGGAGTCGCGCTGCGCACGCTGGGACGGCCTGGGGAAGAACGCCTCTTCCGGAGAATTCGTGGGTTGATTTCGGATATGGAGCCGTAAGTTGTTTTCCAGAAACGCCTTGAGTCGACCGAGGCGGTAAGTTTTTCGACGGTGAGAAGCCAAGTACGGGTTCCTCTTCTCTATTCGCGACGAACAGAGAATGAGTGGATTCTTGGGAGCCCGAAGAAAGGCATGAGATTACGCGACAGCGCGGCGGTAACGTCTAAGGTAACCGGGTTGGCGGACCAACGGAGAAGACGCTGAAGCATCAACCAAGCGTACGCGAAGGAAACGGTTTAGCAAAGCGAACAGGTAAGCCAACTTCGGTTCACCGATTTGTTAACCGGCAAGGCGTTGCGCTGCTGCGGCGGACTGTTTACTCCAACGTCACGTGGTTACGTAAGAATGCAGTATTACCTTGGTGGTCTTCGCCAAACGTAATTTCGCGACCAATCAGTTCTTGAGCTCGCTCACGCTCACGCTTGGCCATTCCGAATGCGCACGCGTAAATCTTTGCACTGTCGGGGACCAAGTTGATCTTGAGTCGTTCCAAATTGGTGCGGTCAAATCCAAAGCCGAGAATCACAACGACCTCGGCTTCCCTCAAGAACTCGTGAGCTGATGCGAACACTTCGTCCTGAATGGTACCCTCACGGAGAATGCGAATGGATTCCACGCATTCCTCGACGCTCTGAAAGGTGATCCGATCGCTGTACGGACGGCCTGGAACGCCATTGGGGGTGTATGCACCAAGCGAGCCATAAAGATGATAAATCGGGATGCTTTGGACGTGCTGCCACGTTCTTGTTTGTGGGAGATTGTACTTTCGGCTGAGGGCAACAACAAGAAAATGCTCAAAGGAGCGGTCGTAGTTGAACGTGAGTACGGAAAGCCGATTTTCAGAAAACGTATCGATGCTGTTCCCGAGTTCTGCAAGCAACAACTGGTACCACCGGGGACCACTGCCAGACCCTGCCGTAGGAGCGAACAGCGTGCCTTCTTTCTCAAATGGGATAAGCCCACAAGCTATCGCGCGCTTTCCGATATCAAGTAGATCGGGCCGGGACTCAAGGAACGCATCAACAGAGAGTTGGCCAGATTGGGTCAATTGCGTACAGAAGCCTTTGAAGAGTTCGTCGGCGCCTTCCTTGAAGTGCTCCTTGCGTGGAGGTAGCGGCGGAGTTCCACACGCACCACGGCAAGTATCTTCATACAAGCGGTAGCCGACGGGAAAGCCGTATTCGGCGCTCGCACCGGCACCCAGGATCAACACTGTCGGTTTTTCTATCATGAGAAGCGGCTTTGCGCTTGATCTTGCCGGGTAACGTTTGAGTTAACCGGGTTCGCGGACTAACGGGATTGACGTTGACAAACCGGACACCGTAAACGAAGTAAAGGAGTTTAGAAATTGAAGAGTAAGCCAACTTCGGTTCAACGATTTGTTAGGGCTTCACTTTTCTAGCGATTCAATCGGTCGGGATCGGCACACCAAGATCCTCTAGAACAATGAAATGCCAAGGTTGCTTGATCAAGCCCGATGGCATGCCGCCGATGTTCGATGCTGCGCGACGCCAGATTCTGTCTTCGTGTGGCTTGAGTATTCTTCTCTCCCACTCACGGTTGGGCACGACGACGGTCGCAGCATCAGGGTCGATGGCCAATTCATCTGTGAGTATTCGCCATTCGCGTTCCCATGTGAAATCGACATTGTTCGTCGGTTCGTAACGCACATGTCGATATTTGTGGTCATCGTGTAGCAATTCGAAATCAGATTCCGGTTGATAAATCACGGGCCGTCCACCGTGATCGAACAGCCATGCCTTGTTGACCATGACACCAAACGGCATGTATCGCATTCCATGTGCCATTGGATTTGCGAGGATTCGGCTCAGTTGACTGATCGGTGCTTCGCTGAAGCACACACATCGAAAACCACCTTTGATGCAGCCGGTTCCGCCAAGCAATCGTTTCTCTTCAATAATCGCCGAGAAGACCTTCGCTACGTCATCGTAGGTCGAACCTCGCGTCAAATGGATAAGCTTGTCGCTGAGATCATCCCTTATCATGTGTCACCTTGTTCGATGGACCACGGATTGGGAGACCTAACTCTGTCAGTAGGCGGTTTTCCGTGTTCTTCGGACAAATGCTGACGACGCCGTCCGCCTAAGACGAATGTTGTTTGCTCATTCTATCCCATTAAGTCCTGATGTGTCAACGGTTTCCGGAAACAGGTGCTCTTAGCATGCGGTGTTAGGAGGTTTTCCGTCCAAGAGGGTATCAATACCTCGCGTCTACAGACTATCGGCCGGGCTTCGGCCCCCCCTTCCGCCGCGATTCAGAACGTGCGTGTAGATCATCGTCGGGGAACAAAGGGGGAACAAAGGGGGACAGGCTACTTTACTGGAAGCATGGAAGGATCAAACAAAGTAGCCTGTCCCCCTTTATTCCCCTTTATTCCCCTGTCTGTTCGGGATCGGCTGGCGGGTCCATCTTGTCGAGCATCTTGTTGACGATCAGAAACACCATATCACCGATCATTTCGACGGGATTCTTTTCCATGCCGATGATCAGTGTGAGGAACATTCCACCCAGGCCTAACGTGATGACAGCAATTGCCCCCAATAGTGTACCCGTGTTTTCACCTTCCCGCTTCACAACGGCCTCGGAAGGATCGTCGGGATTCACGTAGCAAACGGTTTGCGTTCCTGGCGGCAGCTTGGATACGACTGCTTGCGGCACAGCCTCGTCACCGTAGTCCGCAAAAGAAAAATCGTAGCGGTCTGAAATGTACTCCTGGCGATCGAATTCGTATTTGAACTTCACGTAAAGCGTATACGAAGCGCCATGGTCGAGATCGGCATACCTGTTTACATCCGCTTCGAGGATTTCACAGCGTGTTTCGACCCAGCCCTGAGACGCGGCGACGTTACGTTGTGCCACGAAGTGGCCAAAGTAGAGTGCATGCACTCCCATCAGAAAGAGGACTCCGAAGAGTCCGAAGGCTCCGAGTCCGATCAAGAGCCTGCCGCGATTCGGATTTGCCGTTGGCATCGATCTACCCACTGTCTTTCTAAACGAATAGTACACGGGCACATTGACTCGCACGTCATGTGCTGTATTACCGCCTCCGCTTGAGTTCCCCGCGACTGCTCCGGCGGCATCACCGGTTTCATCGCCCGCCGCACCAAAACGGCGAGTTGGGCCAAGTCAGAAAACGTTGGATTCCCGACGCAGACGCCGCAACCCCTTTTTAGCACGCAAGTTCTGTCCGGGGTATCCGATATTGCCATATCGTAATTCAAAACCCCGTAAAGCCGTGCCGCAAGCCGCAAGACGTTTCTGACGCAGTTTCTGCTGCCACGAACCTACCACCGATACCCCTCTGTGGGCGTGCCATGGTCAATCCGAATGACCACGGATTTCGGCGTTGTTTCCGCCCGGCTCTCCTGATGAAACACGTCCCGAATCCGCCCACTTCGCGATACGGAGTGTTAACCTCGCATGCCGGGTGAATTCACGTGGTATGCCGGGTGAATTAACCTGGGGTTAAATTGACTTACGACGATCCCAGGGAAGGAGAATCGCTGGTAACGTGCGAAACCAAAACGGGTTCGGGCCGTGCTCGTGCTCGGTTTGTGGCCGTAAGTGGTGGTCGCGCAACACACGCGCCAAAGGGGGTCCGTGGAAATCGACGTAAGATGTTACTGCGAAATAACTTAGATACGGAATTGCCGGGACTTTTTTGCCGCGACCCGATCTCGAGTGCGGTGGACATGCGCCGATTATAATCGACGTAAGTCCAAGTCACAAGGCAACTTATCGGCCAGGCGGACCGCCCGCCGATTTATTGACGTCTGAAAGGGTGCGGCGATTTTCGGATAATTGCCGATTCGGCGCGAACTTGGGCAAGTTAGGCTGCCTGTAAATCACGGCAGGTTGCCGGGTAGCTTCCACGGCGGCCTGGTGCTTCTCGGCCAGCTTCGCCAAGGGCGCAAGCACGCCGCGCACTTCGGCGTTTCGGTGGCTATCCGTGTCACCGAGGAAACCGATTATCGGATCGATGACCATCAGCCGGACGTCGCCGTTCTCTTCGAGGTAAGAACTCGTATGGGAATTACTTCCCGAATTCGGCGCGTATAGTAGCCATCTCGCTCCGCGAGATGTGGCCATCAAGACCCCAGACTGGTTCGGGCTACATCTCGCGGAGCGAGATGGCTAC
>SDBV01007215.1_pt1 | contig 15243 bp, 13 predicted proteins | sample 2277081 | NCBI WGS metagenome assembly SDBV01 (sample SAMN10402039, study PRJNA504765) | marine sediment metagenome | isolation source: marine sediment core GS10_PC15, 223 cmbsf | place: Arctic Ocean: Southern Knipovich Ridge | collected 2010
TAATAGCGGTTTAGCAGCTGGAGACGGTTTATATGGAAAATGCTCAAGCGTGTACTGCCACGGTAACTTTAGCGGCGGATCAAACGCAGGCGTAGGGGCCACCCCGAACTGGGACGATGCCACCGCGGCCTGCGGCACATGCCATGACAACCCGCAGACCAGCCGCGCGCACACCACGCACCTGGGGCTTGCGAGCGTAACCCTTACTTGTTTTGACTGCCACGCTCACAACGGGAGTGCCACGCATGTTGACATGATAGTAGGCGGCACACTGAACACTGCGGGCTGGTACTTCAGCGCTTCCTCTACATATGATTCGCAGGGCGTTAGCTGGAACAGAGGCAAGGCCGACTCCGGGAACGTATCCACCTGCGGTACGGTACAGTGTCACAGCACGGTTCAGGGTGCCGGCGGCTCAGGCGCTCCCACGTACGCGACACCGAACTGGGACAATGGCACACCAGTGGTATGCGGCTCCTGCCACAAGGCTGACGGCTCGCAGGGCGATAACTCGCTCATGGATTCCGGCACACATACAAAGCACGTATTAGGTGAAAGTTTTGGTTGTGACGAATGCCATGCCTATGGCGGCCAGTACCTCATAGCAAACCACGTGAACAACGGGATCGATGTAGGCAACTCAACGAATATCGGCAGTTATGACCAGGACGGCAACGCCCCTGGCAACAGCTACGGCACATGCAACACCATCGCCTGCCACGGCGGAAACAGCAAAGACTGGGGCGGAACAGCGCTTGGCTGCATCGACTGCCACGGCGGGGCCTCGGACGTTGATGACTACGTCTACAACAACGGGACTGTGGCCAAAATCGACACCACCTCGGACTGGGATACCACTGGGCATGGTAGACTTACAGGCGATGGTCCGCTTGCCTGTACGACATGTCATGATTCCGGCTCAGCGCATGGCTCGGCCACCAACCCGTTCAGGCTAAAGACCTCTTCGGACGCTGATATAAATGCTATTGACGGATTCAATGACATCTGTTTTGCCTGCCACGCCACAGGTGAGGACACTGTGGACGGCATGACATCCACTTTGAAGGTAGACAAGTACCATTTTGGCAGTCTCCATGTAAATTCGGATGATGCGGGCAGGTTCTGTTGGGACTGTCATGACCCGCATGGTGATGACAACGTTAAGATGATCCATGATTTAGTTCCTCTGGACTCGACTGCTACATACGGTGTGCCTATTGGCGCGCTGGTTGGTAACCCCATTGACTTTGATGGCACGGCTGGTTCTGGTACATCTGGTTCAGGGGCGTGGGCACGAACTGCTGCCCCATATGATGAGGGTCTCTGTAACGTCTGTCACAGAAACGGTACTGACAACTATACGTTCAACTCGTATGATGGCTCACACAGTACAGGTGCATGTACGGGTTGCCATGACCACAGCAAGGACACTACTGTGGACGGAGACGCATGGAAGGGCGCTGGTGAATGTATTTCCTGCCACAACGGTATCCCGGGCACGGTCTACGTGGACAGGGACGTTGTGGGCTCGGACTTTGCGCAGACATCACGCCACGTGTTTGGCGGGTCGGAGGTAACGAACTGGGACTGCATCGTGTGTCACGGTGAGGGCGATGAATCTGCAGCCCAAGGCGCTTCCGGGTCTGTCTCAACGACTGCTGTGCACCAGAACGCACAGGTGGAGATGCGCAATGTAGACTCTGTAACCAATGACTTTGTATGGGTCAAGGCGTCCAAGGGCACTCCAAACTATGGGGCCATGGACACCTTCTGCCTGGGCTGCCACGACTTAGATGGTGCCTCAGGCATAAACGTCAGGTCGGACAGCGCAGGCGTGAACCTGGACAACACAAGGGCCCTGACGCCCTTTAACCCCACTGACGGCCTTGGAAGTACGAGTTCCGCAGCAGGCAGCGCGGCTGACACATCGGGCTGGGTGGCTGAGAGGACAAGAGTGCTGGATGTGAAGTCCAAGATCAGTGATAACAGCTATGATTCATGGCACCAGATCGTGGGTAATGCAGTGGCTTATAGCAGTAATAATGCTGGCTGGGTTGCCGGTGCATGGGTCAGCTACACCCTCAAGAGCGGTGCGGGCGATCTCGTTTCTAACGGCAATCGTGAAGCGTCCATGTTGCATTGCGCTGACTGCCATACCGTGGACATTAACGCTCATGGCGGAGCCAACCCCTTCATGCTCGCTGGCTCATCCATTGACAACACGTGCTTCCAGTGTCATAACCAGGCGACTACCTACAGTGCCACAGCCACTGCTGAGACCAACTCCAGGTTCAGGCATCGTTCTGATGACGGATCTGCCAATACCTTGGCGGGGGGCAAGCTGAGCAGGATAGACGGCAGCCAGTGCAGGAACTGCCATGGAGGAAACCCTGTGACCGATGGATGGGGCGGCATACATGGCTTGAAGGGTGCTGACCCACGAAGCGGACAGCCTCGCTATCGCTTCACTGGCGGAGCTTACATGTCCTACGAGCCACTTCCTAACGACTGGACTTCATCCGGCTCGGACGGTAACTGTTACTTCGCCGGGAGCAAGACGCAGACCTTCTCAACCTGCGGACAGCACAACTCCACTCAGGCCGGACGTACCAGTGGGCCAGTGTACAACAGGGGTCTGCCGACCACATATTAACGACAGCCAGATAAGTTGATAAATTGATAAATTGCGAAAAGGGGGGCCTTCGGGCCCTCCTTTTTTTGTTCTGTCCGGTCGACCCGGCTAATCCGGCCAATCCGGCCAATCCGGGGCCGTGGAAAAGTGCTTATGGATCGGGATTTGTATTAAAATATATATATGAATAAGACCGTTATCCTGCTGCTTGCCCTGAGCCTTTTATTTGCTGGCTGCACCCGGGAAAAGCAGGAGCCTGCGCCATCAACGATTGCTGGCATTGATGCCCTGGATGTATTGCCCGTGGAGGGCCAGGCAGAGGTGCTTGCCCTTTGGGCCGGGGCGGGGCTTAAAGATGTGGTGTATGTCCACGTAGCCTCTTATAGTGGCCTGCACACAATTGAGCCTGCCCTGATGGCCGACCTAACCCGCGCCATGGACGAGGGCCGCCTGGGGCAGTCCGGACTGCCGCAGTCCTTTAAGGTGGATTCTGATAATTTCCTGTATGCCGCGGCCAGCCTTGGCATCGTCCGTGAGGTCTACTGGATATATCCGTATACCATTATTGAGGATATCGTGCTGGCTGAGGCCTCAGTGCGTGAGTTTCTAAAGAGAACCAACAGCGGCTTTGATCCGGCAGAGGTTGACAGGATGACCATGAAGGGAGGCTGCTTGAGGGGTCAGGCCAATGGAGTTATGATTAACGTGTGCGACCGTAAGTTCTTTCCTGTTATAGACAAGCCGGTGGTGCTTGGTTTTGATATGAGCTTCTTCCCCAACATGGCTTATCAAATGCAGCTCAACAAACTTGGTGCGGTGAAGATAATGCTTGACGCCATCACTCTCAGGCAACCTGGGGTGATCCACGCGCATCTCTCATATGGCATCGCGGAGGGCAAGGCAAGGCCCATTCACCGTTATATAGGCGACCAGGTTATAGAGGCTCTCAAGGACCCACAGGTCCTGAAGGCTAAGTTGCCGCCCGCGCTCTGGCGTGTCCGCGACAAGGTGGAAGATATGCTTTATGCCGGCCTGCTGGATGAGGCCCTTGAGCTTTTAGGGCAAGAGATGCCTAATTATCCTGAAGACCAGGCTCTCGGGCTCCTTGAGGCCACCGCACTGGTGATGGCCTCAAGGCATGACGAGGCCATGCCCAAGGCCGTAGCGCTCTGCGATTCAGATGCCCGGTACTGCGCCGGGCTTGCCTATATGGGCTACGTGGCCAGCTTGAGGGGCGAGGAGGCCCAGGGCAGGAGGTTCCTTGACGCCTCTCGTGGCCGTCTGCCCAAGGGGTTTGTAATGCCTGCGGCCTCGGCCTATGCGCCAAGAGACCTGGCTGAGCAGGCGGATTCTTCAGCAAAGGGTGTCAGGTAGTGGCATTGGGCCATAATATCCCGGAGCTGGCGCGCAGGCTGCACAGGTCCTTTAAAAGCCTCAAGCTCACTGCCAGCGTAATGGCCGGGCTTATCCTGGTCTATTTCCTGGGCCTCGTGCTCCCGCAGAAGTGGATGTTCGAGGACAAGGCGCAATACGACCAATGGCTGAGTGAGAGCCTGCTCAACAGGCAACTTGACCTTACAGGGTTTACGGACATTTATACTTCACCCCTTACCATGATCCTGCTTGGCGTGTTTTTTATTAACCTGCTGCTGGTCATTGACGCCCGCGTACCGTTAATATTGAAGAAGTCTTTTATAGGGGGTGGCCCCCCCCGTATCAATGCCGCGGCTGTGAAGGGATCAAAGAGATCCGTGGAGCTTCAGGGCAGGGTGGATTCCGGAAGGGTGGAGCAGGGGTTGAGAGGGGTTTCGCGCAGGCTTGGGTATGGTCTCATGCAGGGAGAGGCCAAGGACACGTTCATGGCCCTTAAGAACCGCTTCTCGCCCATAGGCTTTCTGCTTTTTCACCTGAGTTTCGTCCTCTGCCTGCTGGGTGCTCTCACCATATCGTATACAAGGTTCAGCGGGAAGCTGACCCTTACCGAGGGACAGAGTTTTGAAGGAGATATAAAGCAGTTTCACAGGATAAGCGACACGCCAAAGATGATGAAGGCGTTGCCGGAGCTGAGGCTTAAGCTGGAGGAAGTCCATCCCACTTATGAGCGTGATGTGCCCAGCAGCCTGGAGGCCCTCCTGAGTGTGTCTGACAAAGGCGGCACCAGGATGGAGACCATAGACGTGAACAAGCCCGTACGGAGAGGGGCGTTGACCATCCATGCCGATGCTATCGGTGTCTCTCCCCTTGTGGAGATATTTGGCCCTTCTGGACAAGTCCTTGAGGGGGCCTACGTTGCACTTAACGTGTTGAACGATCAGGAGGACTCCTTTAAATTTGATACGGACTCACGTTATAATTTTGATGTGCAGTTCTACCCTGATTATGAGGTCGTTGACGGGTATGACACTACCCGTTCAATTGAGATGAACAACCCTGTATTTTATTTTCTCATCACCGATGAGGGCATGCAGGTTTTCAGTGGCACTGTAAGGCCCGGCCAGCTAGTGGAGTTTGGGAACTTCAAGTTCAGGATAAGCGATATAAAGTACTGGGTGGAGTTCCTCATCATACGAGAGTACGGCAAGTATCCGCTTACATTGGGGTTTATATTTGCTGCCGTGGGGCTCGTGATGAGGCTTATTTTCTACCAGAAGCGCATTTTGCTCGTGCTTGAGCCCCATGGGGACGGACAGGTTATTTATATAGACGGAAAGAGTGAGTATTTCCCGTATTCTTTTGGCCAGGAGATCGATCAATTCCACCAGGAACTGAGTAAAGAGTTTGAAGAGGTGAGCCCATGATATACGAAACCCTGCTGATATGGGGATGCATATATTTGTACGCCCTGGCAAGTTTCACGCTGTTGACAGGATTTGTCTTTAACAAGGAGATCCTCCTGCGCATCTCTAACTATCTGATATTGCCGGCCTTTGCCGGGCAGACTGTGCTCTTTGTCGGCAGGTGGATCAGGACAGGATACTTCCCTGCCAATGGTGACCTTGAAAACGCCATCACCGGAGGCTGGTTCGCGATGGCCTTCACCGTGTATTTGTTCCTCAAGGCTAAAAAACAGTCCGGGGTTGCCCTGTTCACCGTACCCGTTACATTGCTTCTGCTTGGCTACGGGATAATGAGAGACCCTGTGCCGCTGCCGCTTTCGGCCTCCTTTAAGAGTTCATGGCTTATTGTTCACGTGCTTTTTGCGCAGGTCGCCTTCGGTTCATACGCCATTGCCTCTGGCTACGGGCTGCTGTACCTGTTGAAGGACAACAAGCAGCGCAAGGGCATTGTGGGTACGGCCTTTGACCGGCTGCCTCCCCTTGAGGTCATGGATGAGACTATGTTCAGGTTCGTACTCTACGGTTTTATCGCTGACGCCATAATGATAGTGTCCGGGGCCATATGGGCAAAGGACCTCTGGGGCAACTACTGGGCATGGGACCCTGTGGAGGTCTGGTCTCTCATATCATGGCTGCTTTATGGCCTGTCCATCCACCTGCGCGTGACCCTTGGGTGGCGCGGCAGGCGGCAGGCGTGGCTGATGCTCGTCCTATTGAGCACGGTTATAATCACGTACTGGGGGATCGATCTGATCGTGGAGAACACCAGGCATATCTTCGGCGTGGACGTGGACGTTTGAGACGCCACCTGGCTGCCATACTGCTTGGGGCCGTGGGCGCTCTGGCCCTGTCCTTCTTCACCTCAGCCGGCGCCGGGGACAACCTGTTTTTTCATCTGGGCATGCTGGACATGGAGCCCGCAGAGCGCGAAGCGGAATTGACTGTCCGCAGGTTCGACAATCTCTATGTGAGATTCTATACATCAGGGGGCGACCTTACCGGGCTTAATGTATTTCCTGCCGCCAATCTCGTCAAGAGGCGGATCGTCCAGGACATCAACGCCTGGGCTGAGCAGGGCAGGATACTCTCCCACGACAGGATGTCATGGGAGGTAAAGGCAGTGCGAATTATCGCCCCCGACACTGCCATAGTGGAGACTGACGAGGCCTGGCAGTATATTATACGAGACATTGCCACTGGCAGCAGGACCAAAGAGGAAAAGACCAACCTTATAAAGGTGCGCTACATACTGCGTAGCGCAGGCGGCAAGTGGCGTGTTGAGGAGTATGAGGTCTTTGGGGCCGGGGACAAGCTGCCGCCGCTTGGCGAGCGCTGGAGGATGTGATCCAGATGGCAAGGGCATTATACATATTCACCGCGAGCTTCGGCATTACCTACTATGTTGTCCAGAGGTCAGGTATTTTTGCCGCACACGGCCAGCAATCATGGGATGTGCTGTATTCCCTGCCTTTGCATGCCAGCTCGTTTATATTATTACTGCTCACCCTTTACAGTGCCCTCAGGCGCTTCAGGCAAACAGGATTGCTCGGCTGGGCCTTTGTCCTTGCGGTGGTGCTTTTGGTGGGTGGTTTCTGGGTCAGCACTCTGTATCGCTATAGCGTTGAGGCCGTCATAACCGAGGGGCAGGCCTTGAGGGTGCCGGACATCCAGGCTGCTCCAGGCACAGCGTATGTTGGCAAATATTCGAACCCGCCTGAGCTTGAGTTAGTGCTCAAGGAACTGGATGCCAGGTTCTCCGGCGACGGCACAGAGCTCCGGGGGCTTAAAGGCTTTTTCCAATATGAGGGTGAGTTCAGCGGCAGTGGTTCTCTGGGTAGCGTCCCAAAGTACGTGGCTGGTTCGTGGCTTACGATAGAGGGATTCGGATATTCCCCCAGGTATGTCCTGCGCTTGGAAAACGGCAGGATAATTGACAGTTCCTTTGTGTACCTTGATATTTTTCCTCAGGGCAAAGAGGATTATTTCAGGCTGCTTTCGCCCCTGACGTACTATCTGGGCATAAAGGGGCCGCTTGATGACAAAGGCAAGCCCACGGGGTTCAGGCTGCGCATTGCAAGAAACAAGGACCTCGTTGCGAACAGGGACATTGTCATTGGCGAGAGCGTGAGTTATGAGAACGCTATAATATCCTTTGATGAGGTCAGGCGATGGACCAAGGTGCGCATTGTGCGTGACCCTGGTGTTATTGCCATGTTAAGTGGCCTCTTGCTGGGTATTGGTAGTTGGCTTGTCATAATGGCAGGCAGGTTGAAGCTGGCCCGTTAGGAGCGGGATATTGGTTTGCCCGGCGTTATTGTCTTTGTGCCCGCATTACCCCTTAGCCTCAGGTCTCAGGTGACAGGCCCAGGTTTTTCATCTTGGTCCGCAACTGCTTTCTGCTGATCCCAAGCAGTTCTGCTGCCTTGGTCTGGTTCCAATAGCTTGCGTTAAGGGCTTTCTGTATCACCCTCTTTTCTATCTCTGGAAGATTGAACTGCCCATGTTCTTGCGTGTCACTCTCTGAAGTTCTGAGCTTGTGCGGGATACAGTCGGTATTTATATAGTCGTACGAGCAGAGGATCACGGCTCGTTCAATTGTGTTTTCAAGCTCCCTCACATTACCAGGCCAATCATAATTGCAAAGAATGTCCATGGCGGCCTCCTCGATCCCTTGAATATTTTTGTTGTTCTTCTTATTGAACACTTCAAGGAAATGAGATGCAAGTAAAGGGACGTCCTCTTTCCTGTCCCTTAGCGGTGGGACGGATATTGTAATCACATTTAGCCTGTAGTAAAGGTCGCTCCTGAAGGCTCCCTTCTCGACTGCTTCTTCAATATTCATGTTCGTTGCGGCCAGGATCCTGGCATCGACTTTTACGGTTTTATTGCCACCGAGCCTGAAGAACTCCTTTTCCTGAAGAAACCTTAGCAGCTTTTTCTGGAGGGAATAATCAAGGTCTCCGATCTCGTCCAGGAAGATCGTTCCCTTGTCAGCCATTTCCATCAGTCCAATTTTATCCTCGTATGCGCATGTGAAAGCCCCTTTGTCATGCCCGAACAGTTCGCTTTCGATGAGTTCCGAAGGGATAGTGGTGCAGTCAAGCGGGATAAAAGGCCCCCCGCATTTCATGGAATAGTAATGTATGGCCCTTGCCACCAGCTCCTTGCCAGTGCCGCTCTCTCCGAGTATGAGCACGTTGGCTTCGGTCTTGCTGACCCTGCGGATCATCTGGAATACCTCTTCGATGGCCTGGGACCTGCCAAAGATGTTCAGAAACTGGAACTCCTGACTCGAAGGCTCCGGTTCCCCTTCGTCAAGTACCCTTAGGGCCTCTTTGGTAATGGATACCAGAGCTTCCATATTAAGCGGCTTGGTCAGGAAACTGTAAGCCCCATCTCTCATCGCCTCCACAGCAAGCTCAATGCTGCCGTATCCGGTCATCAGGATAAAAGGCACGGTGGGGGCAGTGGCCTGTATTCTCCTTAAGAGCTCTGCCCCGTCCATTCCAGGCATCTTGTAGTCAGACAGGACCAGGCTGTATGAATCAGAGTTGAATTGCTCAACAGCCTCCTCCCCGCTCATCGCCGTACCAACTTCAAACCCCGCCTTTTTCAGGGTCGCAGACAGCACCTTCAATGAGTTGGGTTCGTCGTCCACTATCAGTATCTTTTTCATAGTCACCTTATTGGCAGGCTCATGGTGAATTCGCTGCCTTTGCCTATAGCGCTCTTAACGGTCAGGTCACCACCGTGCCCCTTCATTATTTTCTTGGAAATTGCCAGACCCAGACCCGTCCCCCTTGTCTTTGTGGTGAAGAAAGGGTTGAATATCTTGGTCAATTCAGCATCGCTTATCCCTTTGCCATTGTCTTGAACGGATATTGCAACATTGCCGTTCTCATTTCTCGTCCTTATCCTGACCTCGCCATCATAGCTGACAGCGTCAAAGGAATTGATAAGAATGTTTATCAGGACCTGCCTTATCTGGTCATAGTCCAAAGATATTTCAGGTATTTCTTTTTCAAGGTCAGTGCTTATTTCGAGGTCTTTGCCTTCACACTCGAATGCAAGAAAATCAGCGGTCACGAGAACCAGCTTGTTTATGTCTGTGTTCATCGGATTGAAAGGCAGGGGCTTTGCGAAGGTCAGGAGGTTCATGCTGAGCTTGTTCATTCTTGAGACCTCCTCGTCAATTACATTTACAAATTCCTTTATCAGGTCCCCTTTAAAATTATCCCTGATATAGATAGCTGCCCCGCTTATCGCGTTAAGCGGGTTTTTTATTTCGTGTGCAAGCGTGGAAGCAAGCTCTCCGGTTGCAGCCATCCTGCTCAGCCTGTCCCTCTCGGAAAGTGAATCCTCAAGCTTTGCAAGCATGTTATTAAACGCTACGGAAAGCTCACCCAGCTCGTCACCTGAGGTGAGTTCTACCCTGCTCCTTTCAAGCCCCTCGACAGCTATCTTGTTGACATTGTCCTTCAACTGTATAACAGGGCGTATCAACCTGATTATCAGGCCAAGCCCGAAAAACATTGACGAGGCAAAAGTGACAAGCATGAGGAAGAATACGGCGATCCTCCTGCTCTGGATATTGATGGTCTGCAGGTTGTCATAGGAAAGTATCATTCCAAAGGCAAGCAGAGGGATGGCCGCAAGGAGGGAGAAGGCCGCAAGGGTCTTGTAAAGCATGCTTTCCTTTATGCTCAGGAGTTCCTCCCTGTTCATGCTGAACAATAAAATGCCGAACCCAATAGGCCTCATTAGGTGGCCGTGTACCCAGGCTGACGAGCCGATGCCAGTGGGAAAGAACAGGAATATGGCTGACACGCAAATAAAGAGATGCCCGAGCGCTGAGAAGAGAAACCTTTTCAGCCGGGTATGGTAGTAAAGGGATAAATAGAGGATGCTGACCACCCCCGAAAAATAAGCGATGGCTATCCAGACGATTGGCCTGAACTCCCCGAAGATCGGGAAACTCTGGTAGACACCAGGCACAAGCAGTATCATCAGTGGAAGGTAAAGGAGAGGGTATGCCGTTTTTCTCCAGGGCCTTTCAGAAGCAATGGCGATTATCAGCAAAAAGAGCCCAAGGCAATAACTCAGAAGTGTCTGGTACAGGAGATTCAGGTCCCATCCGGAAGCATGTACAAGTGTATGTATGAAGCTGCTTATGCCAAGGATCAGGAACCCGGCACTTATAAGGAATGTCCTGCTTCTGAGTTCCAGGTAGTCGCTCTGGGATGGATCCAGCGAACGCGAGACGGAAAAAGCCCTCCAGGATATACCCAGGCAGATGAAGGATATAAGCAACTCCTCCCCTATGTGATAAGGCATCCAGTTCATAATTAAGAGCGTTAAAAAGGTTGTCTCACTGCTTACGGAAACTATGGTCCTGCCCCATATTTCAAGGATAACACAGATGCTTTCACTCTGTCCTAAATGGGACAACAGGAATCTGCTTTTGTCCTGTTTGGGACAGGGGCCACTACAAATACATTGAAAAGATTGCTTTTTTTGTGGCATGAGTCTTGCTTTTATATATATGATATATTAGTGTCGTTGCGCAATAAAATGGGGAGGTGAAGATTTGAATGTGAAGTTGGGATTTGTTCAGGAGGCTGATCGGATACCCACGGATGAAGTTGCCCGGCTTGCCAGGAAGAAGCAGATGTGGGCCTTGGGCATTGTGGGGTTCTTCTCCATTGTAAGCATTTCTACATACGCTTACAATGAATTGTACGTGTACCTTTCCGCTTACCTCTGGTTCGGATTAATTTACGGCATGTGCTTGCAGTACGGAAGGTTCTGCTTTGCATCCGCTTTCAGGGACCTTTTCGCCGTGGGAGTGCCGAGGATGGTAGTCGGAATAATGATCGCCACGTTCCTGTTTGGAGTTGTGGCATCTTTTGTGACTGCAATGGGTATCAGTACTTTCCACTCGTCTCCATACGGCGTCCATTCTGTCATTGCCGGTATTATCTTCGGCGTGGGGATGGTTTTCGCGGGAGGCTGCGCTTCCGGGTCGCTTTACAAGTCAGGCGAAGGGAACATGACAGCCATGCTTGTTATCATCTCCATAAGCATAACCCAGGCAATATTTGTAGATATCGGTGGTGTTTTCAACAAGCTTGTACCAGCCTCATGGGCTGAATCCGCCGCATCCAAGGGACTCCCCGAGGTCATTAATGTGTCAGACGGCTGGTTAGACCAGTACTTGGCCGGTTATGTCTGGAACCAGCCGGTTACAACATATGCGGAGCTGCTGGGCATGGTGAGGGAGTCTTTTCTTGGGGCTTATGTGGGCAACCTTTTCATGGGAGTTTTCCTCCCTGGCATGGTACTGCTTTCCATCGCCTACCTTATTTGGGGACGCAAGGCAGAGAAGAACAAGATGAATATAGCCAAGGACAGGAAGATGAGCTTCAAAGAAAACCTGATTGGTTTCTGGGGCATGATCCTGTCTTCAAAGAGGACGGCCATTGCAGGGCTCATCCTTGGTGTGGCAAACGGCTTCCAGATGTTCGTCCTTGAAGGGCTGCGCATAAAGTTCGGGGTCAGAAACGCAGGAGAAATACTCCAGAGGCTCGGCTTTGACTTCGGCCTTTCCACGCGTGGCACGGTTTTCGACCCCGGCTACTGGTATGTAACCACACAGGAAGCCCAATGGGTAGGGTGGATGTTCCAAAAGCTCGGCTGGAATAACATGGACAACATTTTCTTTGGCTATATCAACGGCATACCCAACCCTGCGGTGAACCCCGCCGACTGGATGTCCATTGCACTTATAGGCGGAGCAGCGGTCATGGCCCTGCTGAGCAACGAGTTCAAGTTCAAGGTACCTACACTGGAGCTTGCGATATGGGCCATCATCGGCGGCGCACTGATGGGCATCGGCTCACGCCTTGCCCTTGGATGTAACATTGGTGCGTTTTTTGTCAGGGTAGCAAACGGGGACCCCGCGGGATGGCTCTTTGGCATCGGCATGATCGGAGGGGCGTACATAGGGGTCAAGTTCTTCAACTGGTGGACCCAGAGGCAGATGGAAAAAGAACTGGCTGGTCTGGATTTCTGAGACAATAGTAACTGGAGGGTATGAACATGGCAATAAAGTTTGAAAAACTAAGTGATGGGACGTATAGCCTGGACTGCTGCGGTTTCGTATGCCCGCACCCGCAGTTATACACAAAGAAGATGCTCGAGAAGATCAAACCTGGAGAAGTGCTTGAGGTTGCCTTCGACAACCCATCGTCTAGCGAGTCGATAATGGCAATGTGCGATGCATCAGGCAATAAGATCATCGACAAGGAAGAGACAGGCGGAAGATACGTCTTCAAGATAAAAAAGAGCGCATGAGCAGGGATAACGCGCAGGCGGAGGCGAGTTTATGAACAACAATTTCTTAATAATAGTGATCGTGACGGCCTTGTTCTTTGGGTTCCTCCTGGGGTACAGCGTCCCGCCCTTCATCCACTCCGGGGTCTTCACCGGCAGGGAGGTAAAGGGTGTTGAGATCAAGGTGGACCAGGATACAGAGGACTTCTACAAGGACCTTTACAAGGATGACGACGAATAACCAAGGAGGGCAGATAATGTTTTCACGCTGGATCGTTTTGATTGCTATTTCCCTGGTTGTGTCTTTCTTGATCGGGTTCGGGGTGTCTTATGTCTCGGGCATCCAGCCAGGATATTTTGAGAAGAAGGAGGCCCCTGCCTACGGCGTCAGTGGCGGCGAGGGGTTGGGGGTTGACCTGGACAAGGAGATGGAGGAATACTTCAAAAACCTCTACAAAGATGACGAGGATGACGAGGAGTAGGTGTCAAGGATGAAAAAAGTGCTTATAGCAGTGGATGAAAGCAAGGGTTCATTGAGTGTCATTGACACATTTATGGACATCTTCTCCTGCATGAGGCCTGAGGAAGTGGTACTGCTCTATGTGGAAAAGCTCGGCAGAGGCCTCATCATGGACGAGATGCTTGGCGGGCCCGAGATGGCAACCCTGAAGGAAGCGCTTAAGGGTACGGACTACCAGAGCTCACTGGACCAGAAAGCCGAAAAAGTGCTTGATTATTACCTTGCGGCCTTCGATAAGAACAATGTCACCGGTGTCAGGGCCATTGTGTCAGAGGGCCATCCTGCCGACGAGATCATTGAGACGGCAAAGAAGGAAGGGGTCGACTTGATCCTGCTCGGGTCAAGGGGGAAGCGGAAGAACAGGTTTCTCATGGGCAGTGTCAGCAGGGAAGTGGCCAATATGTCGGATATTTCGGTTTTGATAGCCAAATGAAAGAACAAATAAATACAAGGGAGGTATGCAGCCCTAGTTGGAAGTGATATCGTGTAAATCAAACCATTAGGGGAGGTTAACGCAATGAGCAGAAAAATATTGACCGTAGTTGTCCTGGTGATGTTCACGCTGACATCATTTGGGATCGCAAGCGCTGCCGGGTGGGCAAACCCAGAGCTTCTGTTTTCAGCCAAGCAGTTGAAGAAGAACTCCAGCAAGTCCGACTGGGTGGTGCTTGACTGCAGGGCCCTGAAGGACTATGCAAAGGGGCATATCCCCGGCGCAATAAGCCTGGGCAAACGTTGCAAAAAGGCGCTCAGGGATTCTACTTCAAGGGCTTTTAGCAATCCCGCCAAGTACGAGAATCTGTTTGGTAAAGTAGGGATCGGCAACGACACACACGTTGTCGTTTACGGCGAGCACGCAGTTACCGATACACTGAAGGACACGGCAGTGGCTTTCTGGGTCCTTGAGTACGTCGGGCACAAGGGCAAGACCCATTTCCTGAACGGCGGCATCGACTCGTGGATCAACGCCGGCTATCCAATTGACAACAAGCCTAGCATACTGAAGGCCAAGACCTTCAAGGCCAAGATAAACCACAGCGCCATCGCAACTACTGACGAGATTCTCAAGATCGCCCGTGGCAAGTCGCCAAACACTCAGCTCATTGATTCCAGAACCGCAAAAGAGCATAAGGGCAAGGACATCCGGGCCGTCAGGGGCGGGCATGTTCCTAATACCACGATAAACGTCTCCCACAAAAAGACCTTTGACGTGTCCAAGGACCCGGCCACGGGCAAGATGAAGGACAATGGTTTCCTTTCTTATGACAGGGTCAATGGGTTCTTCAAGGACCTGGACAAGAACAAGAGGACCATTGGATACTGCCAGACTGGCACACGTTCGACTTTAACCTATCTTGAGCTCAGGCTCCTGGGGTTCAAGAACCCGGCCAACTGGGATGAGTCCTGGAGGGTATACGGCTCTCACCCGGCAGGGTTCCCCATAGAGGACGAGCAGTACTTCAACTTCGCTGCCATAAAGAAGATGAAGAAAAAGATAAAGAAGCTGGAAGATGCTATCAAGTAGTAATAGCACTTGATGTTTTGCGTTTGATGCGCCAGCCACGGGATCCCCTTTCCCCTGTGGTTGGTGCATCAGCGCTTTTCCCTGGGGGGGTGCATGCCATAAGGAATTCTCAGTATATCATTGTTCGAGTCCGTGATAGTTTGGACAACCTCCGACATCGTATTAACGCATCATGGGCTCGTTCAAAGAAGAGGCCCCGGCTGTGGGAAAGATGAAGGACAACTAAAGGCAGGAAATACATAAAAACCAGACGGGTTGAATGCACCAGTGCATTTTATATGATTAGGGTAGGATGAAATCAAGATGTGACGGGATAAGGCCGACCTTGCATCAAGGAATAAACCTGTGCTGTAGATTGGTCCCCGTCCCCCACTTTTTAGAGATTGGACGGAATCTA
>SDBV01007216.1_pt1 | contig 15239 bp, 9 predicted proteins | sample 2277081 | NCBI WGS metagenome assembly SDBV01 (sample SAMN10402039, study PRJNA504765) | marine sediment metagenome | isolation source: marine sediment core GS10_PC15, 223 cmbsf | place: Arctic Ocean: Southern Knipovich Ridge | collected 2010
CTTTTATGGGTTTTAAGCAGTAAAAGTAGTAGGTCGAAAGGCATAGTATACTATGCCAAATAAATGCAACATGCTATTAGCAAGCTATATACAAAACACCCAAGTGTGTTTTGTTTTAATAGCTAAAAACTCATCGGTAAAACAAGCCATTCCCGGAGCTTTTCAGAGTGATTTCTGGTGCTATCCGATGTTTAAAAAGTACAATCCGCCAGGTACTCTCGGGATACTATGTAAGCCGGACCACCCAGCATTGAAAGAGTTCCCCACGGAATTTCATTCGAACTGGCAATGGTGGCCTCTATTGAAAAATGGCTGTGCCATGATTTTGGATGATACTCCCAAAGGGTTCCGGCCGATAGTCCAGGTCATTGATAATTTTGAAAGGAATCATAAGTTGGGTGTACTATTTGAATGCCGTGTGGGAACAGGCAAGCTACTGGTATGCAGTTGCGATTTACTAGCACAGCAAAACTACCCGGAGGCACGACAACTCTTATCTAGCTTGTTACGCTACATGGAATCTGAAGCTTTCAATCCCGGGCAGGAACTTGAGACAGATTTTTTAAGATCGCTGTTGGAGTAAAAAGAAGTCATCCGGTGATGAATTACGCTCGCGCATTAGCTCCGCTGAGCTCGTAAACTCGGTTCCCCGAAGTTAACTTCGGTTGAGTCAATTCTTTAGGATTCGCCTGTTTTTGGTATTCCCTGCGAAAATTCATGGGTGTTTGCCCGGTAATTTTCTTGAACTCCCTGTTGAAATAGGGGATGTTATTATATCCACTCGAATAGCCAATCTCAGACACTGATTGTGTGGTCTCTCTCAGTAAGCGCGAAGCCTGCCCGATTCTTGTCCTGTTCAGGAATTCCGTGAAGGTTTGCCTGGTATGTAATTTGAAGTATCTGCAAAATGCCGTGGTGCTTAAATTTGCTATGGATGCCACATGTTTTAGTTTAATTTCTTCTGCATAGTTCTTGACGACAAAATCAAAAACCTCACTAATCCTTCTATTATCATTATCTCTTAATGGGCGGTCGTAGGCATGTTGGGAAATTATCCGAATCATTGAGGCAGGAATCTCAACCGGATTAGCAGGAACTGAATACAAGGATAGAATACTTCAGCAGCAATCAAATCTGATTGAAAAAGCTGAGCGGGAAAAAACGACCAAAACCAGTCCCCTGGTAAACAGGGTCATAGCCAATGTTACTGCCTTGATGGAAGCCAAAAGTTCCATGCAGGTGATTGTTGCTGTTCCCACAGCCGGGTCCTGCGGTACATTTGGAGGTACGGTAAAGGCATTTTGCGACACCAACGATCTTGGAGAAGAAGAGAAAACCATGGCTTATTTTGCAGGTGGTCTAATGGGTGTTTTTTTTGCTAAAGGACCGGGCTTTTCATCGGAGGAATATAGTTGCCAGGTGGAAACCGGGGCAGCTGCAACAATGGCTGCTGCTGCACTGGCTGATCTGTCGGGGGGTAGCGCCGATCAGTCCGTAGGAGCAGCTTCAATGGCCCTGCAGAATACCATCGGCCTGGTATGTGATCCTGTAGCCGATCGTGTGGAAGTCCCCTGTCTTGGTAAAAATGTTACAGCAGGGATGAATGCACTGGGTGCATCAACCATGGCACTATCAGGATTTAATGCGGTGATTCCCTTCGACCAGGTATTAGATACGGTTGCACAAGTGGGAAGATCCATGTCTTCTACCTTACGTTGTACAGGAAGGTAACCGTGTGCATTACCGCAAGAAAGGGCAGACAAAAGTATTGAGAGATGAAATTATCGAGTTAGAATACCACCCCGAAGGCTCCAATGGCAAAAGACAAATAAAGGTCATCAAACAACTTCGTATAAGAAAGGTCTGCTACCAGGATGAAAAGAACCGTTATTATGAGTTCCTGACCAACAGTTTTGAAATTGCAGCCGAGGAGGTAGTTTTCCTGTATAAAAAGCGTTTTCGGTGGTAGCAGCCCTGGTGAGGATGCATTTGATCAGTATGCTGGATGTGAGTGAACTGCTCAGAAGCACTAATCGTGGTTACCAGATCGCCAGGGGTCCCCGGATGAAACCCTGCAACTGGCCTTGTTTTCCACCAATATGGTGGGAGGTCGTTTTTGAATAATAGAAAACCACACCTTAATTTTTTACTCTAAAAAGTTCAGATTAAGCTGACGATGCACATCTGTTATGATTATATTACATTCGCCTAACATACCGAACAAAGTTTCGCTTCTTAATATCTTACACAATTAATAGCAATGAACGGAATTATGGAAATTAAAAAATGTTGTCTTTTTACCACCATAATTTTCGTATTTCAAACCTGTCTGTTTGGTCAATATGAAATCCAATCAGTCCCTAAAGAGAAAGTTGATATAACAGATGGATTCTGGTTTTCACGATTAATGACCAACCATAATGCAACCATCCCCCACATATTGAACAACATTCAGGGGCCTGGTTATCTGCAAAACTTTAAAATTGCCGGCGGCTATGATAAGGGTGGTTTTGTAAATGGCACAGCCAATTCATCCGATGACATAAAAGTGTACAAGTATCTTGAAGCAGCTGCCTATTCGGGTGCCCTGTTTGATGATAAAGAACTTATTGCCCATACAGATGCTTTATGGGACACCGTTTTGGCTGCTCAACAAACGGATGGTTACCTGTGCTCGAGATTTATACTTGGCGAAGAAGATCGAAAAATGAACAGAATTGGTTATGGGTATCAAATGTATGCCGCCGGGCACTTAATAGAAGCCGCCATTGCGCATTATGATGTGACCAAAGATAGAAAGGCAATTGACGCAGCCATAAGATTTGCCGATTTAATTGATTCGCTTGTAGGGCCAGGGGATGAGAAAATTCAAGATGTACCGGGGCATCAAAACATTGAACTTGCTCTGATCAGGTTGTTTCACGTTACGCTAAATGAGAAATATTTAAAGCTTTCAAAATTTTTTATTGAAGAACGGGGCAAAATAGATAAAAGGGGTTCCTACGGAATCCGGGCGCTGGACCATAAACCCCTCCTTGAACATGAAGAAGCCGTCGGACATGCCGTACGTGCAACATATTCGTATTGCGCAATGGCAGACTTAGCTGCTTTATCGAATGCGACTGAATATCATTCGGCTGTTGACAGAATCTGGGAAAATGTAAGCTCGAAAAAACTATACATAACGGGTGCTTTTGCCAGCAGGTATGAGTTTCCCTCTGAATCAATCGGTTCGGATTACGAGCTGCCCAATAAGGAAGCCTATGCGGAGACCTGTGGCCATATTGGATTTATGTTATGGAATAAGCGGATGTATCAACTTACGGGCGAGAAAAAATACGTTGATGTCCTGGAGCGTACGTTGTACAATGCATTTTTGGCGGGTATTTCCCTTGATGGTAAGAAATTCAGTTATTGTAATCCCCTGGAGTATAACCCTCTTTGGCATCAGGAACGCGTAGAAAGATTACCCTGGCGCCCGGTTCCTTGTTGTCCTCCGAATATTGCAAGATTTATGCCTCAGCTGTGCGAATTGATCTATGGACAGACAGGGAATGAAGTTTTCATAAACTTATTTATTAACTCTTCCGCAGATATTTCGATTGAGGGAGGCAGTGTAAACATAAAGCAAAAATCACTTTATCCATGGGACGGACACATAGAAATTCAGGTAAACCCTGCTGGAAAATCAACGTTCCCATTATGCATCAGGATTCCGGGATGGGCCCAGAACCAACCTGTCCCGGGCGACTTGTATCATTACTCTGAACAGAGGGGTATTGATATATCTCTTAGCATGGACGGAAAAAAGGCTCCCGTTGATATTTCAGATGGATATATTATAATTGACAGAACCTGGGACCACCGAACTACGATAACCGTCGATTTCCCAATGGAAATCAGAAGGGTGATTTCCAACGGTAAAATTGTTGAAAATGCCCATAAAACAGCTCTGGAAAGAGGCCCGATCGTTTATTGTTTCGAAGGAGCCGATAACCATAATAGTGCATTGAACATATTCTTGCCGGATACATCCAACCTTTCTTTCAGGTTTGAAAAAGACATCTTAAACGGTTGTGGCGTTATAAGCGGAACCGGATTTAAAATTGATAGTTATTCGAAGGAACAATTTATACAATATCACGGCGAAGTGAAGGCTATTCCCTATTATGCATGGCAAAACAGGGGGTTAAAAGAAATGGCAGTATGGATCAATCGAATGAAACAAGACAATCATTAATTGAGGGCATTCTTCATTTTATTACACGGGTTGTTCATTCGGATTTACACAATTCATGTATCAAATCGTACGATTCTTCTTTTCCTCCGGTGTTTGACAATAGGTGACCACAATCAGTTTCATGCCCGGCACCCAAATCTTTTTTACTGTAGGTCTTCAAAACAATCCGATCTAAATGGGTTAAAAGATTAAGAGATGGATCTTTTAATTTTCAAACCAAAAAAATGAAACAGGAGCCGGACTGAACACTCAGGACGGGTTCTTAACCGGCTGGATTTCGAAAGAGGTACTTTTTGTGGATTGAACCTGCACATAAACAATCAGATTGCTCTTTCCTTCCACATCATATTGGCAAGTGTAACAGCCTCCAGATCAACATTATCTTCCGGTCTGGTTCCCGGTTCGTTGAGGAATATGGTCTCTTGCCAGCCCCATGCCACGGCAACACTTTGCGCATGGCCACACCGTCAGTGTAGATATAATAGTATTCTTCTGCCCGAAGGTTTTACGGTTGAAAATTTTCGTTCATGGAGCAGGGGAATTTCATCCGTTTTATCCTTATCATAATTTCCGGCAATGGTTTCAGGAGACAGTGATGTGTCATACACCCTGATCTCATCCAATATTCCGTCAAAAGAGTACCACGAAGGAAAGGTCGCCCATGCCCGGACTGGATCGGTAGGTGGAAGGGGCCTGTTGTTACGGCCTATTATCGCAGGAATATCTTTGGCCTGAACCAACCTGGAGGGTGTTGGATTTGACCCGGCCAAATGGCCATTGATATAAACCTTTATCCCTCATTCGGACTGAAGGTTCCCGCAATATGATACCATTTTTTAAGCTTCAGTCCTACCTTACTCTCTTCTTGTATCTCAGATCAGCATTCGTGCCAGATGGTTCCGTCCGACAGGTTAATTCCAATCCTGCCCCGGCTGTCAATACCAAAAAAATATCCTGTTATCGCTCTGTTCTCCTGAGCAAAAACAGGGACATTATTCCAGGGGTAAGCCCCAAGTGCATTCCATGCTTCCACTGAAAATTCACTTCCTGTTTCGGATGCATCCACCGGATCCAGCATGAATGAAGTGGTAAAGCCGTCAAATTTCATGGCATTACCCTTCACTCACTTCACATACTGGACCTTTCCGGCTACATTTTTCATATCATGGTTCGCGCTATCCAGAGGCAAGGTGATTACAGCATCTGCGCTCTGTTCAATTTTAGCATGCAGTATCTTCCCGGATAATAGCAGTCCGGTTTACAGGGATAATCTGAAAAGGAAAATTCTCATTGTGGGTTTGATGTTTTGTAGTTATATAGCTAATAGCTACCAGTTGATATATGGGGATCCTTCTTAAATCACAGTCGCAAAGAACGGAGACATATGCCCAATGGCAGCACTTTTATAAGCTGATTCTGCTTCAGTGGTTATAGAGTACCAGTGATAACCTTTAGCAACAGCAGTATCCTTTAATTCAATTTCTGCTATTGTATCGTTTACGGGTATCCAGTCCAGCATTTCACCATCCCTCATAAGCCCCACCTTCTTTACAGGATGTGCAGAGGAAAGGTTGACTTTAAAAACCATGTCAGCTTGCAGAACCGTCATCTCCTCGCCAAACATTTCATTATTCAAAGTGGCAAACATGGCTATCTTAGCATCAGAGACTGCAATGGTCTTACGGTTTTTCAGTGCTTCCCAGACTCCACCGGGTGAAAATTCCTTCACCCAAAATCCGGTAAGGCAGTAATGATTGGGTCCGACACCCCGGTAGTGGTCTGTACCTCCATATAATCCAACTTTCTTACCGCCATTCAGGAATACATTTGGGAAATTATTTTCCATCATTGCATTGGTGCGACCCTGCATGGCTTCAAACACCCATTCCAGCTCCGGGTCATACGAGTCAAGCATCTCTTTTTCCGAAGGATAGTCCTCCCCATGAAAGTGCCGCGTTACCAGGAGGTCATCTTTTTTAATGAATTCTTTTATGGCTTTATATATTTTAGGTCTGTCTCTTTCATACAAAATAACAATGTTCCTTAACTGCTCAATCACCTCCCTTTTATAGGCATAAAAGTTAGTGTGTCTTCCCTGGATGATCGAAGGTTCATCACCAAAGAGGACAATGTGGTTTTTTGATGATTCGGCTTCCAGCAAATCATATACATATTTTTGTTCAGAACCTTTCAAGAATTTGCTGTGTTCCAGGGAACAGAGCACTTCGTTTTGTAATACATCACGCTGGTATCGGAACGTCTCATCCGGCATCCCGTTCATTGATGCAATGCATTTCGAATAGCACGAGTGGACATGCATATCACCCCAAATCAGAAATCGTCCATCGGTTTTACATGCCAATTCAGGTGGTTTTTGAGCTATGTTCTTATAACCTGTGGATTCTTCAAATATGTACTCACGCGATCCATTTCCTGTGATCGGAGGGAATGCCGTATTTTTATTTTGATTGATAATTTCGATCCTGTGGTTTGCCGGTACTACAGGTTCTCTCTTCATTCCATGGGGGATGTTGTCGAATGAGGGCATGGTCATTATATACGAATCATGGTGCTGAATGAAGCCAAAACCGGTATCGGGTGATAAAATATTCTCAGTGATGCGAACGGGCTGGCCCCATTTCCCATTTTGCATGACCAGTGTAAACAGATCCCATCCAAATCTTTTAAAACCGGCATCCCTGAATTGGCGATACAGCACAACAGGACCACCTTCTTCCATAAATATACGTGGCCGGATGGGGGATAAATTCTCTTTCATCCATGTACTTGTCAGTTCAGGAACCGGAATAAGACTCTGTTCTGCCACGGATCTGAAACTGTTGTCTGATAATGAAGCATTCCATGCCCTTAATTCTCTGAAATTCCCCATCCTGTCATCCTGTCCAAAGGCATGGGTTGTTTCTGCCACTACATAGAGTTTCCCTTTGCTATAACAAATATCACCATTGAATGTATAATCATTTTCCTCTGGCAAATGCCAGATTTTTACTTGCTTATTGTTCTCAATCAATTCTATGCTGGTGGTAATGCTATTGTTTGTGCATATCTCTTTCATGAGTGCAAAATTGTCACCAACCCTCACCAGTTTGGCTCTGCGACCTGGTGTTTGAAAGATTATATCACCTTGTGAATTAACCAGGATAATATGTCCTTCATTACCAATATCCTGTTCATACGAAATAATTACATCATTCTTTGTTGATGTGACCGATGGATAACGAATGCTATTTTTTGATGAATGAAGCTTTGATACTTCACCATTGTGGTAAAGGTTCAGGTACCAATTATTCTGATCCCGAGATACATACACAACAACCGGAGACGCTGTTGTTTCTCTGGGTGAAACAGGGAAAAGAATAATTTTGTCACACGCTAATTCTTTATTTTCAGAGGTTTGCCAGGAATTTGTCAGTACCAATTTCGCTGGACAACCCTGACGCTGCTCTGACATCCATTTTTGAAACAGATTGCTGCGCTCCTCAAAACCAATATTACTTTCAATATGAAAATCACTGGCAGCATGTTTATTTTCATCGCTGATGACAAGAGATGCGGCATACCAACCCTGGTTGGTTACACCTGCACATGAAGCTATGCCGCCCGGGATAACCATCTTTTTTGCCTGTGCAATATTTCTTGCAGTTAGTTTCAGATCAGGTAAAATCAAGGTTCCCATGGAGATCAGACCTGTATCTATAATAAATTTTCTTCTGCTGTTACTTTCCATACTGATATGATTGATAATTATTACTCATCCCTTAAAAACTGTATGGGTCTTTATATATTCCGGATCAACAGTTACCCCCATACCTGATCCAGTGGGGACCTTTATCACTCCGTTAATACATTTTAATGGTTCTGTTTTACTCTCAATCGGAATGGGTGTTCCGTTGGCATCTTTGGTGGCGAACATCTTGAATTCGTGGTATTTATCGGCATTAGAACAGGCTGAAACCATGTGCAACATGTAGAGAAATCCCAATCCTCCACCCGACATGTGCGGAGTCGCAGTTTTTCCTGTTGCCTCTGCCATTCGTGCAACTTTCATAGAACGAATCATTCCTCCGAAATAAAATAAGTCGGGTTGTACAATCTGGAAAACATCGTGGGCAATGAGCCATCGGAAGGCATGCATTCCAAATTCTTCTTCTCCTCCGGCCATGGTAATGCTGAGTGATTCTGAAACATGTTTTTGCTCTTCGTACCAATCCCAGGGTACCGGTTCTTCGTAAAAATAATAGTTGTACTCTTCAAGTAACTTCCCAAGTCTTATTGCTCCCTCAACAGAATATGTTCCATTTCCATCAATCATCAGCACCATGTCTTCACCAAACATTTCGCGCCCCATCTTCACAAGCTTTTCTGTCCGGCCGGGAGCATTTTCATTGTCTCTCCCAAGGTTATCACCGGTACCTGCGCGTAATTTTATGGCTTTGGCTTTTGTCTCTTCATAATCCTGTTTCACCAATTCCAAAGATTCTTCGGGTTCACTGCGCCTTAAATCACCAATCCGGGTGCCAAGATATATTGAAACTTCCGGATTATGAATCTCTCCGATTAGCTGTCCCATGGGCTTATCAGCAATATTTCCCAACATATCCAGGATTGCAAATTCAATGGTTGCGATTTGCACACATAATGGAACTCCCTGTCGCTTGATGTTTCTTTCAACGGCATTAAACAACAGATTGTCCAGGTCGCGTGCATCTTTGTTAATGAAATGCTGATGCAGAATATTCACAAACATGGGATAGCTTTCTTTCGAAATAAATGGATGTCCGACGGAAATTCCAACAGCACCATCTTTGGAACGTACTCGGCAAATACAATTATTTCTGTCGCGCAATAATTCAAGCGTTTCAATGATTACAGGAGAGGGGAATAAGCCACGTCTTAAAACTGGCTGCTGAAGAATTTTATCAAGCTTCAAATAATCCGGATAAATTGGTGCATTTGCTTTTTTCGTTTGGCAGGCAGGTAGCACAACCGCTCCACTTGCTAACGCTGCTGTTGAGATGAAGTTTCTTCTGCTGGTTTTCATAGGAAGGTAAATTTTTATGTTATCAATTCAGTATTGAAATTATTTTTGTAGATCAGCCGAACTCCCGGGCTGATCTACAAATGAGAGGGACCATATAACTGTGCCATTCTCCGGCTTTTCCAGGCTTAGTTCGATGAGCCCGTCCTTTTGGGAGGAAAGATGCGCCAGAATCTCCTTGTCTTTGCATGTAATCTCTTTAGGGTCATAACCATTCAGGGCCAAAGAGACCACGTAGGGATCCCCGCCGATGACCTTGCTGACTCCGGTCAGCACATGGCGTTTTTCATTCCATTCCACACTAAGTACATCCAGGTAGCCCTGCATAATATGGCGATTGGTGGAGATGACCTGGGGATGCTCAAGGCATTCGCGCACGGAGATCATTCGGGCCTCTCCTGGACGAAGCTTCTGTTCCAGGCGCGAATCTCCATCTCGCTTTCCGATGAAATGGTTGTTCCAGAAATCGAACAGATAGTACTCCTTATCCTCATTCAGGCCCAGAGCGCCCTCAACCTGGGGGCCGGAAATATCAATGCCCACGAGCTTTGAACTGTCCTGGTCTGGATTATAAAAGGTCACCTGGTGCCATTGTGGATCCACCTCAAAATCATACACTGATGGAACTTCAGAAACAAAAGCGTCCACGGGTCGGGCACTCTTTGAAGCTGTATGATAGGGAAAAGTCCGGGTGAGGTCCTCCATGGTTTCCGGTGAGAACTGGGAAAAGCTATTAGCCAGGAGCAGTCTCCCGGTGCATACATAGGCCATGGTCAGGACTGCCCTGACCTGATCCCGGTTGTCCTGCAGGCGGACGATATTCTTGGAGTCGGTATCCTGGTTGAACAGGACCCGGTTTTTATACCATCTCAGGCCACAACGGGTTACTGTACTTCCATCCATCTTATCGGTGTCATGCTCGGTACGCATGGATGCTACCAGGCCGATGGAGATATCACTTCCCCGAATCATATTACGTTCATGCACGTATGAGCCCGGTCCCAATCCATTATAAGGCAGTTTGAAGATGGTACGGTAAGCGGATGCAGTGGTCGAGTAGTCATCCTCCATGCCCCCATTTGTGGCCCAGCCTGAGAACGGGTAGTCAAACATCAGTCCTTTAATGCCTCCTGCTTTAAGATTATCGTATACCTGGTTCATATGGGAAAGGAAATCCGGATCGGTATAGTCATAACCCCAGGCCACCTCGCGATTGCGGGTCCATGTTTGATTCCAGATTGTAAATACATCGCTGGCAGTATCCACAGGCTCGCCTTTCCAGGCATAGCGTTTGTTGAAGAGCATATGTTCCGGGAATTCTTTGGCATAATCTTCCGACCGGAAACTGGTTTGAAAATAGGTAAGGGGGATACCACCCAACTCGATCACTGCTTTCCCCCACTTTTCGGAGGTTTCATAGGGTTTCACATAGCGCCCGTTCTGGTTGCCGTCCAGGTCAGTATCCTCCCTTTGCCAGTGTTTATCATCCCACCAACCCTGTTGATTATCAGGCATATACGAATCCGGAACGAGCCTTACTGCGGCCCGGCTGTATTTTAAAAATCCGCTCTCTGCAATATTTTTCATCTCATTCACCGCGCCCTGGGTGGAGTTTTCCGCATTGCTATTGCCATATTCGTCCATCTCTGCATACCAGAGGCAAACTGTAGGAAAATCATACATGCTCAGGTCAATTTCCTGAGCTTTACGAACACGCAAACCATAATTTTCCAGGGCGATGAACGGATCTGATCCTGTCACATCAATGTAGAATTGATCCGGTGCCATATAACGTTGACCGGGATCCACACGCTTCCCGACCGGATCCGCTGCAAATAATTGCGCCGTATACCTTCGCCTGGGCCGCGGGCACTCTGCTACTGCGGTTGGTTTGGAGGGCAACAAGGCCTCATGCCTTCCGTCACGAAGCCAGATCTCACTCAGATATATATTTTCATCCCTTTTTGTATCCTGTTCCGGATCTTCTCCATCAGCCCGGAGCCCTGCGGCTTTCTCAACAATGATACGCAGGTTCCCTGCCTGTATCGCCTCGGCCGGAATGGCCATCTCCACCTGTTCCACATCCTTTTTCTTTACCCCGTCGAAGCGGGCGAGGGTGTGATTCTCAAGAAGGGGGATTTTTTTCTGGATACCATCCTGGAGAAATTCAACAAAAACAGATTGGATGAGATCCTGAGGGTCTCCTTTGCGGAGGCCATACCACCATGAAAATCCCAGGGTGTATGGTTGTTCCATCTGCAGATTGCGGGCCTCGACAATGATCCTTTCGGGTTCCATAACCGAGGTGGCCATTTCCTCACAACGGAATTCATGATCCTGCCAGGTACGGAGCTCTTTCCCTTTTATCATCTCAAGGATTTCCCCACCCGTAGAGTGGTCGGATCTATCCCGGGGAAGGTCCAGGTAACACAGGAGGCTGCTTTTTTGGTCCCTGCCCAGTTCCAGTTCCGTTCGCCGGTCCTGCGCGATGGTGGCGAATTTTTCAAAATCATGATAGCTGAGCCCTCCCATGACCAGCAGGTGCCGCTTCTGTTCATCTGAAAAAGTGAGCAGGATATTGTTTCTTGACTTCAGTGCATTGCTGCGGGTCAGGGGCGAATAAGAACGACGGCCGTACTCCAGGGGTTGACCTCCGCTGAAGCCATCGACCATGGCAAAATCCTTTGTCATATCCACTCCCTCATACACGATTCCGTCGGCCAATACATAAATCTCCCTGACCCGGAGAGGTTGTCCCGTTGTATTGGAGATACCCCCTGCGGCGCTTATAAAACCATGGTTTTCGTATATGATAAAAGTGAATAACAAATCCGGCCGGTTCTCGGCTTCAAACTTCAGTTCAAGCGCAAGGCCCTTGCCCAATGGATCATCCACTGTGTGCTGTTCCCAGGAAATGTCAAACCCAATCTCATCCGAGGACCATTCGTTGATTTTCAGTCTGGCATTTGAAACAGCCGCAGTATGATCTTTCTGGTTATAAATGCTATAGGTCCCCAGGGAAAGATCAAACTCAAAACGGACCAGCTCATTTTGTAAAGCCACCACATTTTCGGTTTGTATGATCTGTGATGATTGAGCTGTGCCTGCTGTAATTGTTATAAGGCCTAAAAGAAGGACACTCAGTGATCTGTTTATGAAAAACTTTGTCATGTTCGATTTTGGTTTTTACTTAAATATCCAAATTTATTCTGTGGGTCCGGAGATCATTCATCGTAATACCTTGATTCCGGCGGACCCAGGTAGCTGTCTTTCAGTGTTCCTGTTTCAATGATTATTTTATCTATCACAACACCCGGATCTACCATGTACACTTTCAGCACATGTGGCCCTTTGGTTTTAATGTTCAGATCCATTTTCAGTTTCATCAGGTTTTCTATTTCATCATGGCTTTCTATATTTGACACTATTTCAGGTAGATTATCATCAACAGCCACCGCTATTCTCAAACCATACTCTTCATTGATAGCAAATGATGGTATACAATTGAACACAACCGGGAACGCTCCTTCGGAGAATGTATATATATCGTATTCCAGTACAGGTGAATTCATGACAATGTCCTTCTCATTATCAATAGCTGGTAGAGTTACCGGCAAAACGCTTACTGAATTACCGGTTCTGCCAAGTCCTTCAATAATTTCCCAGGAGGCATTATTGTGTCCTGTTTTTCTTGTAAAGCTTTCAGCTTCTAAGGAAATATACCCGTTACTTTCCACAAATCCCTTAAAGTTCGCTGAGGAAGGTATTGAGGGATTAAACAATGATAGTCTGACATTAAAACTGCCGGCCGATCCTTCCTCTACAAGGGTTCCGCTCATATATGCCTCCTTACCTTCCGGGGTAAGGTCTTCCCAAATTACCCATTCGTCTTTAAGAGAGCTGTACCATGAAAAATTCAAGTAGCGGGATATGTCTTCGCCTTCGGGCACCTTATCCCAGTCAATAGTAACCCAGAGTCGTTTTTCATCATAAATTACTCCTGACGTTTCACTTAATAATATCCATTCTTCCGGTATCTGTGATACCCAATATACAGCGCCATTGCCAGGATTATAAAGATCAATATAGTATCTATCCCTGTTAAATACACTGAATCCAGGTAGTGAAATACTATCACCACCTTCAGGGCTTACTCTCAATGAAGGTAGCCCTTTGCCCGAATATGTACTAAGGGGCGGCATATCCCACTGATGCCACTGTCCACCCCATGGTCCGGGCAATGAAGCCATATGGTCCCATTTGTCTTTAACTATAACCTGATCCCTGTTATAATGATCAATCAGCTTAAACAATTCATTCTCCGCAATCTGAGCTTTGGCAGCATAAAATGCTGCACTTGATCTTTGCTCTTTACCATAGGCAATACTTTTCTGGGCATTCAATACCTTGAGATTATGCAATGCCGCTCCTTTTACATTGTAAACCACCATCTGAAAAAAAGCATCCTTCAACTCATATGGCACTGATTCATAGACTTTTTCAACTTTTTTTAAAAGCTTTTCATAAGCCTCGATTCTATTTTGTACTTCTTTATAATTCTCTAAGCTAAACCAATCCCAGTTAATATTCTTACTGTTATACATACCGGGAAGTCTTTTATTCTTAACGTAATACATAACCATATTCTCAGGCCTGCGGGCATATGCAAGCTCAAAGTGTTTGTCCATTATCTCAGCTATCTCAGAAGCGTATTCCGGTCCAAAATCCCTGCCGGCCCAGTCTTTAAGAAAACCCTCCGGATCATTCGCTTCAAAATCCGACATATTCCATGCCATTTGCATGAAATGCTCAATGCCTATTTCATGAAATTTTATATCTGCGGCATGCAAAACCCACAATTTGTTCACCTTTAAATCGTATGCCTTTTTCATTTCCATCCATGTAAGTGCAGGAGGAGTAGTATATAGCCACGAATGAGAATTAGTTGCACCGTTTGTCCACTGATAATGATAATATACTCCTGAGCCGCCAGGCCTTCTCTGTTCCTCACTATCTGGTAATTGCCTGATATAACCAAAATTATCATCCGGCCAGCAGATAATAATATCATCCGGCACTTTCAACCCTTCATTATATAAATCCAGCACCTCAGTGTAAGCGATTAACACCTGTGGAACCTCAGTAATATCACTATTCACATGTTTGGTCAGAATATTACGCTGATCTTCAAATATCTGTTCAAGAACTGGCACAGTGATTTCACTTCCTGCCACATCATCTTGTCCTCTTTTTCCCAGGGTATACACATTATCATACTTTCCGTTTTCCTTAATCCTCTTCTCCCAATATTCATAAATATGCTTCCTGTTGGTAGTATAGTTCCACGGTTCATCGGGATATTCGGCATCCCATTCTGCACCTTCAATGCTATTGCGAAGCATGGGTTCAATATGCGAGGATCCCATCACAATCCCATATTTGTCAGCCACTTTCTTATTTTCTTCATAATAATTGAATGGTTTTGTTTGATGCATCATGGCCGGCCAAAGCAGATTTGCCTTAAGTCTGAGGAGTAATTCAAAAATCCTGGAATATGTAGAAGGACCCAGCCCCTTACCTTCCTCCGGGGCGTATGTGTACATCGCCCAGGGTCTTAAGCCCCATACCTCATCATTAATAAAGATTCCCCTGTACTTTACCGATGGCGACTCCTGTACATACCGTCCTTCTTTAATATATATATCATCTCTCTTTTTCGGTACAACATCCGCAAAGTAATACCAGGGTGAAACGCCCATCTGTTTTGATAACTCAAAAACACCATAGGCTGTACCCCTGCGATCGCTACCGGCAATCACCAGGGCCCTGTCAACTCCGGGTAAAGGATTATTAACTACCTGAATTAGACAACTTTCCCATTTGCCCTTGATTTCAGCAATATCAATCTTCTTTTTCTTTATAAGCTTCTTAATGATATCA
>SDBV01007217.1_pt1 | contig 15239 bp, 9 predicted proteins | sample 2277081 | NCBI WGS metagenome assembly SDBV01 (sample SAMN10402039, study PRJNA504765) | marine sediment metagenome | isolation source: marine sediment core GS10_PC15, 223 cmbsf | place: Arctic Ocean: Southern Knipovich Ridge | collected 2010
AAAAGTTATGAGTTCCTGGAATACATTTAAGCAAAAGATCGAATCCGTTTTGGAAAATAATGATGCTTCATCAATGAATTATATTATTGATAATAATACGAAACTACTTGATGAAATGGACGCTGCAGTAGTAATGATGCAGCATAATGCAGAGGAGAAAATAACCAGATTATATTGGATAATAGGATTAGCCATTCTTGTCTCCGTATTGATTTTCACAGTTGCAATCACAAAGGACATCACTGAGCGCAAGCGGATGGAGCAGCAGCTTAAGCAGAAGGTGGAGGAACTCCAGGAGCTGGACCAGATGAAGGACAGCTTCCTCTCCACGGTGTCCCACGAACTGCGAACACCGCTCACTTCGATAAAGGGCTTTGCCGAAATCCTGCTTGACTACGAAGAGGACAGAGAAACTCAAACGGAGTTTCTCACCATTATCAATAATGAGAGTGAGCGCCTTGGCGAGCTGGTAAATAACTTGCTTGACCTCTCCAAAATTCAAGGAGGGCAGATGCAGTGGGAAGATATCGAACTAGAGATACCGACAGTTATCCAGACAGCTATAAACACTACCCAACCCCTGGCTACCCAGAAGAACCTGAGCGTAGACGTTGATTTGGACACTGACCTGCCACCTGTCTGGAGTGACAAGGATAGATTGGTGCAGGTAGTCACCAACCTGCTCAACAATGCTGTCAAGTTCACCCCCGAGGGAGGAGAAATCCGGGTGAGGGCACAGGTCATCAAAGACAGTGAGGCAAAGGGAGCCTCCGACATGGTAATGGTTAGCGTCTCTGATACCGGCAACGGAATTGCTCCCGAAGATTACGAAAAAGTCTTTGACAAGTTCAGTCAGGGCGGAGATACGCTGACAGATAAACCCAAGGGAACCGGCCTGGGTTTGCCAATCTGCAAAGAGATAGTGGAGCATTACGAGGGCAGGATTTGGGTAGAGAGCGAGCTGGGTAAGGGCAGCACCTTCTTCTTTACCTTGCCCATCCTGGAGAAAGCAAAGGGAGCTACTGGGATAGATGCTTTCCAGAAAGACACTTAGAAGAGCGTGGTTACAAAATATGATTAAGGAAGAATAAAAAAGGTAAATGTATAAAAAAATCGCGACTTCTACTGTAGGGAGTGTGTTGCTGCTTATCTTCATAATAGGCATGGTAGAACTATTAATCATGTTCTTGCTTCCTACGTTTGCGTTGCCTCATATTTACGAGGCGATAGTGGACACTCTAATTTTGACCGCTGTATTAGGTCCGGTGATGTGGATAATGCTTAAGAAAACGGGAGTGCCAAGCACTGCAACTTCTATTGTAGGGAGTATATTGCTGCTCATCTTCACAGTAGGCATGGTAGAACTATTAGTCATGTTCTTGCTTACTACGTTTACGTTGCCTCATATTTACGAGGCGATAGTGGACACTCTAATTTTGACCGCTGTAATAAGTCCGTTGATGTATTTATACATCAAAGAGCGCAATAGGAAAGAAACAGTTTCACAAGTGGACTTACGACTGGTGATAAGACGCTTCCTGGTCATTTTTCTACCTGTGGCAGTGATACTGGCCGGTGTCCTGGCGGTGTTCTATTACGAGGAGGTCCAGAATGACAGGGCGGTCATTGAAACTGGAGCACAGCACAATCTACACATGCAAATAGACCAGATAGTTAGCGAGCTCCAAACAGCGGTGCAAGACTTAATCTTACTGTCCAAGCTAAACGAAATACTAGAAATACCTGAAAGTCTTGAAGCTGGCTGGCGGGAAGACCTGGCCGAGGAGTTTTTGGCGCTATCGGTAGCCAGAGGAGAATATAACCAGATACGTTTCCTGAGCATGACGGGCATGGAAGTCGTCAGGGTCAACTACAACAATGGCAGCCCCGGCATCGTGACCGATGAGCAGCTTCAGTCCAAAGCGGAGCGCTATTACTTCAAAGAAGCCCTTGTCCTTAAGCCGGGTGAAGTGTTTATATCACCACTTGACCTGAATATTGAGCACGGAGAGATTGAGCAGCCGCTGAAACCGGTAATCCGTTTCGGGACTCCGATTTTCGATAGCCACGGCCAAAAACAGGGCATCGTTCTTCTCAACTACCTGGCTGACAATATGCTCCTCAACTTTGAGGAGATATTTGCTGGATATGACCGGGGCATGCTCCTCGACTCTGACGGGTACTGGCTTAAGGGACTCACCCCCGAAGATGAGTGGGGATTTATGCTTCAAGACAGAAGCGACCGGACATTTGGCAACGACTTCCCCGAGGCGTGGCAGAAAATCTACGCAAGCGAATCGGGACGGGTCTATACTGCGAATGGGCTTTTTACCTGGGCTACTATTTATCCTCTCTTGGAGGGTCATAAGGCAAGCACCGGTACGGGTGAAGCCTTTCTCCCCAGCGCCCGGCAGGTCGAAGCTAAAGAGTATTATTGGAAGCTGGTATCTTATGTACCGACAGATGTCTTCTCTCTTATGTCGAGTGCCATATCGGGCAGGTTCCTGCTGGTATATGCGATTATGGTGATACTACTGGCGGGCGGTTCCTGGGCTGTGGCGCGGATGAGTATAAGAAATAAGCTGGTGGAGGAGAGACTACGAGAAGCTGAGAGCGCCGAACGTAAACGGATGGAACATAATTTAGGGGAGCGCATGAAAGAACTCAGCTGTCTGTATGGGACGGCTGAAATCGCGGAGAGAAAAGATATTACCTTAGATGATATATATCAAAAAGTAGTAAATCTGCTGCCACCAGGCTGGACATACCCCGAGATTACCTGTGCCAGGATAGTCCTCGGTGACAGGGAATTTGCGACTGGTGGCTTTAAGGCTACGCAATGGAAGCAGTCAGCGGACATCGATGTAGGTGGCAAGGAAAAGGGGGCCGTAGAGGTTTACTACCTGGAAGCGAAGCCGGAGATTGATGAAGGGCCGTTCTTAAAGGAAGAGAGGTATTTGATTAATGCTGTTGCTGAGCTGCTGGGACAAGTCACCTACCGCAAGCAGGTGGAGGAGACACTGCGGGGGAGTGAGGAAAAGGCAAGGCAGACCGCCGAGGAATGGAGAACAACCTTTGACTCTATTACCGATTTAGTTTCTATTTGTGATACAGATTTCAGGCTTGTCAGGGTAAATAAGGCCTTTGCTGATATCTTTAAGAAGAAACCGGAGGGGTTTATCGGCAAACCCTGTTATGAAATAGTTCACGGGACAAACGAGCCTCTACCCAATTGCCCTCATAAAGTAACAATGAATACCAAAAAACCGGCTATGGTAGAATCCTTTGAACCTCACCTGGGGATGCATCTTGAATTGTCTACATCGCCTATATTCGATGAGAAAGGTGAGGTTGTGGCTTCTGTTCATGTTATGAGAGACATCACCGAGCGCAAGCGGGTGGAGCACCAGCTCCAGGAAAGGAACGAGCAACTGCAAGCCTCGTACCAGAAACTCCAGGAACTGGACCACCTGAAGGACAACTTCCTGTCCACGGTGTCCCACGAACTGCGAACACCGCTAACCTCGATAAAGGGCTTTGCCGAAATTCTGCTGGACTACGAGGAGGACAGAGAAACTCAGACGGAGTTTCTCACCATTATCAATAATGAGAGTGAGCGCCTGACCCGACTGATAGATGATTTTCTTGACCTCGCCAGGATTGAATCGGGGCGGATGAACTGGCAGGATACCACGGTAGCCATACCTGAAGCCATCGAGGCAGCCAGTAATGCTACCCGGGCGCTCTCGGCAAAAAAGACCTTGAGGGTGGACATTGGTCTGGAGCCTGACCTGCCCACTATCTGGGGGGACCGGGACAAACTGGTGCAAGTGGTGACCAACCTGCTCAGCAATGCCATTAAATTTACCCCTGAAGGCGGGAAAATACGCATCGGCGCCGAGGTCATTAGAGGCAGTGAGCCGGATGACGGTTCCGACGTAATAAGAGTCAGCGTCTCCGATACCGGTATCGGCATTGCCCCCGAGGAATACCAAACGGTTTTTGAGAAGTTCAAGCAGGCCGGTGATACGCTGACGGATAAACCCAAGGGAAGTGGCTTAGGATTGCCAATCTGCAAAGAGATAGTTGAGCACTACGGGGGCAGGATATGGGTAGAGAGTGAACTGGGCAAGGGCAGTACCTTCTACTTCACCCTGCCGGTGGTGGAGAAAGCAGAGGCGGCAGTGCCGAAGGTCAAGGAAGAAAGAGCGGAGGTTGCCATCGAGGCAGGCAGGACAATTCTGGTGGTAGATGACGAAGCACACATTCGCCGGTTCTTGAACCATGAACTTACCGGCCGGGGCTACCGCGTGATTGAAGCCTCGGGTGGCAAAGAGGCGATTGCCCTGGCGAGAGAGCAGCACCCCGATTTGATAACCCTGGACGTGCTCATGCCCGACATTGACGGGCTTGACGTGACGGCGGTGCTTAAGAGCGCCCCTGATACCAGGGACATACCAATAATAATTCTCTCCGTAGTAGAAGAAAAAGAAAAAGGCTACCGGCTGGGAGTAAGCGATTATGTGACCAAGCCTTTTAGCAAGAAGGTGCTGATGGACAGAATAACCCGGTTGCTGGGGCTGGCTCAAAAGACGATACTGGTAGCAGATGCTGACCGAGCGCTGGCTAAGACAATCAAATCTGAACTGGAGAAGAGAGGCTTCTTTGTTTATGTTGCCTATGACGGTGCCAAAGCACTGAAAGTGGCCGAAAGCAAGCCGCTGGACCTTATAGTCCTGGGTACGGTAATGCCCAAGGTGGATGGGTATGAGGTAATGAGGCTATTGAAGGACAAGCCCGACACGGCTGACATACCCATTGTAGTGCTGACCGATGTTGAAATTGACGGAGGTGGCGTAAAAGCTCTGTCGCTGGGTACCGCGGAATATGTGGCCAAATCGGGCGGACTTAGCAAATTGTTCGAGGGTATAGAAAATATCCTTAGCGGCAAATCGGCCGGTTAGCTGACGAACCTTAGTTTCTGAGACAGCACCGGTCAAAAGGTAAGGAGGTTCTCATTGGCACGGATACTGGTAGCAGAAGACGAGGCCTACATCTTAAAGATGCTTGACTTCAGGCTGAAAAGCCTGGGGCATGAGGTTATCGGCGCGGTAGATGGTGGGCAAGCTCTGGAATTTGCCTCGAGAGAGAAGCCCGACCTTATCCTGCTCGATATCATGATGCCGGTCATGGATGGATTTCAGGTTCTACGGAAACTTAAGTCACAGGAGGCAACTAAGAATATCCCGGTGATAATACTCACGGCAAAGGGGCAGGAGAAAGACGTTGTTACTGGATTCGGAGGCGGAGCTGCGGACTATGTCACCAAGCCCTTCAGCTTTGCCGAGTTAAGTGCCCGGGTAAACCGTGTTCTGGCATCTCACTCCTGATTACTGCGCCTCCAGGTATTGCCGCTTTCTGGGTGGACAATGTTAGAACTTATCTACGCAAGCATGGCATTACAGGTGCTTATTCTGGCCGTCGTTGTCTATTTAGTTTTGCAGCGCTGGGCACTAAACCTGTTTAAGCGTTATGCCAGGTGGCGGGAACATCGCTTCGAGCCCCATGTTCTTAATCTCCTCGATGAGCCTACAGCGACGGCGCCACTGGAGCACCGTCTCCTGCCCTTTGATAGAAAGCTCATTAAGGGGTTACTCCTGCAGCAGGCGGCTCAGTTGAAAGGAGAGGATAAACGTAATATGACCACTGTCTTTGAGAAGCTTGGCTATGTAAAGAGCGAGAAGGGTGCTTTGCGCTCGAAGAGATGGTGGCGAAGGCTTGAAGCTGCCATCAATCTGGGGACGATACAAAGCCGGGAGGCGATTTCTGTTCTTATCAACGCCGTGAAAGACTCTAACGAAGATGTTAGACTGGCGGCGGTGAGAGCGCTGGGACAACTGAATGAACCGAGGGGGCTTCAGGTGCTTCTGGATGTGATGGAAGAGGGAGCCCACTGGACGAGGAGCAACATCGTCGAAGTGTTGGTAGGCATGGGGCCTGATATTGCCTCTGAGATTGTCCCCAGGCTTGAGTCAACCATGAACCTCGATGTTCGCCTTGTGTATGTGCAGCTCTGTGGTCTACTGCAAATCACGGCCGCTCTGGGGTCGCTTTTCCTGCTATTGAACGACCGTGACAAAGAAACTCGAGTGCTGGCGGCACAAGCACTGGGCCGCATAGGCGACATCTCGGCTGTGGAAAGCCTGATTGTTTCGCTTGCTGACGAGAGCTGGGAGGTAGGGGCTGAGGCAGCCAAAGCTCTGGGGGCACTGGGAGACGAGCGAGCCGTAAATAAGCTCAAGCAGCTTCTCTCAGATGAGCACTGGTGGATTAGACACAACGCAGCCGATTCTCTGTATCAACTTGGCGAAACAGGCATCGCAGTCCTGCGCCAGGCTTCAAGTTCCGACGAAGCAGCACCACGTGCCGTAGCCGCACAAGTACTGGCGGAAAGAGCTTTGGGGGTGTAAACATTGATACAAGGTGACGGTATTCTGATGAGCATCATCCTGGTCCTTAATATCACCATATTGGGCTACTTCATTGCTATCAACGGCGTCTATTCTGTCCTGCTGTTTATATCCTTTTTCTCAGTGCTCAGATATCGAAGACGCACCCAGCACGAGCAGTGGCGACGGGTAATACAATCTCCTCTGACAATACCTGTCTCTATAATCGCTCCTGCCTACAATGAGGAACTCACCATAGATGAGAGTGTGAAATCACTGCTGATGCTGGAATACACCGAGTTTGAGATTATCGTGGTCAATGACGGTTCAGGTGATAAAACCCTGGAGAAACTCAAGATTGCTTTTAACCTGCATCCGATACCGGCGGACATTGAAGCCAGGGTGCCCTGTAAGCCGATACTGGGTGTTTATCGCTCACCGGATAATCGCAGTCTGGTGGTGGTAGACAAGATAAATGGAGGCAAGGCCGATGCCCTCAATGCCGGCATAAACGTTTCAAGGTATCCGGTGATATGTGCCATCGATGCTGATTCCTTGGTAGAGGGCGGTGCTCTCTTACGGGTTATCAAACCTTTCCAGGAAAGGTTCGCCGAGGTTGTGGCTGTAGGGGGAACTGTGCGGGTAGCAAATGGCTGCGATATCGAAGCCGGCCGGGTGGTGAAGGTAGGCTTACCTCGCAGGTGGCTACCTTTGATACAAACTGTCGAATACCTGCGAGCTTTTCTCTTTGGACGGTCTGGCTGGAGTGCCATGCGCAGTTTGCTTATCATATCCGGGGCTTTTGGTGTTTTCCGCAAGGACATAGTCATCGCTATCGGTGGTTACAGGCAGGATACAGTCGGTGAAGATATGGAACTGGTGATGCGGATGCACCGGTATCTGCGAGAACACCAGAGGAAATATGAGATGCACTTCCTGGCCGACCCCGTATGCTGGACTGAAGTGCCTGAGTCGCTCAAGGTCCTGGGAAGGCAGAGGAACCGCTGGCAGCGAGGGCTTATCGACAGTCTCCGCATTCACCGCAGGATGATGCTGAACCCGAGATATGGACCGATTGGAATGGTTGCCTTCCCCTACTTCGTGTTTTTTGAGATGCTGGCGCCGGTAGTGGAGATGTCAGGGTATATCATCATACCGATAAGCTACGCATTAGGTGTGGTGGATTTCCCGTTCTTTGCCCTTTTTATGACGGTAGCAATCCTGGTAGGAGCTATCTTCTCGACGGGGTCTGTGGTGCTGGAAGAGCTTTCTTTCCGAAGATACCCGAAGACCTCAGACCTTTTGAAGTTGGTCGTCTTTGGCTTCCTGGAGAACTTCGGATATCGCCAGCTGCACTCATGGTGGCGATTGAAAGGGTTCTGGGATTATTTCCGCGGCAATACGGCCTGGGGCAAAATGGAGAGAAAGGGTTTTACCAGAACAGGGGGGTAAGTGACGAAGACGGCTAGAGCGATGGAGACCGTATTATGAAAGTACTCTTTACCAACACGGGCCCCTGGGGTACCGGCAGCGCCACTGTGGTCGATGCCGTTAGCCTGGAGATGATGCGGCAGGGACACCAGGTCAAGGTTTTCTTCCCCGATTGCCACTTCGAGTCCATGGATATGGACAAGTACTACGGAAGCCCCGAGGTCTACCGAATCTGGGAATTCCCAATCCAAAGGGGAGGAACTGAACTATACACTTTTCCCCTCATCATAACGGACCCGCACCCGCGGAACTACCGGCATGCGTGGACTTTCCGGAAAATGGATGAGGAGCAGTTACGTCTCTATATACAGGAGTTCAAAAAGCATATCAGGGAGATTATCGAGAGCTTCGAGCCTGACATTATTGAATGCCAGCACATCTGGGCTATGGACCACGCCATCATGGAGCTGGGCTACCCCTATATTTCTGCTGCCCATCACAGTGACCAGATGGGCTTTCGTTACGATGACAGGATGCAGGAGTACGCCATTCGTGCCTCTCAGTCGGCCCGGTATATCTTTGCTATTTCCGAGCATGTCCGTCAGGAAGTGCTCCAGCTCTATCCGGTTGCCCCGGAAAAGGTGGTGGTAATCGGCAACGGCTACAACCAGAACACGTTTCGACCGCAACCGGTAGGCCGGTCTGCCCTTCTCAGGCAATTTCACCTCAGCATGCCCGATGATGCTCCCATAGTTACCTTTGCCGGTAAGATCTCCAGGACCAAGGGGGTTGACATCCTTCTCCTGGCCAACCGGCTGGTGCAGGAAGTGTGTGAGGCGCACTTTCTCCTCTTCGGTGCCGGAGAACTGGAGGATGTGCTGGATGACGATAAGAATAACCTGTACTGCCTCGATAACGTGCATGTTCTCGGGCATCAAACCTTCGAAACCCTGGCCAGATTCCATAATATAGCCTGCCTGAGTGTATTACCTTCCCGGTCGGAAGGCTTTGGCATCGCTGCTCTGGAAGCGATGGGGTGCGGCACACCGGTGGTGGTTACTCGAACCGGTGGCCCTGACAAATTCGCCGTTGGGGAAGTGGTGGAAAAGGAAAACCCGGAACAGTTGGCTGGTGCTATTTTGAGGATGCTTTCGCTACCTGATGATCAATATAAGACACTGCGGGACGAGGCACACCAGGTCGCGCTCCAGTTTTCCTGGAAATCCGCCGTTACAGCTCGCTTACACTACTACAACAAACTGTGCTAGCCGGTTTTCACCAACAGGCACACGTCAGCGTGACGGCGCAGTCCCCTGAAGACATTTCAGGTTGTTGCCCGGCACTCCTTCTCAAAGAAAAGCCAGTAGGTGTTGATGAAACGCTCCTCACCTTTAGCCACGTCCGAGCCTCCGGTGGGTGTATTGAGGATGCGGACGTCGTCTCCCACCCGCACGGCTATGGAACTGGAGCCTCCACCATCCAGGGCATAGGCATGGTCAGCACGAAGGTCCATGGCAAGCTGAGCCAGCTCACCAAAAGTCATGCCGCTGCTTTCGGTCGAAATCCCCGCTCCCAACGCTGTGCCCGAGACAGTGCCAATACATAGCCGGTTTCCCCGAAGCATAATGAAGCTTCGAGCCGCCTCAAAGGTTTCAGTGGCTCTGGTCAGCGAGAAAGCCATTACTGATGAGTCCTTCTCACCAAAGTCCTCCGCTTCGAAGCTGATTTCCAGCTGTCCGTTTCGCACGAGATAGGGACCGCAGGCCATGGCCTGCTCCACTTGCCCCCGTGAGGCCGGGAAATCGTTGCCCACCAGCACTACATCACCCTCATTTACCCCGCTCAAGACGCGCTCCCTGTTCTCAACAGGTATTGCCAGAATAAACCCGGTGAAAGGTATAAGTCCTCCCCCACCGGGCTTAATCTCGAAAATCCGGCCCCTGGCGACGGCTATATCTATGTGAGACCGACTCCTCTTGGTTTTGAAGCCGTATAGTGAATTGTATAAGATGGTAAGCCCCTCACGCTTTTCACGGTTTATCGCCTCCCACCTGACCTTAATGCCATTACTCAGGGTAACGTCGGTCATAAATACTCTTTCAAGGTATGTGTTGCCATCCTTGGTGACCACGAGAGCGGCCCGGTTGAAGGCCGGCGGGCTTATCTCTCTGCCTTCAGACACAAACCATCCTACCGGGTCGCCGAAGAATAGACCGGGAACCCTCGCCGGATTTATCCCCAGCTTGATGACGTCTGTGTAGTGTCCATAGTCGTAATAATGATTCCCGTTTATGGCCGCTATGGCCCCGGAACGTCTTACCACATCACTCAGCTGGCTCAAGCCCAGTTTGGTGAAAAGCACCTGGTCAGGACGCTTTCCTTCCCTCTTCGCATCGCCAAAAAGCCGGGCCACCTCAGTAATGGGCATCAGGCTATCCTCGGTAATAGCTCGGCACGCTTTTACGGTGACCTGCCTTGGGTCCACTTCTACCAGGTCAACAATCACTGGTTTAACCTTTTCCCCGGTATCAAGATTTTCCTCAATACGAGTCCATTTCAGGCCGTGTCCCAGGTCTACCGTCTTTCTGGTACCTTTGCCGGCAGTAAAAGACTGAAGCGAAACTGGGAGATGGGGAGACAGGTCCCCACCCGTCCTGAGCGAAGCTATCTCAACACGCTTCTCTTCCGGTATTCTATCAAGGATAGGCTCCAGCACCTCGCTCGGCATCAACCTTAGAGCATTGATGATACCGTCCAGGCTCAGGTCTATGTTCTCTAAAATAGCCGCCGCGGGACACATGTAGAGCTCCTCAACACCGGAACGCTGTCTGCCGCTGCCTCGAAAGCCCACGATAATCTTCTCGTTGCTCTCCTCCAGAAGGTCAGCTACCTTTTGAGGGTCACGACGGGCGATAGTGGTCAACACCTTCGCCGCCTTCCTGGTATCACACAGCTTCAGGATATCCACCGCTTTTTCCAGGTTAGTTTTGTCCAGTTCCCTGGCCGCCTCATTAGTACTCATCTCAGTAATCCGATGCCTGGCTTCTCTGGGGTTAATGGCATCGAATTCGCTTGTTTCCCAACGCTGCATCTGCGTCAGTACTGGCTGTACCTGTTCGGGTGGTAACCTGGCGAGTATCCGCTGCTGTCCCAACTCGTCCAATTGTTGGAGGATATTGGCTAGCCGGGCACTTCTGACCATGTTCTCCGGGACAAGCATTGCCCTGGCAAGGTCAGCTGCCCTTTCTGGAGTGAGACAAGCCATTATTCTTCCTTTATCACCAATTGGTATCTCCTTGAATATTATGAGCACGCCAGCTATTTCCGCCGCCTCAACAACCTCGGCGGCAGTCTGGATGGGCAAATTCCTCAGTATCTTGGCCGCCGTTTTGGGGTTATCTACGCCGATGCTCATGCGATTGAGAAGAAGGGCCACTTTCTCTCGGCCGAGCTCCTTCAGAATTTCCTGTCTCTTCTCTTCGTCCACCGCACGGAAATTACCGAATAGAGCCTTCATAATGTAGTAGTCGTTCAGTTCCTCGAAAATCTCCACGATGGAGCCCACATCCATCATTTGCAACACCAGGGGTACTTTGTCCTGGTAGGGTTTGAGTAAGTTGAGGAGACTGAGTTCCTGTTCCTCCTCGATGAGTTCCTGAAGCAGTCGGGCTCCCTCCACTCTTTCGGTATTGGTTAGCTTCTCCGCCAGTTCGGAGGGCGAGAGTTGGCTAACCTGGTGATGCCTCATGGGCTGCTGTCTCATTTGCCCTAGCTCCCGCCTTCGGAGCCGGTCTGGTAGCTAGCCAGTGCCTCTGCCTCTGTATCGTAGATTTCAAAGACTCGATGAATACGTGTGAGCTCAAATACAGTTCGTACCATAGAACCTATTCGGCACAGCTTAATCTCACCATCCCTGGCTGAGACACTTCTCCATATCGCCACCAGTGCTCCCAACCCCGAACTATCCAGGAAGTTCACGTTACCCATGTCTATCAGCAGCCTGGTGGCACCTTCGACCAGATTGGCCATCGCCTCCCGGAAAGACTCGACATTGCTGGCCTCCAGCGTTCCAGGCTCAGCCAGCCCAACCACTACGATGTCTCTCACCTTTTTGGTTGCCAGTTCCATTCTTGCCTCCTTAAGCAATCTACGTGTAAAGCCTTGTGAGACCGCTCATGTCCTCTACTTCACCCTCCACTATCGGAAGGGGTATCGGCATTTCTTGACCTTGATCGGTACTTTACCAGCGTCAGTTCCGTACCTTTATCGTGTGACACATCAAAGTGCACTTCATCCATGAGGCACTGCATAACGTAAATCCCGTACCCACCTTCAGCACAAATTTCCAGGTTGGGTTCTTGATACTTCTGAGGATTCATCTTTCTCCCAAAATCTCTTATTATCAGACGAATTTGGTCATCGTCTATTGCTGCTGACAGCTCTACCGGATGGTTCTTTTCCATACCATAGGCATGCTTTATGGCATTGGTACATGCTTCACTCAGCACCAGCCGAAGTTCGTAGCTTTCCTGATAGGAAAGACCTGCCTGATGGGTCAGGGCAGATATCCAATCTCTGGCGCGGCTCACCTCAGTCAGCTCACTTTCTATGGTGAGTGCACCTCGTATCACGGCCATTTCCCCCTCCGCCTGAAAGCCCTGGCAGCGTATCGGTTCTATTGAGGAAGGTATTCATAATAGACTCCGCGGTTACCGGGGTTATCTGCTGCATAGGTATGACACTTTGTAACGCCATCAGGCATTTTATATAGCCAATAGGCATATTATATCAAGTTCTATATTTCCCGTCAACCTGCTAAAAAGTCTGGCGAGTACCTGAGATTGGTGGGTATCAAGCGCACTGCGGCCTCACCCTGTAAAAAGAAGGTTAAAAGCAGGACTTAAGAGACAGAAAAATGGTATAATGGTATTGACAAAGAGCATGATTTTGGCTTTTGAAAGGCCAATATAGTGGTGAGGCACAGCCAGTTTAACTCTGGGCGGTACACTTACTTAGTGTGTTGGGGTAATAATATATACCGACCAATAAAAATGATTCTAATAAAATCAGTCACATTATCGCTTGTTCTTCTGCTGCTGGCAGGATGCGGGGCGGATGGCGGTCGCTATCCGATACCCTATGCTGCCGTTGGCGATTACCTGGGTAAGTGGGACGGGGAAAAATATCAACCCATCTTTTTACAAGGGGTCAACCTCGGTGTAGGTATCCCCGGCACTCAAGCCGGTAACCTGGCTGCCACTAGGGAGCAATATCGGCGCTGGCTCGATCTAATGGGTGATATGGGCTTTAATAGCCTGCGCGTGTATACCTTGCACTACCCTCGCTTCTACGAGGTATTTGCCGAATACAACGAATCTCATCCCAACCAGCCAATTTACCTGTTCCAGGGAATCTGGCTTGACGAAGATAATCCATCGGGTGACCTCTTTGATTTAACCGAGTCCTTTGATGATGGCGCTGAAGAGGTGATTGACGGTATTTACGGCAATCGGGAGATTGGCAAACGGTATGGGCGCGCTTTTGGAAGCTATGAAGTTGATGTCTCTGAATGGGTAATCGGTTGGATAATCGGCCGTGAAATCTCGCCCGCTGAAGTGTTAACCACCAACGAAGCCCATGCCGAACTGAAATCATATTACGGCAAGAGATTGCGACTATCCGCCGGGAATCCTACCGAAGTATGGGCGGCAGCACGACTTGACCGGTTAATAACCTATGAGCGCTCCAGATACGGTTTCGGGCGTCCGGTAAGTTTTTCCAACTGGCCCACGCTAGACCCATTAACTCACCCAACCGAAGGCTCTTCCAGTTTTGAGGATGTGGTATCCATAGACCTGGCTGATATTGATATGTTCGATGCTGCGGCCGGTTACTTCGCCAGCTACCATGCTTACCCCTATTATCCTAATTTTATGAACGAGGACCCGGTCTACAGGGAAGCAAAGGATGACCTGGGCCTCAATAACTATCTCGGTTACCTGTACGACCTTAAAAGTCATTATAGCGACATGCCACTCCTAATCGCCGAATTCGGTGTGCCCTCAAGCTGGGGCAATGCTCACTTCAGCTATAGCGGTATGCACCACGGGGGGCTTGACGAAGTCCAGCAGGGGTATTACAATCTCCGAATGCTCAGGAACATCCGTGATTCCGGATACGCCGGAGGGCTGTTATTTGAGTGGATAGATGAGTGGTGGAAACGAACCTGGATCGTCGACGAATTGCAAATGCCCCACGACAGGTTTCGTCTATGGAACAATGTCACCAGCCCCGAGGAAAATTTCGGACTGCTCGCATTTGACCTCGGTGAACCAAATTATGACAAATGGGGTGCCACCAAAGGGCCGGGACGTATACGCGAGTTCAGGGCGGCGGCTGATGCTGCCTTTTTTTATATCAGGATTCACCTGGGCACCGGTCTGCAATCCGGTGAGGTCATGACTGTCGGATTGGATACCTACCGTGATGACCTCGGGGAGTCGGTATTACCTGACGGAGTTAAGACTTCAAACCGTTCCGAGTTCGCCTTGGTTATAGAAGCACCTGCTGAAGCTCAGCTTTACGTGACCGAGGCTTATGACCTTCTCGGTATCTGGCACAATACATCAGGGGACAGGCAGCTCTACCACTCAACGGTCACCGACGGCGGGCGATGGATGCCGGTACGCTGGAAGAACAGTAGTGAACATAACAGCGATGACGAGCAGTATTTCTTCCCGGAAACACTCTTTGAGATTGGTAAACTTCAGGTCCGTGCCGAATCTGAAAGTTCCAGCAGCCTGGAGGCGGTTGTTATTGGAGACAAAACGGTTGAGATTCGTTTGCCCTGGACTCTGCTTCAGTTCACTGACCCGAGCGCGCTTTCGGTTCTTCACGATGACAGGAACACACCGGAAAGAGAGACCGCGGTAAGCGAAGGCATTGCCGTAAGCATATCTTTCGATGGGGAACTTCTTGAGAGTGGACGCTACCGCTGGGAACCATGGGATGAAGCACCGGTGACAACGGAGCGCAGGAAACCTTCCTGGGAAATATTCGCCGAAGGGTTGAAATAAGGCATTCATGGGTTCGCCCCGCTTGGTGATACCATCACGCCAGTCACTAATTTAGCCTGTTTTCCGTCTCGGCTCGTAGAACCTTGCCTCAGGTCTGGCTGACCATCAAGATAACGAGTTATATCAACTCTATCTGAACCTGGGGCTTACCCTAGTCCCTCTTAGCGCCCAATACAAACAGTTCCTCGTACGGTGTGTCAACGGATATAACCCTGCGCGCGAGGATTTAATACAATGGTCTCTTAAAACCAACCGCAACGGCTGTGACTCCGACGTCGCTTCC
>SDBV01007218.1_pt1 | contig 15239 bp, 9 predicted proteins | sample 2277081 | NCBI WGS metagenome assembly SDBV01 (sample SAMN10402039, study PRJNA504765) | marine sediment metagenome | isolation source: marine sediment core GS10_PC15, 223 cmbsf | place: Arctic Ocean: Southern Knipovich Ridge | collected 2010
AATTATTGCTGGGCTGACTACTCCCACAAGTGGAGATGTCAGCATCAGCGGATCTAAAGTGATCCAACCATCTCCAGATATCGGGATCGTGTTTCAAGAGCCCGCCTTATTGCCTTGGCGGAATATGTTGGATAATATTTCATTGCCTCTTGAGATTTTGGGTCAGAATGGCAGGTCGAGGGCGCGGAAAATGGAAGAACTTGTGACGATGGTAGGGCTAAATGGATTTGAGAAATATCTTCCGCACGAGATGTCTGGTGGGATGCAGCAGAGGGTCTCTTTATGTCGAGCGCTGATACATAGTCCATCCTTGTTGGTGTTAGATGAGCCATTTGGAGCCCTCGATGCAATGACAAGGGAACAGCTCAATTTCGAGTTATTGAAACTCCAGAATCACTTCCCCGTGACAACTTTACTGGTGACACATAGCATCCCAGAGGCCATCCTGCTGTCAGATCGCGTAATACTGATGGGGCCCAGGCCAGGTTCAATTGTCGCCACTTTTCAGATACTCCTCTCACAACCCCGAGATGAATCTCTTCTTGACTCTGAAAGCTTCCGGTCGATTGTACACGAGATACGCCAAAAGATGAAGAACGACCCACCTAATGGGAAGTAGCAACTTCTGGTTTTCAGATGGGTAGGAATGTGAAGAATGAAGATTGCTATGCTAATGGACAAGCCAATTCCAAACGAAAGAGTTACTGGAATCGGAGTAGTCGCCTATCAGCTCTCCAAAGCGCTAGCCCAGAAAGGGATCGATATAACCTTGATAGGAAGAGGAATGAAGTCGTTCACCTCAACGGAGAATTTAATCTCCATTCAAACAATACCTGACTATACCACTCAACTCCCCATGAAATTTCTCAGAACTTATTTTTCAAATCCCTTTGATTTGGTGCATACACCCACCATGTCAACGGTATTTGGTGTCGCACTCGCCAAGATCTTTGGCATGCCAATAATTAGGCATTCTCATGGATCGATACGGGATGTATCGGACCGACTGTTCTCCAATATGTCTGAACGGATTATAGTTGTTAGCAATTACTCGAAGTCCGAATCGTCCAAAAGATTTCAGGACAAGATGACCGTCGTTCACAGTGGGGTAGATACGGAATTATTCAAACCTACGCGCAATCAAAGTCAGATAGACAAGAAGTATGGCTTCAGAGCTAATGATAGGATTTTGCTTTCGATCGGTAGGGTGCAGCGAAACAAGGGTCAACACTTCATGATCGAAGCGATGGGGGAGTTAATGAAGAGATTCGACAACCTGCTATATTTGAATGTTGGAGGGACGTTTCATAGCCGGGACATTAGATTCTTTGAAAATATCTCCACCATAGCGAATAGAGATTATCCAGGTAAGGTGAGGTTTCTATGGAACGTTCCACATGATGACCTTTCGCGATTAATTAACAGAGCAGAGTTGTGCATCCACCCAAGTTTGTTCGAATCCTTCGGTCTCGCAGTTGTAGAAGAGATGAGCTGTGGAAAACCGGTTGTGGCGTTTGGAAATACTGCAGTACCTGAGCTAATAGACCACATGCAAAATGGTGTGTTAGTGAGGACGGGTGACGTACAGGAGTTGGTTAATTCCATTTCAGACATCCTTTCAGATAGCACACTGGCTAAAAAGCTCGGCCAAAGTGCAAGGAAGAAAGTGTTAGAGAACTTCACCTGGGAGAGGGCCGCCATGAACGTAATTTCTGTCTATGAGAGTTTCAGGTGAGGTTCATCATGAAAGTCATATTCTCTCCACATAACGACGATGCATTTCTCTCCTTAGCTGGCCTGATGTTAGAGTGGAGGAAGAAAGAGAGCGTCAAGGTAATAGATCTGTTCACCCGCACCGCTTACACCATTTTCACTGGTCGCCAGATAAAGGATCCTAATAATCCGAAAGAAGGAAAACTAATAGAAATGATAACTTATTTGAGGAAACTAGAAGAGACTGCAGCAGCTAAAACTATTGGCGTGGAACTCTCATTCTCGGACTATAACGATGCGCCTTTGAGAGGGCATTATGATTATTCCTTAATGTCGAAAGTACTTTGGAGAATATACAATCGTCCACGAAAGCCGATCATTAACGAAAAGGTGGAGGAGGAACTAGCCAAAAACATCAGGGGTATAATCTCGGACCATTCTGAAGATGACTGCTATTTTCCACTCGGTATTGGTGGGCATGTTGACCACATGATGGTAGCACGAGCGGCGGCGAATCACTATCATGAGAATGGATCTCAACCAGTTACGTTCTATGAGGATCAACCATATGCCGCTTACGAAACCGAGGAGGACGCTGACGTCATAGCTAAAACGGTGGAGAGCCTAGGACTAGGCCTCAAACCGAAGACTATGTCAATCAACTGGCAGGCGAAAAGTAAGCTCCTTACGCTCTATGGTTCGCAGATCAAACCGCGGCATATTGACCACCTAGGAGCATATTGTGCTAATCTGGGGGGCGAACGAATATGGTCCACGACATAATGTCTGCCAAACATTTTAGTATCTAGATCAAGTGATGGAGGTTTACGGATTCAGATCCAGCAACGGTAGCAGAGAAGTTCGATCGCGCGTGGTAGAAAAGTTCAATGAAGGCGAGTTTAAGATACGAGTTTATTACGACGGAGACGAAGCAAGAATGGCAGCCCTCAGCAACCAGTATTATGGAGACCGTCCTGGATCCACTGTACGAAATGGAGAATACACCAGATGGTCGTCTTTGGCTCATCCTGAAGTAGACCCAGAAGGTATTCTCATAGCGGAGAAATCCGGTGAGGTTGTTGCGTATGCGATCTGCACAAACCAAGGGAATCTTCTAGAACTCTGTTATCTGGAACATGGAAAGCAAGCTGTCCCAAGTCTAATTGAAGGTGTTCTTACGTACTTGAATCAGGTTGGTGCCGAGAAACTTGTGATGTTTGCACCTAGTGATGACCATTTTCTCGGACGCGTTCTTATGGAGTTTGGATTCTCTTCCCGCCCCCAAGGAAATCTCACGGTTGTCAGGTGCCTGGACTTTAAGGTATTGATTGAGAGCCTTGTTAAGAGTCAGAAATTAGAGCAGCACTTCAAACCGTTTCGCCTCAGGCTATTGGGTTCCCCTCCTCCCGATGAGGACTATTTGGTCACTAGGAGTAAGAAGGGCATTGAGGTTTCCCCAATTTTCCCGCGGAAGGACGATTCAGATCTCCACCGCGAGTTTCAGATAGAGATCTCGAAACAAGATATGATGGTTCTCTTATTCAGTGGAGCTTCGCCTGCTGTAATGTTTCTTAGGAGGAGATTAAGAGTGAAACCGATTCGCAGGGTTCCGCTCTCTTTGAAAATTCTTTCTCACTTACGAGTGAATCCACACTGGTATACCCCAATGACGGATCGAGGTTAATCCTTGTCTAACGAACATGCTTACTCTGGGAAGGAAGTAGAGATCGGGGCCTTTAGGGATGGAGATCAGTCAGCCCTAGCTAACCTCCTCGAAGAACCCCTCAACATGTGGGAGTGGAAGTATAGGAATCGTCCGGGGTTCTCACGATCGCTCCTCCTGGTGGCAAGGAGATCAGATGAAGTCATAGGAACCTTGGGACGGGTCCCCACAAGAATTAGAGTTGGTGCAGACATCGTAGTCGACGCCATCTTGGAGGGGGACCTAATGGTCTCATCGAAAGACAGACTTCAGGGTCTTGGTAGAAAATTGATGGAGAACACAGAGTACGGCTCCGCTACCCTCTCTTATGGATTCTCTACTGTGGGAAATTTCAGGAAATTTCACAAGAAAGTGGGGCAGGTACGAGTCGCCGATAATACCATGGTGTATACCAAGTTTCTTACAACAAAGGGAATTGCAAATAGAATTTCAACTCCACAAGACAAAACATTTTCCGGGACTAAACCATTTAACATCGGAGTAAGATTGAGAGGTATTCCTCCATTCTTCTTGCAGTTTAGGAAAGACAGTTTGGAAGTCAAAGAAACTGTTTCAGAAAGTGTGGCTGTAATAATTGAGGGTGACTATAGTACTCTTCGGGAATCAATGATTGGGATGCGACGGTGGGACTCCAGAATCCGGTCTCTCGGAAAAGGTAGTGTGACGAGGATAGCATATCTATTCTTTACTCGCCAGCTCAAGGTACGCGGTTCGGTACCGAATATTATTCGAGCCGCTTCAATTATGCGAAGATTGAGAGCAAGATTACTTTCTCGACCACATACTCCAGCACCTAACGTGGGACAATCTCCTCCGTTGCAATCCGGGAGCGGATAATTCGTGAGTCTCAATTGAAAATACTACTCGTATCTCCGGGATTCCCGCCCGATAAAACAGGGGGAATCGAGAACCATGTCCAGATGCTATCATCTCAACTAAGAGATCGTGGCCACACGGTTCACATTTTGACACGATACCATCAACGCGATCTCGCCGACAGTGACATAGTACAAATTAAGCGTCCCGCTGGAGAGTTTTATGGATATGGGACTTGGGCCATAAAAGCGTGGTTGAAATCTTGGAGTCTGGACCATGATTTAGTCCATTTCCACGGTTTCGACGGACAGATCCTCTCAATGACTCCATTTCTCTCGCCGCGTAAGATCGTCCACGTCCATAATTCCTTGACTATGGAGCCAGAACGGTATAAAGAGGATGTGATAAGGCATCGAATAGGGTACTTTCTCGCCTCAGAATCTTTCCGACGCGCAAGAATAGTCATGGCCCCAACGGAGACCGTTAAGCAAGATATCATTCTCCACATAAGGGATATTGATCCTAAGAAGATCCGGATAGTTCCTAACTTCATAGACCCTGAGCGCTATAGACATGACGGAACAGGCGAAGATGTCCGCAGAAAGTACTCACTCGAAGGAAAATTCGTCATTTTATACTTCGGTAAGATTAAGAGAACTAAGGGCATTGAGGACCTCTGTAAGGCCTTTCGAATTCTGAAGCAGAAGATAGACACCGCATTAATAATCGGTGGAGCACCGACCGCCACTAGCAAATACTTCAAGTACCTTTCTTCGACATATACTGATGTAATATTCACCGGCTATGTTCCTGACTCTCGACCCTATTACGAAGCGGCCGACACCTTTGTAATTTATACACCGGGATTCGAGGGAGGAGAAGTATTTCCAATTGCTCTACTCGAAGCCATGTCAATGGGTCTCCCTGTTGTCTGCTCGGAAAGTCCTATCTTTAGGGAGGTCACAAAAGGGAATGCCATTTTTTCCGCCCCACAGAATCCCGAAGCGCTAGCTGAATCCCTCTACCTGTTATCGAAAGACCCAGAAAAAGCTTCAGAGATTGGAAAGAAAAATAGGGAAATGGCAGAGACGTTCTATAACGTAAGAAATGTAGGAGGGAAAATCGAGGAGATATACAAAGAAGTCTGCGAAACATAGGCTGACTCCGTCCTTGGTTTTAACAAAATGAAAATCGCTATCATTGCCGGTCCTCTAGGAAAATATGCGGGGATCGAGAGAGTTGTTTTTTCACAATCAAATCATTTAGCATCTTTAGGAGAGAAAGTGTACATCGTTTCTCCAAGATTGAGAATTGAACCCGGAGCTGTAGCACAGGGAGTTGAACTAAGATCACTTGATAATTCCGGAGTGGGGTCAGGCCTTGGGAATATTCTGGGGCTGGCGAAATTAGTCCGCGAGATTAAGCCGGACGTCTGTATCGCAAATGACCTCAGCTCTATCATTGCTGGAAGATTTGGACGCAAGCTCATTCACTATTCTCATGGGGGACACGCACTTGACGCATACGCAACACCAATTGCTGGAAGTACTGGCAGAGATCGTCTCAGAGTTTTTCCACTCGCCTTAAGCTATCGTCTTACCGATCTGATAATCGCCAATTCAAAGTGGTGCATGTCCACCTTCCGAAGTAGAGACATCAATGCGGAATCTGTTTATCCCGGTGTCGATACCCACCTCTTTAGTCCATTAGACAGAACCAGAGCAAGACAAGATCTCATGAAAAAGTCTCGAATGCAAGATTATCTTGGAGATGACGATCCTCTTTTCTTGAATGTAGGGTGGTTCAGGGGAAATAAGCGGCAGGAGCTCCTCGTTGAGGCATTCAGACAAGTTATCCGGAAATATCCCGAGGCGAAAATTGCTTTCATAGGAAGAGGTTGGAGATTGGAAGAAATTAGGAAAATTGTCAAGTCCTACAAACTTACCGATAACGTCATGTTTTCCGATACAGGAATTAATGATCACGATCTTCGTCTCTGGTATTGTTCTGCAGATGCATATGTTCACATGAATGACCGGGAACATTTTGGTATACCGGTTGCGGAGGCTCTTTCCTGCGGAATTCCCGGAATAGTACCGGATTCCGGCGGCCCGTCAGAGATTGTCCGGAACGGAATTACCGGATTCCACTATCTCAGAGGTGATCCGACTTCGCTAGCTGACGCAATGTTGAGAATGGTTAAATTCGAAGATTATTCTCGAATGCGCATGGCCTGCAGGGATGACGCAATAAGCAAATACGACTTCTCGATTGTTGGTAAAAAACTCCATTCACTAATCCAGTGTTTAGCCGGATAATAATGATTAGTATTAGAATTCACACAATAATGTAGATTGGATTCTTGGGGAATTGCCTGACTTTAATGTCGTAACTCGATGAGCAGACTAGACGATAATTATTCATGTAAATGAACCACCAATATTCAAAATGACAAGTTCAGAGGCTCTCATGTATTTTGGACTCTTCATGAGGTGTAGTATCTGAAATTCAGACCACTCTTCTTAATCGCACTTCTCACATTATCTGCAATTCTTTCTCCCTTTGGAGGTATCCGCGCGGCAGAATCGGAAGAGCTAACCAAGCCTTCGACGCTAACGACATATGCCAACGGTTGGTGGGGAGGTTCCGCAAGATCACGATCAGAGAGTTCTCTTTCAGATTATGCGATTCCTCAAGCCTTACGGTATCAAACAGCGATGGATATTAGCTGGCAGAGCGGGGCAAATACTGCAACTAGCGAAGTTCAATTCTCATCAAGAGTAGATACACGTTTAGATCTTTATGATAAATATGGCTTGTCGGTTTTCTTTAACGTTCCTTTGAGTGCCTACGGCGTTGGCCCACAATGGACCACATCAGTTGTAGAAGCTAGACCCGTTTTGGAGACACTAGACAAGAACGGTCTTCCTATGTCCTCTATGGGATACATACGAGTTGACCATCCAGAATTTGCGGACCAACTCCTTCAGGATATGATGCAACTCTACTCTTACTATGGACATCATCCATCTTGGACTGGCTTCACGGATATCGGTGGTTGGGCTTCGGACTTGGGCTACTATTGGGGAATCGGTCCTCCGACAGGACCAAATAATCAAAGACCGACTTTCATGCTAGGTCGAGAATCCATTATTAATTTCGCTAATTCCGCCTATTGTGGAGATGGCTCGAGTCAGGAATCTAAATGCAGTCATCTTGCATCAATCGCCTCTGATCCGGCGCTCGCATATGAGAATATTGTAAAATATCATCAGAAGTTTGAGAGAGGAGGAAACTCCTTCAACAACTGGGCCTCTTATAATCAGATACAATTTCTAAAAGGATTCGATAACGCGATCCAACGATTGAATACGGCTACGGGAAAGAACTTCCAATTTGGAGTGTGGCCATTTGATCCATATATGACCGAGGAAGACTTTGATATGCCAACGTTAATTTACGGTTCTGGACATAATTATTGCCCAACTTTTCCACCGGATAAACCACATTTTAGCGATGCTGCTTTAGGCTCATTAAAGGTTGGCACGAACCCTCATATCAATCAATGGTCTACGGGAATTTCTAACTGCCTCGCAGGGGGAGGGGACATTCTAGACTTCCACTTGAGGATGACACTCCCGTTTGCGGGAGGTGAGCCAATGACTTTTGGCATTAGTCAACCTACAAGTCCTGAATTTGGTAATGAGGTTCCCGGGTCTACGATCTATGGTCCTCTTCAGAAGTATGGACAGATGCTTAATCGAATGCAGGATGTAGGAACTTACTTTGGTTCTAACTCTGGCAAGGTAAAGGTTCTTGTTTTGGGTGGGTGGAGATCTAATACGCCCCAGTTTTTGACGCCGGCTCTTGATATCACCATGTCTGGTGAGGGTTCGAGTAAAACTCTGATAGAGCCAGAAATCACTAGGTACGGTGATTTTAGCCAATTTGATGTAATAGTTATTCCGCCTGGACCTGGCAAACAACCCTTGTCTGGAGCACTTCAATCAAGAATAGCTACCTTTGTTCAGAACGGAGGTGGATTAGTTCAAACTGGAGGCAGGTATCAGGCTGGTAATTTGGACAATGTGATGGGATTCATTTCTGGGGGTTCTAAGACTGGAACCGTCGAGATAGTGGCACCTAACCATGTAATTTTTGAGCCATACAACGCGGTTGACATAGTCTCTCAGATCAACTATAATGCTGTTTTCTCCACTCCCGTAAATGGTCAGAATCCCTCCGTACTCCTAAGGGATGCCTCTGGTGGTGCTGTCATGTTTACCAATACATTTGGGACAGGTAGGTCTGCTTTTGTTCCCTATGCTGGAGATTGGGCAACAGTTGGGGGTGCTGGCGATGTGAATGGCCTGTTTGGAGGACAATTTGGAAACAACGGAGGAGGTTCACCGAGAGATTCTTACATCGTGATATTAACAAATGCGATACTTTGGGCGGCCAATCAGGATCAGCAAATCCCGGCTTGGTGGTATGATTCTCCTAATGGTTGGAAAGAACAACAGCTTTGGTCTGATAAGACGTATTACTCAATTTTAGGCAGTCCAGGCAAGCCACCTCTAGCTTGGTTTTTCACGGATAGCAATACCCCCGATAATGTTCAGATACATCTCGACGCTAGCTTCTTTGGAGTGGATTCAAGTTCCTGGGTAGCAATCTCAGCTCTTAATTGGGAAGTAGTGAATGATGGATCTGGCGAAGATATCTTTCTCGATGTCCAAGTTCCCGCCAGAGGCTGGAACCCTGTGTACATCCTTGAAAGAGGACGCAACCTAACTCCCCTGTACACAAATGTTAATCTCCTCTCAGGTCAGGTTTCTTCGAACTCTGCGGAGTATACACTTGATGGGCCACACGGCTTTTCGTCATGGCTGATTCTCCAGAGCGATCTTGAGCCATCCTCTGTCTCCGCTAGCAACACTGGATTGATTTCGAGAATGCAGAGTCTTGAGCAGCTCGATCAGACTATCATCGGAATGAATTGGGATGGATCTTCCTTGAAAGATCTAACTGAAACTGGTTGGTACTGGGATTCATCCAACCAACTTCTCTATATTCATTTTAGACAGGAGAGTGAAGTCACAATCGATGTGACACAAACTGGTGAGGTCGCTCCTCTCCCTCCACCTGAAGAAGCTCCTCCTCCACCCGAGGTATTACCGCCTGCACCTGAGGAGGAACCCATTCTTCCCCCTCCTGAGGAAGATCCTGCACCGGCGGAGGAACTACGACCAGCTCCTGATGGATTAGTCGCAAGTTACAAATTCCAAGAAGGTTTTGGGAGTACCACCGTAGATCTTTCAGGAAATTCTAATGATGGATTGTTGGTCAATCGTCCTCGTTGGACAGTAGAAGAAAACGATTTCAGCTTGAGATTTGATGGCACCAACTATGTCATCGTAAGCGACTCTCTTAGTTTGGATGTTGGATTACTGACTGTATCGATGTCTGTGTTTCCAACGGAATATCCATCTGTTGCTGCCGGCTATCCCGACGACCATATGATAATCATAAGCAAGGAAGACTCGTATCAGGTCGCAATCTTTGCGAATGGACTCTTGAAGTTTGCGATTCGGACATCTCCTGACTCTTGGGAGTGGACAGACACATCAACAACTTTGCCGCTCAATACTTGGTCAGACATTTCAATTACTTATGATGGAGTGGTTTCAAGAGTATACTTAGACAACGGCCTAATCTACCAGAACTACCTTTCTGGGCCCGTTGTTTCCTCTGATTATCCGTTGGGGATTGGAGCGAGGTACCTTACTGGTTCGGGCGTTGGACAATGGGGAGCTCACTTCGAGGGTAGGATCGACGAAGTAGACATTTACAACTATGCCCTGACCGCCGACGAGCTCGCTGGCGGGCAGTCAGATCCAGTCGAAATTCAGGAACCGGCGGAACCACAGTTCAATTACATCATATCCACTGCGGATATTTCCGTCTTCCCAGGTCTTACTGGCTCCTCCCCAGTCGATTTGATATTACTTGAAGGAACACCGGAATTTGTGTCAGTTTCGATCACTGGGATACCTAGCGGAGTCTCGGCTTTCTTCAATCCGACTGATGGTTGTACACCGGATTGTTCCCTTACGCTATATGTTGCAACCACAGATCGGGCTCGTCCTGGAAGTTATACTGTAACATTGTTGGGGGATCCCTTGGATAAGATTCGGGTGGTACAACTCGTGATTCTAGATCCAGAGGTTATAGCTGATGAACCCGAAGCCGCTGGAGCGGGAGATGGGGGCGACAATCCTGAAGCTGCCAACGTCCCGCCTCCTCAAGAGGGACAGGGAGATGGTGAGGTGTTGGAACCACCCGCTGGCGTTGAAATTTTGGTGAGACAATACGTCTTCACCAGCAACGTTCAAGGAGCTGTAATCATTCTTGATGGAGAACGGGTCACCCTTCCTTATTCTGCAAGCTTTGAAGATGATACTCTTCATATAATCACCGCTGATCAGTTCCTTCAGGAATCAGAAACCGAGAGGTTCCGATTCGAAGCATGGGCTGGCTCAACTCTTTCGACAACAAATACCCTAGAATTTGTTGCGAAAGAAGGTGCGCCAAATACGTACTCAGCTTTCTACTGGAAACAATACATGGTGATTCTAGAATTCGACCTATCGGGAACTGAGCCCCTATCACCGATCCCATTCTCAATTCCGCAGACAGAGAGTCATTGGGTCGATGAAGGGGAGACTTTCGAGGCTTCTCTTCCGCTCAGTCCGGCTTATGAATTGGGCTCGTGGATGTTAGATTCTCAGGTGTTGGGCTTCACCGAGCAAGTCAGCTTCGAGGTGAAATCCAGCCATATCCTAACGGCACGGCTGATACCTCGACTTTATACCATTATCATTGATCCAATGGGTGGACAATTATTTGTGGACGGATCACCAATAACTCAGAGTCAAACCTACCAATGGACGTATTTGTCATCTCACACTATTGAGGCCAACCGAATATTCTATCCGTCTGATGATACGAGGTTGACTTTCAGAAGTTGGAGTGATGGGTTCTTTGATGTCCTGAGAAGACCTATAGTAGTCAATGAGGAAAAGATTTACTCATCGTTGTGGATGGTAGAGTACAGACTCCTTATAGAGACGCCGGAAAGTGGAGATGTCTTTCCGTCTCCCGGCGAACATTGGTATCGGGCGAACCAACAAGTTAACTTACTTGCGCTCTCGAACCTGGATTCTGAGTTCAAGGCGTGGCTGCAGGATGGACTAGAAATAAATGATGGAGCAATAACCATCATTATGGACTCACCCCATACCATAGCAGCCGTATTTGTACCTCTTTCATTTACAGTATCAATAGACCCGGCTGGAGGGTTAGTGAGCCTGGATGGAGTAAACTGGTCGAATGAACAGATCCTAGTTGTGAGGCGTGGTGGTGATACTGTACGAGTATATGTCAGAGAGATTATTCCGGTTTCAGAAACATCCAGAATTTCGTTTATTGGGTGGAGCGACGGTGACACCGAAAGTAACAGGGAAATCATTGTTCTGGGAGATTTAGAAATCCGGCCGATCTGGGAGACCCAGTTCCTGCTCGAGATTCGGACAGAACATGGTTCTCCGGTAGGAGCAGGATGGTACAGCGAAGGAAGTCTGGTTAACTTTGACTTGGCTATAGGTGACGTTGAAGGTGATTTGTATCTCAGGGGGTATGCGATTAATGGAGATTTACAACTGGAGAAGAGCGGTCAGATTAGAATGGACCAGGCGCACGTAATTGTGTTTGAGTGGACCGCGCCTGAATACGAACAGACCTCCGGGCTTATGAGCCCGACGCCATCATTGTTCGGTCTCTCCACACTCGCGATGTCAGCAGGGGGTTTCGGATTAGTAATGTCTGTCGGTTCATTGGGAATGGCTACCATCAGATCCAAACAAGATCACGATGAATCTTGACGCTATCCGCCCGAAGATATATCAAAGGCTCAAAGCTGACAAGAAACAAAATCGATGCCGGATACCAGGTCTTACCTCTTCCTCCTTGGATTCTCTTTCTTTCTTTTCATAGGAGTAGCATTTGCCGATGGAACTATCTTACAAGATGCCGATGGACACCACATCGAAATTAGGAATGTTTCAGCCGTTGTTTCGAAACAGACCATAACATACTCTGCAACCTATGTTAATCTCCTAGATTCCAACGTTACTTTCGACGCGGTCATTCGTCTTGATGATAATGATAATGTTCTGGCATTAGATCCATATAGGATCAGTTTGAGGTCGAGGGCGGTAGTCAGCGTTCAGGGAATGTTTGTAGTTGAGAGAGATGGCAACTATACTGTTCAGTGGGAAGCTCTGAGCCTTCCTCCTGGTGAGAACATATCTGGCCGACAGCGGGTCCAGGTGGAAGGTGATTTCGAATTTGATAATAACATGTCTGCTCTTTTCCTTGTTCTTGCGATCATAATTTCTGCTCTAGTGGTTTCGACGGTCGTGATAGGGGAGATACTGATGCTACGTAGCACTCGTATTAGAAACGCCATTGCTCTGGGGGAGGATTTTCAGTCCCCCTAACCCAACCCAACCTAAAACCCTCAGACTCGCTCTTTCTGAAGACTAGGACTTTGATTCTGCAAAATCGGATTTTGAATCCTGATACGCATAGAAGGATCTAGACTAGCCGAAAGTTCTTGGCCTTTCAAATACGCCCATACCCATTTATGAAAACCATATCCGAAGAAGACGAACATTATTGGCAGATATTGAAATACATTTAGATAATAATGTAATAGGGCAAGGTCAAAAAACGGCCCGAGGATTCCTGGGGTGCCTTGTATTCCTGTTTGAATGTGTTGGACGATCTTGACTAGATGCTCATTGATATGATATCCTTGAACGAGCACAGCGGCGGTGAAGAGACCAGCGATCGCTGGCCTCTTCCAGGGCCAAGACTCGCGGCGATGAAAACCCGCGTACAAGAAAAGAGCTACCATTGGAATTATTACCGCAGTATTGTACAGCACATGCACCCATTCAAGGTCGAGAGCTCCTATGAGGCCGTGGGCAGGTCTTATAGCAAGAGCGAATTTCTGAACTACCTGAGCAAAGTGCTCGAGCATGTGGAATGTTTGTATCAAGAACATTCCGAATACTCCGAGAGCCAATCTAGTTGTTACCGCCCGTCTGGTCAGGGCTGGTGCCGCAGCTATTTGGCCTCGTTTCCTTAACATGGGATACACAAGAACTATGGCAAAGAGTGCCATTGGAATGACTAGATACAGGTTATCAATATGCCATATTGATCCACCGATGTGTAATCCAAGACTCAAGATGACGATCCCTCCAAGATCTTGAGAACTCCATTAATATCTGGATTCTGTATTTTGTCTACAATTCCTGACGGCCAAAACACCTCAACCTCAGCAACTTTAGACTTCGCGAGGCCGAAGGATGCTATTAGGGAGTTCTGTCCTCCAGTTACATCACCCGAGAGAATGAATCTCCGTAGTACCTGCCCATTGTCGAGAATCACCGTAACCTCCGCGCCGATTCCAGCACGATTGGTTTGCACTCCTTCTAACTTAATCTTAATCCAATTATTATCTCCACCAGGATTGATGAACAAGAACGATGGAACTTCAACGATCTCATCGTCTCTCAACGAATTTGTCGGATCGTGTCCGAAGGGAGTAAAGTCTGCATCGTTAATAACAATAATGTCAGGAAAGCCATCATTATTTAGGTCTCCAGTGGCTACACCGCTTCCAATTTCTGAGTACCGGAGATCCATCCTGTTACCATTGAGGTAATTTATGGCAACAATGTTAAGAACCTGTGACTCTACACTAATGTCTGTTAGAATACCGTTACCATCGTTCCTCAACAATCTGCCGGGGCTTTCCAATGAAAGTGTCTGAGCATTGGGGTCTCCTCGCTTTAACCCGCCCACCCAGTAAATATCTTGATCTCCATCGTTATCAATGTCTGGGAAGATTGCTCCCCAACCGAATTCGCCTAGCTCGAAAGCCTGCGCTTTTGTTAGACTATTGTGGCATTCAGGACGGAGGGTCAATCCATATGGAGGCAGCGCCTTGCTCCAATCGACTCTAACTTGATCGCTGACATACGTAAACTTTGGCACGGGAACAACTTTACCATCAATCTCAACATCTTGAATTCCGTCGTTCCTAAAGATGCCGTTATATCGAGTGAACAAGAGCTTACCATTTTCATCCTCGAGTGTGGTTGCAAAGGCTCCAGAGCCAAGATTAGTAACGTATAGATCAGGTCGACTATCGGAGTTATAATCCCACAAACCGATTTCCATCCAAGCCCCCTCTATGTCGAATCCTGCTGCCTCTGTGACATCGGTAAAAGTCAGGTCACCGTTGTTATGGAAGATCTCGATTACGTTCCAGTCATTCGCAACGAATAAGTCTGGAAGCAAATCGCGATCATAGTCGAAGAATAGCGAATGATGTGAAGCAACCCCAGTAGGGTCTACTTTTTGCCCGAGGCTGTCTATAACCTTACCCCCCGCTATTTCCTGATTTTGTTTATCGCTACCCCTTACTTGTTCTCTCGGTCTGCCAGCAACCCCTGCGGATTCGGTAATGTCAGTAAACGTTCCATCCCCGTTGTTGTAGTAGAGAGTGTTCTGCTCACCCAACACATACCTAGCAGGAAGTCCGGGGTATCGAACGCCCCAAAAGTCTAGGTCAATGAAGTTCGTTACATAAAGATCCAAGTGGCCATCATTGTCGATGTCAACCCAGTTTGCGCTAAAGGACTCTTTTCCATCACCCACCCCAGCTGCTTCAGTGACATCTGAAAAAATAGGGACTAGAACCATTTGGCCGTTGACCTCTAGTTCTTGGTTCCCTTCGTTGTGTAGCAACGTATTTCGACCTTCTCCATCAGCGAATACTCCGTACTGGCGCTGATGATCTTGAGGCATCTGCTGCGGGTCGTCCGTCAACAGACCGTCTAGTCCGTTGGAT
>SDBV01007219.1_pt1 | contig 15236 bp, 20 predicted proteins | sample 2277081 | NCBI WGS metagenome assembly SDBV01 (sample SAMN10402039, study PRJNA504765) | marine sediment metagenome | isolation source: marine sediment core GS10_PC15, 223 cmbsf | place: Arctic Ocean: Southern Knipovich Ridge | collected 2010
TAGATAATGGCTAAAATAATTGCCGTCTGTAAGAGCGACCAAAAAGGCGTTAAAAAGGAAGCTATAACCGAGGGTACCCTTAAAGAAGATTATGGACTCGTCGGTGACGCTCATGCCGATTGCTGCACCCACCGCCAGGTAAGCCTGCTGGCAGCCGAAAGCATTGACAAGATGCGCCAGCAAGGTTTTGATGTAGGCCCGGGAGATTTTGCGGAAAATCTCACCTGTGAAGGCATAGATATAGCTTTGCTGCCGGTTGGCACACAGCTCTCCATAGGCAAAGAAATTATCCTGGAAATTACCCAGATTGGCAAAAAGTGCCATAGCGGATGTGCTATCTTTCGTCAGACAGGAAAGTGCATTATGCCTAAAGAAGGGGTGTTTGCCAGGGTAGTAAAGGGAGGAGTGGTAAAGCCAGAAGACACGATACAGCCATCAGGGAAGGAAAGGTGATAGACACTAAAGACAATATAGAGAGGTTTCCCATACAGCGTGTCACCAGGGAAGACAGGCAGGATACCGAGGGCATGGTAATCAAGGAACTACCGCTTACTATTATCTTAAACAACCGCGAGCTGGTAACCTTACTCTGCTCCCCTACAGATTTAAAGTACCTGGCTATCGGCTTCCTTGCCTCCGAAGGGTTTCTTAAGAGCAAAGATGAAATCAATAGGATAACAGTCGATGACAGGAGGGGTGTGGTACGCGTGGAAACCAAAGAGGATAAAGAGCTGGCCAGCGAGCTTATATTCAAACGCCTTATAACTTCGGGGTGCGGGAGAGGGGCCTCTTTTTACAGTGCTGCTGACACTGCGAGCCAGAAGGTAGACTCCCAGATGAAAATATCAGCTCATGAAGTTCTCACCCTGGCCCACGAATTTCAACATAGCTCCCAGCTTTATTTGGCCACTCATGGCGTTCACAGTTCCGCCTTATGTGACACCAAAAATATATTGGTCTTTAGTGAGGATATCGGCCGGCATAATGCCATCGATAAAATAATCGGGGAATGCCTTTTGATGGATATACCCACCGGAGACCGGGTAATAATCACCAGTGGAAGAATTTCCTCAGAGATATTGCACAAGGTGGCTAAAAGAGGTATACCGGTACTTATTTCCAAATCTGTCCCCACTAACCTGGGAATAAGGTTTGCCAGTGATTTAGGTATAACGCTTATCGGCTTTGTCAGGGGAAAGAGAATGAATGTCTACGCTAACGACTGGAGGGTAGTGACAGATGGAAGATAGGAATGCCGAACTGATAGAGAAAATCTTAAAACTTAAGACAAGTAGGCAAGCCGTTCTCCTCGCCCATAACTACCAGAGAGGTGAAATTCAGGATATAGCTGATTTTGTGGGTGATTCTCTAGAGCTGAGCCAAAACGCAGCCAAGACAGACGCCGAGGTAATTGTGTTTTGCGGAGTACATTTTATGGCTGAGACAGCCTCTATCCTCTGCCCCAATAAGACCGTCTTACTGCCTGATATAAATGCTGGCTGTCCTATGGCGAACATGATAACCGCTGAAGAATTAAGAGCAAGGAAAAGTGAACTGCCCGGTGTCGCCGTGGTTTGCTATGTCAATTCCACGGCGGAGGTCAAGGCAGATTCAGATATCTGCTGCACCTCGGCCAATGCCGTCAAGGTCGTAGAAAGCCTGGATGCCAAGGAGATACTCTTTGTGCCCGACCAGTACCTGGGGCATTATGTCTCTACCCAGACCGATAAGAACATGCTCCTCTGGCCTGGATTTTGTCCCAAGCATGTCATAATACAGCCGCAGGATATCACCAGGCTGAAACTGGAACACCCACAAGCCAAAGTAATAGTTCACCCCGAGTGTAGACCGGAAATTATCGCCCTGGCTGATGAGGTTCTGGGCACTGGTGGGATGTGTAGATTCGCCCAACAGACAGAAGCCAAAGAGATAATCGTCGGCACTGAGACGGGGATTATACACCGGCTCAAGAAAGAGAACCCGGGCAAGAAATTCTTCCCGGCCTCTGAAAAAGCCCTCTGCGGCAACATGAAGTTCATCACCCTGGAAAAGATACTGTGGTGCCTGGATGATATGGCCCCTGTGGTTAAAGTTCCTGAAGACACTCGCCTTAAGGCAAAGGCGGCCGTGGATAGGATGATGGAGATAGGAAGGGGCTGATGAGATGATGATGCCGGAAATCAACTATACCCCTGAACCCGGAGCAACCCTGTACTATAGAAACAGGCTTGATAGCAGGTTATTATTGCCAATCTGAAGATGCTATGTTAGATTAAAAGCATAACCAAAGAGGTGGAAATATGAGAAAGGTATACTTGGACAATGCTGCCACTACCCCTCTCCTCCCCAAAGTTCGTGAGGCAATGCTGCCTTATCTCGGAGAGGTCTTTGGTAACCCGTCCTGTCTTCATGAGTGGGGAGACGGGGCGCGGGAGGCTATGGAAACAGCCCGAGAACAGGTAGCCCAGCTTATTGGAGCTAATGCTGAGGAAATAATCTTCACCGGCAGTGGCACTGAAAGCAACAACTTCGCCGTGAAGGGGCTGGCATTGGCGCAACAAAATAAGGGTAAGCACGTGGTACTCTCAGCCATTGAGCACTTCTCAGTACTATACTCAGCCAGAACCCTGGAGAAATGGGGTTTTGAGCTGAGCCTGGTGCCGGTGGATAAGTATGGTATAGTCGACCCCCAGGATGTGCGGCGGAGCCTCAGAAAAGACACCGTGCTGGTATCCATCATGCACGCTAATAGTGAGGTAGGTACCATAGAGCCGATACGTGAGATTGCCCAAATAACCAGAGAAAATAACATAGTCTTCCATACGGATGCGGTAGCTACAGCCGGGACTATTCCGGTCAACGTACAGGAGATGGGGGTAGACGTTTTGAGCCTGGCAGGAAACCAGTTCTATGGTCCAAAGGGGGTAGGTGCCCTCTGGCTGCGAAAGGGGGTGCGCATTATGCCTATCATCGATGGTGGTGTCCAGGAAGGAGGCCGGCGCGCCGGCACGGAGAATATTCCCGCCATTGTCGGTCTGGGCCAAGCGGCTGAACTGGCCAGGACGGATATGGAGACTCGAATAGAGCATCTCACTCATCTCCGCGACCACCTGCTGACGGAACTGCCAGGAAAGCTCGACCACGTAATAGTTACCGGGCATCCTCAGCATCGCCTTCCGGGATATGCCAGCTTCTGCGTGGAGTTTATTGAGGGTGAGTCCATGATTATGCTGTTAAATATCCAGGGGGTAGCCTCCACCAGTGGCTCGGCGTGCACCTCAAGGGCGCTAAAAGCCTCACATGTGCTTGTCGCCATGGGACTGTCTCATGCGGTGGCCCAGGGTTCCCTCCTCTTCACTATTGGTATCGAGAATACTCCTGAAGACATAGACCATGTCCTGGAGGTGCTGCCCCCCATTGTAGACAAACTGCGGCAGATGTCACCGCTTTATGCTAAATTTACCAAAACAAGTCAAGGAGGCAACTAGTATGCCAATCTATAGCGATAAGGTAATGGACCACTTCACGAATCCCCGCAACGTGGGGGAGATTGAGAACCCCGATGGGGTTGGGGAAGTAGGCAATCCCATATGCGGAGATATGATGAGTTTCTATATTAAAGTCAAAGACAACCGCATAGACGATGTTAAATTCAAAACCTTCGGCTGCGGGGCAGCAATCGCCGTTTCCAGCATAGCTAGTGAGATGGCCAAGGGCAAGACACTGGAGGAAGCACTGAAAATCACTCCCCGGTTAGTAGCTGATGAACTGGAGGGACTGCCCAAGCAAAAGTTTCACTGCTCCAATCTGGGTGCCCAGGCGCTGCATAAGGCCATCAAAGATTACCAGAGCAAAAAGAAAAAGGCGGAGGGAGGAAAGAAATAATGGGAACAGAAAACAAACTGGAAAAAGAGCACATCTTTTGTCCTTACTGTGACGAGGAGATAGCGGAAACCCCTCAGCCCTCTTGCCAGGCTTGTGCCGTAACCGTATTCTACTGTCCCAAGTGCCGCAAGCCGATACCGCGGGATAAGAGAGTCTGTCCCCTCTGCGGAGCTGAGATTAAGGGCGAGAAAACCTAAGGGGAGAGCAAGATATGTCTCCTAAGTCACCCTAATATTGGAGGTTAATATTGTGGTAGATTCCAGGTCACCGAAACGGGCTCATCAAGTCTTGGATTGTATAGGTCTTTACTGTCCTATACCAGTTCTAAATACCAAGCAGGAAATGGATAAACTGGCTATTGGCGACATCCTGGAGGTATTGGCAGATGACCCCGCTGCTGAGGAGGATCTCAAGGCTTGGGCCAAGCAGACCGAGCAGAAAATACTTGAGATAGAAAAAACCGATGAAGGCATAAGATTACTCATACAAAAAGAAAAATAGGAGAAGGTTATGGCCGATAAAAAGAAAAAGCATATCCTGTACGTTCAAACAAGCGGAATTGATACCCCAAAGCGTCTCTACTCGCCTTTCGTCCTGGGCACGACCGCCAGAGCGATGGGTATTGATGCTACCGTTTATTTCCTGGGTCTGGGAATAACGGTGGTAAAGAAGGGTGAGGCAGATGCAGTCAGAGAGGGCAACTTTCCCACCGTGAAGGAAGTAATGGACCAAGCAATAGCAGCCGGGGTTAAATTAATGGTCTGTGAACAGAGCACCCAGTTGCTCAACCTCGACAGGGGAGCCTTCATACCAGAAGCTAAGGTTGTGGGAGCTGCCACACTGAACGACCTGGTTCTCGATGCTGACGCCACTATGTGGTTCTAGGTAAAAAGCAGGCACCCCCCTCATAGGCTATCCTGAGGATAAAACAGGACATGAGGGCATGGTGCCAGGCTACTGGTCACCAGTTTTTGGAAATGGCATGACTCATCTGACCTCTACTGAAGCACCGGGGTCCAGGGGATTTGTTCTTATAGCCAGAGAGTAGAAATAAGGATAACTATCCCTCAAATGCCGCATATAAGCCAGCCATCCAGAGACCAGTAAGCCGTATGCTCTTTTGGTATCATTGGCGAGATGTGCATAGTCAGTGTCAGGTAACTTTCTTACATCCTCCCTGTGGGCTAATTCCTCAGTGAGGTGAAATATAGCCCAGAGAAGGTCAGTAAAAGATTCGTGTTCCAGCAGATTAGGGTTTTCCAATAAACGCAGTAAAAACCCCCTTTTTTCTATAAGGAAGTTCCGTAGTTCTTCTAAATGGTCCATTTGCATCTCAATTTTATAATCGTAATCCCTGGAGCATTCTTGAGCACTGGCAAAGTCCTGGTCAGACCAGTCGTTGGTTACCATAAGCTCGCTGCTGATTTTATCACGGTGAGGGTTAAACTCAGAGAAGTATTTCAGCAGAGTTGTGCCAACTTCGCTGAAGAAAGCCCCTATAACCATATTCAACTTTTCCAGCCTGATGTGTTTTTCTCTCCTGACAAGCGACTGGTTTAGAAAAAGGGTAATTAGAATCACTGAAATGGGGACAAAACCAAGTTGTAATGTTAGCAGCCTTAACATGAATGGAGGGTCTCTAAAAACTAAATAATTGATGAGATAAAACAGCAAAGAGGCAGCAACTAAAAATAAGATTAGATTAGTCCGCCAGCTAAAACGCTTCATGTTCATACACCCCCTTTGAATTAAATTCGATTAATCTCCATTGTACACCTTTGGCTTCTCCAATTAAATAAGCGCGTGGGATACGCTCCCGGAAGAGACAGGAAACTTTTATAGAGTCGCAGAAGCAAAAGAGGCGAATTTTTGGTATTACAGGTTTTGAGGTTATAGGGCAGCCGGTATGTTAAAATGCGGGCTTATCACCTTGACTCAGGGTTGAGTCATTGGTGTAGAATAGGGGTATGCCAGAATTCGACCCTATCAAAATTTTCAAGAGGATGTGGGGCATGAGGTGGTGGGGGCGTGTGTTAGTAGTGGTTACTTTAGTGCTAACTGCACTCGGCATCCTTGCAATTTTCTTATGGTTAGGCGGTACAAACCAAGGGGTTGCAATCATCTTACTTATTTTACCAGTGGCTATGTGGGTGATACTTATCGTGTGTTATCTTGAAACCATATCTCGGCTTAGAAAGAACTTGGATAATATACTACAAAAAGGAGAATGGATTAGTGCAAGGCTAACTGGCAATACAGAGAGCGAATTTGACAAGTATGAGCTAAAGATACAAGAGTGGGACGCATCTGTTGAGAAGGTTCTGAAAGGCACGGAATATGAACACTCTTGGAAATCTAACATAGGGTTGACAAAGCCAGAGAATGAATTAGGATTAGTGGGGTTAGAGAACTTCTTTACTGTACTTAGGAACTACATGGCTTTGCGTTTAACACGGCTGAAAGAAATAAGAGATAGTTTATGATACTAGCTTTTTGTATTCTAAATTCTCAGACCGAATAAGTTTAAGGAGTGTATCTCTGAATAAATATGGATTATCTCGTTAAAATCGGCTGGAAGAGAGTTGGGAGGGAGAATAAACATGGAACAGATAAGCGAATTAAAGCAAGACGAGATGACCTCGGCTGGTATAAATGAGGAGGCTACCCCGTCTCCCTATGCCCTTTTATCTCTCTCTTCGAGCTTATAAATTCCTCTACCACGCTCATAGCGTTTTCTAAGATTTTATCTATTTCCTCCTGGGTAATGTTATCAAGATGAACACCGGCAATAACGCACACCGGCTTTCTAGTAGATTTACTTATCGAATGAGCCGCTTGCTGAGCTATAGCATCATCCTTATGCCCAAGCCTGGTAACCACTGATACCGAAGCTCTCTGGTGTTCAAAATCATATTCCCCTACCGCTACGGCACCTATGTGAGCATTTTCATTGTAGATAGATACCACAAGGTCATCACCCATGCCACTTGCCAGAAGATTGACCCTGGTCCTACCTTCTCCCTTGGTTAGCTCGTATCCAGCCATACGCATTATTACCTAATATGAGATCAACTCCTCTTTACTTACCAGACCTGACCACCTTTGAAAAAGATTGTGCTTTATGTCAAGCATATCCAGTGTCTTTCCTATTGTATGGTCAATAATGTCTTGAATGGTTTTTGGTTTATGATAAAAAGCCGGAACCGGCGGCATTATGATAGCTCCCATCTCACATAATTTCTCCATATTCCTTATGTGACCTATATGCAATGGCGTCTCTCTCACCAGTAGAACTAATTTCTTTCGTTCCTTAAGGGTGACATCCCCGGCCCGGATTAACAAGTTTTCCGTGTATGAGTTGGCCAGGGCTGACATTGTCTTTACTGTGCAAGGGGCGATTATCATACCATCTCTCTGGAATGAGCCACTGGCAAGGCTAGCCCCAACGTCTCTAATGTCATATGAGAAACTGGCTAATTTCTTTATATCTTCTATCTTCCGGTTAGTTTCACACTCAATATTCATTGCACCGGCCTCAGAAATGATGAGGTGTGTCTCAATATCATTGGTAGAAGAAAGCACCTCCAGCAATCTAATACCATACATGACACCGGTAGCACCCGTAATACCTATTATTAGTACCATTTGTTTTTATCCTCCCTCTCGCTTCTTTATCTATTATAGAACCTGTAAATATGCTAACCACCTGCTTGCCTGCTGTCAAGACCCACCTGCAGCCAAGCGGGTTTAACCACAGCTGGCGAGGTCAGGTAATAAATGCTAAAATGGACGAGTCCGGTGTATAAAAGGAAGGGAGTACGCACAAGGACATCCAGGGGTGCTATCAGTTCCCTTATCGATAACTCCCGGCACTATAAACGGAAGAAGATGCCTGTTATTGACAATATTCCTTTAACTATGGACACGGAACACTTGCTCCGTCGCCAGGGAATCCAGGACAGCTTGAAGCTCCAGCCACATCTCACGGTTCTCTTGCGTGAACTGCTGAGCACCGTGAATGAACTGCTGGAACCAGCTATTGCCTACGAATTATATTCGATAACTGAGGTACGCCATGACCGGTTGCGTCTGGAGAATGGCACTGTGCTTTATGGTTCACTGCTTCCTTCACTACTCACACATGTCAAAGAGCTAGGCGTTGCCGTCTGCACCATTGGTCCCCACCTGGAAGAGAAGGTAACATCCTACTTTGGCAGAAATGAGCCACTGCGAGGCCTGATACTTGACGGCATCGGTAGCACGGCCGTGGATTGTCTGGCACAGAAGGCCTGTCAATTTATGAATCGTGAAGCCCTGTCCTGTGGCCATAAGGCCAGCAGTCCCCTCAGCCCCGGCATGTCCGGCTGGCCCGTCTCCGAACAGTGGCACCTGTTCCAGCTGGTGCCTGCGGAGCAGATCGGGGTACACCTCACCTCATCAGCCATGATGGTTCCCCGTAAGTCAATCTCCATGGTTATCGGCATCGGACCGGCCATGCCAACCTGGAAACAGGCTGAAGTCTGTGACCGCTGCGGTATGAAAGAAACCTGCACCCACAAAGTACACACATGACACACGGTAAGAGAGGAGCTTAATTGATGGAAACCAGAGTATCCGGCGCCACCAGAGAGGTGCTTATTGGCGATGAGCACCCAACAGTGTTAATCGGTGAACGCATTAATCCTGCGGGCAAGAAAAGGATGTCAGCAGCCTTGAAAGCAGGAAATTTAGATATTATCCGCCAGGAAGCCCTGGAGCAGGTGCAGGCCGGTGCGGACATCCTCGATATCAACGTCAGCACATTCGGCGTAGACGAGGTGACCTTGCTCCCCCAGGCCGTGCAGGCGGTAATGGATACCGTAGATGTGCCTCTATGTATTGACAGCACTAAACCCGAGGCTATAGAAGCAGCGCTGAAGGTCTACCAGGGTAAACCGCTCATCAACTCGGTCACCGGTGAGGAGAGCTCCCTGAGGGTAATTTTACCCCTGGTCAAGGAATACGGGACGGCAGTCATCGGACTGGCACAGGACGATGAAGGTATCCCCAAAAATTCGGAACGGCGCGTAGCTATCGCCCGTAAGATTGTAGAGCGAGCTGAGGCAATGGGTATCCCCCGTGAAGATATCATCATTGACTGCATAGCCCTGGCAGTAGGTGCTGACATCAGCTCTGGAATGATGGTCATCGAAACCATTCGTGAGGTCAAAGCTGAACTGGGAGTGAACCTGACACTGGGCGCGAGCAATATCTCCTTTGGTCTGCCTGACCGTGGGCTGCTCAACTGCAGCTTTCTGGCCATAGTCATTGCCGCCGGGGTAACCTGCCCTGTCGTGGATGCAGCTAAAGTACGCCCAATGGTTCTGGCCGCTGACCTGGTGCTGGGACGCGATAAGCGCGCCAGGCGCTACACTGAAGCTTACCGTCAGCGCCAGAATCAGTAGAAAGACAGGCAGTCATCCTGCCAAATTTTGGCGATGTCCGACAAATAAGCCCCGACCAACAAAAGTTGCTATCTTTTCCAAACTGTTGTATCATATAGCCAAAGAATAATTGTCCGGAGGCCTCGGAGAGCAAGCCGGTGAAAATCCGGCGCAGTCCCGCCTACTGTGACTGGCAGCTTCAGCTGCCAGAAGCCAGAACGCTGAGCCTCGATATTATGAAACCTCCGCGGAGAAAGGGGGTGGGATGATGGCCAGAGGCTGGTGAAGAATCCCCCTCGCTTTAATCAAGCAGAGGGGGATTTTATTTTGCTCAAACCGATACTAACTGGAGAAACTGTTTAAATGAGATTAACGCGACCTGGTATTCTTATCGTTCTGCTAAGCCTTTTTCTGGCCTGCGCCCCGACCCCCGGAGAAACGGCATCATCACCAATTGAAATTACGGACCAGCTGGGAAGAACGGTCAAACTGGACGGAATCCCGCAAAGAATTATCTCTCTCGCCCCGAGCAATACCGAGATTCTGTTCGCCCTGGACCTGGCGGACAGGGTGGTGGCAGTAACCGACTTTGATGACTACCCTCCAGAGGCTAAAGAGAAACCCAGCATAGGTGGCTTCAGCACACCGAATATAGAAGAGATAGTGGCTCTTTCCCCGGACCTGATATTAGCTACCTCAATTCATGAAGAGAGAATCATTCCACAGCTTGAGGCAAAAGGAATGACTGTTTTTGCCCTGGACCCGCAGAATCTTGATGAAGTATTGGAAGCTATCACCCTGGTGGGAGAGATTACCGGGCAGGAAGAGGAAGCTTCCCGGTTGGCAGCGGAGATACAGGACAGGATCGAGACGGTAACCGACAGGACAGACGGCTTACCCCAGAACCAAAGACCACGGATTTTTTACATCGTCTGGCACAACCCTCTGATGTCCGCCGGCACCGGAACCTTCCAGGACGACCTGATTCGAAAGGCAGGTGGCACCAACATTGCCCGAGACCTCGCTGGCTGGGCGACTATCAGTTTAGAGAGGGTTATCGAAGCGAATCCCGAAGTGATGATTGCCGGAGTCAGTCATGGAACCGGCGAGAACTTGAATTTTCAGTTTATCACCACGGAGCCGAGGTTAAGAAACACAGATGCACGCCGGAATAACCGGTTGTACGGCATCGACGGCAACCTGACCAGCCGCCCCGGACCACGGATAGTTGACGGGCTGGAAAAGTTCGCCCAATTCATACACCCGGAACTATTCGGGGAGGCCCGGTGAACTTTACCATATACCCCAAATCACCTCCCGACTATCTCATGCTAGGGGAGATGAAAATTTAGAATACGAGGTCTTAAGGATTTTCTGATTATGTCCGTGCCGCAACTTAAACCATCACTTACCAACCAGGCTCCGCCGGCGGCCCTTTACCCATACCGGCGCGGCCGTATATACGCCGTTCTAGGGCTTCTGCTCCTGTTAGTAGCGATGGTGGCATTGGCTACCACCGTTGGTAGCGTCCAAATTCCTTTCCTGACTACCTCCAGCATCCTGCTTTCAAAGTTGCCCCTGGGTAATATAACCCCTACCTGGACGAGCGCCCTAGAGACCATAATTCTGGAGATACGCCTGCCCCGGGTCATTCTGGCCGGGCTTGTCGGTGCTGCCCTGGCGACAGCCGGAGCTACCTACCAGGGGCTCTTTCGTAACCCGCTGGCTGACCCTTACCTCATCGGTGTAGCTCAAGGGGCAGCACTGGGAGCCGTAGTTGGCTTTTTATTCCCGATTACCTGGCACGGTATGGGTTTTGGCACCATCCCGCTACTCGCCTTCGTCGGCGCATTGCTCAGCGTCGCCGTTGTTTATAGTTTAGCCCGGGTGGGCAACGCCCTGCCGGTGACCACTCTTATCCTGGCCGGCGTGGCTCTGGGAGCCCTTCTGGCAGCCATCGTTTCTTACCTGATAATTAACAGCGGCGAGGAGATGCACGGCATCCTGTTCTGGCTCATGGGTAGTTTCTCCCTAAGCCAATGGTCAGAGGTAAAGTTTGTTCTTCCCTATATGGTGGTGGGGGTAGCCATAATCCTCCTTTATGCCCGCTCGCTTAATATAATGCAGCTTGGTGAGGAGCAGGCCCAGCAGCTGGGGATCAACGTAGAAAGGCTCAAGCTCGTTCTTCTTACCGTAGCTACCCTCATCACTGCCGCCGCTGTTTCCTTCGTAGGCATCATCGGGTTTGTGGGCATTATCGTCCCTCACGCCGTGCGCCTGCTCTGGGGACCGGATTACCGCTTTTTATTACCTTTCTCCGTCCTCATCGGCGCCATTTTCCTTATCCTTTCCGACATCATAGCCCGCACCATCCTGGCGCCCACGGAGATACCAATAGGGATAATCACTGCTATCTGCGGGGCACCCTTCTTCCTCTATTTATTGCGGCGCAGGACAAAAGTGCTTTTCTGAGGAAAACATGATAAAACTGGAGATGCAGAACGCCACCCTTGCCTACGGGCATAAAGTGGTGGTGACAGACATGACCTTTCAGGTGATGCCCGGGAAAATGGTGGGGCTCGTCGGGCCAAACGGGTGTGGCAAGTCAACCATCATCAAGGCTTTAAGCCATGTCATCTCTCCCCGCTCAGGAAAGATTCTCCTGGATGGTAAAGATATATCCAGGATACCAAGGAGGGATTTAGCCCGCCTGATCGGTGTAGTCCCGCAGATGTCACTCCTGCCCAGCGCCTTTACCGCCTTTGAGATAGTGCTCATGGGCAGGAATCCCCACCTCGGCCTTCTGCAGTATGAGGGCCCGGAAGAGCTGGCTACTGCCTGGCGAGCTATGGAAAGAACGTCAACACAGCATCTCGCCGAGCGAAGAGTAAGCGAGCTTTCCGGCGGAGAGATACAGGGTATAGTCATTACCCGTGTCCTGGTCCAGGAGGCCAAGGCGATCCTTCTAGATGAACCGACAGCTAATCTGGATATCGGTCGCCAGGTCGAAATCCTTGGCCTGATTAAGAGCATGTGCCGGGAGAACAATCTGACGGTTCTGGCTGCCCTTCACGACCTGAACCTGGCGGCGCAATACTGCGACCAGTTGCTCTTAATCAATAACGGGCGAATTCATGCTGAGGGAACGCCAAAAGAGGTCATCACTCCCCGGAACATCAAGGAGGTCTATGGGACTGAGGGCTGCGTCTATACCCACCCGGTTAACGACCTCCCTGTTGTCCTGCTCAATGCCGGCAATAGCAAACCGACCATACCCAAAGGCGTGACAGAGTAAAGCGTAATTTAATAATAAGGGGCTATGCTGGTGATATTGTTTGGGAAAGGTTATCTATGAAAACGGCTAAGGGTGGAACCAGGCAACTGCCGGGAGAATTCCACGGAATCAAGGCAGAAATTGTCGAGCACCAGGTCTGGAAAGTCCCAGCTAACGCTCTGGTCCTTTACTTTCCAGAAGCCAGGAACGCACTAAGCGGACGCCAGGGGTTCAAAAAGGTAAAGATGGTCTGCAATTGTCATCTGCCCAGGTCTCTCTGGCAGTTGCTACATGGACGACATAGTAAGTGGAGAACCTATTTTAGAGAAGTTCTGAAAGAGGTTCTTATTGAACCTGACCTAACCCTGGATAAGGTGGCCGTTTTATCTACCGGGGTAAATATGGCGCATCTAGCCTGGGCGGAGGAGGTTTATGAAGAGCTTTGGGCGCTGGCTTTCGTTACCGCCGGGGTTAAAACAAACGCCATGAGGATAGGAAAGGACAGGGCAAGTGACATTGAGCGGAACGGACAATTTGAAAAGGTGGGAACCATAAACATAATTTTGCTTACCAATGCCTCACTTAATTCAGCTGCCTTAGCCACTTCATTTATCACCATAACGGAAGCAAAAGTTATCGCCTTGCAGGAGCTGGATATAAGAAGCTCATATAATCCTGACTGGCAGGCAACCGGCACCGGCACTGACCAGATTGTGGTGGTATCGGGTAAAGAAAGCAAATGCACTTATGTTGGCGGACATGCTAAGGTAGGTGAGATAATAGCTCGAGCAGTTAATCGAGCTACCATTAATGCCATCAGAAAAGAGCTCGAGGTTGCTGACTGAAATTATTTAACCGATGTTTTAAACAGCTGGTTATGAGGAAGAGCGTCATTTTTAGTAGGTTCGGGATTAAGACGTGGATATTTTAATAATACTATCCCTGGCATTAGCTATTGATTTAGTCTTAGGTGAACCACCCCGCGTCATTCACCCGGTGGTGTGGATGGGGAAGGTTACTTCACTCTGGGAAAGGGGTGGCATTGGTCTGCGCCCGCTAGCTCAGTTTATCTACGGGACCGGAATGGCTCTGGTCACTATAGGACTGTTCACCATTCCGGCCTATTTTATACTGCTTAATTTGAAAGACTTCAGCTATGCGGCATATGTGATTGTCGGGGCGGTGCTCCTAAAATTCACCTTTTCCCTGAGAGAACTGCGGCGGGCAGCACTGGGCATCAAGAGGCTGCTGGTTGAGGAAAAGCTGGATGAAGCACGCTTTGAGCTGCGCTCATTAGTCAGCCGGGATACCCGGGGACTGCCCCGGCCGCTGCTGGTATCGGCGACGGTGGAGTCAGTGGCGGAAAATGCCTGCGATAGCTTTGTCGCTCCCCTGTTCTATTTCTTACTCTTCGGTATTCCCGGAGCCATTGCCTACCGGGCGATCAATACCCTGGATGCCATAATAGGCTATCACCAGAAATATGAGTATCTGGGCAAGTTTGCCAGCCGGCTGGACGATGTGGCTAATTTTATACCGGCGAGGCTGACGGCGCTGCTCCTGGTTTCGGCTGCCTTTTTATCCCGAAAAGACGCCCGGGCATCGTGGCAGGTTGCGCTCAGCGACCATTCCAGGACTGAGAGCCCGAACGCCGGCTGGCCCATGGCCGCCATCGCTGGCGCACTCAACGTACGGCTGGAGAAGGCAGGCCGCTATCAGCTGGGGAAAGCATCTGCCCCGCCAACCCCACCGGTCATCGATACTGCCCTGAGGCTGATGGGGTTGTCTGCCCTGATTTGGGTCATTATATGTTTTGCCGTGGGGGTGAGTTACGTTGTCGTTACGTCCTAGACCTGAAATAGAAAATATGAAAGCCTGCCACCACGGCGGACCCGATTATGCCGAGCTGAGGACGATGGGGCTTAGTCCCGATGAGGTTATCGATTTCAGCGCCTGCTGTAACCCGTTCACCCCCCCGCCAGCGGTCAGGAAAACACTAAGCGATATTGTCATTAATCGCTACCCCGATTCCCAGGCAACTGAACTCAGACAGTGCCTGTCATCGAAGCTGGGTGTAGCTCCCGATAATATCCTGGCCGGAAGCGGTGCGGTAGAGCTTATCCGTCTCATTGCGCTGACCTACTTCAGACCGGGCGACCCCGTTCTAATTCTCAAGCCCACCTTCGGCGAGTACGAGGTTGCCTGCCAAATCGTCGGTGCCGAGATAATTGAGCCAAGAAGGAAGGTGGAGGACGGCTTCTGGCTGAGAATAGAAGAGACGGCCGACCTTATCCAGCAACATTGCCCGAGAGGAGTTTTCGTCTGCAATCCCAACAACCCCACCGGCCAATATCTCTCCCGGCAGGAGGTGGAAACGATTTCGGATACCTGTGGCGACGGCCTGCTCATCCTGGACGAGGCTTATGTCTCCTTTGTCGATAAAGGCTGGACTTCCCCTGACCTGATTCGCCGGGGTAATGTGATTATTCTGCGCTCCATGACCAAGGACTATGCCCTGGCCGGCCTGCGCCTTGGCTATGCCATCGCCGATGAGGAGATTATCGAGGCCCTGCGCCGGGTTTGTCCGCCCTGGAATGTTAATATCGCAGCCCAGAAGGCGGGGGCTGCTGCGGCAATCGCCGGTGTTGATCGTG
>SDBV01007220.1_pt1 | contig 15235 bp, 12 predicted proteins | sample 2277081 | NCBI WGS metagenome assembly SDBV01 (sample SAMN10402039, study PRJNA504765) | marine sediment metagenome | isolation source: marine sediment core GS10_PC15, 223 cmbsf | place: Arctic Ocean: Southern Knipovich Ridge | collected 2010
TCCCGTGGCACCCATGGTCACATCGCCGCTCAAGACGGCCGCAATATTGCCCCCGGCTGTTCCATCCACTCCAAGGATAATCTGCCCGGCAGTAAGCCCTTCGACTTTTCCTGTCGTAACGGCGCCGGCAGCAAGCTTGCCAGTCGTCACGGCAAGATTGTTGATATAGGATGTTACAATTGCGTTAGCCCCAATCGTAAGAGCGCCATTGGCCGCAAGGGTTGCATCGCCCGAAATGGCAACTTCCGCATAAGCAGTAGCGCCATCGGCAACAATAACGCTGCCGGCCGTATAGGCAGTTGCTCCAACGTCAGTGAGCCCAGCAAGCGTGGTGGCAGCAGAACCACCAGCGATGGCATTGAAATCGGCAGACGTAACAGATCCTTCATTGATGTAAAGGGCCGTTCCGGCACCACCATCAGTTTTCTGAAATATACATCCAACTTGATACCCATCGACACCGTTCGTCGGAACAGTAGCGCCCGAAACCCAGAGCAATCCCCGATCTTCAGTAACAGGCTTTTGGATACGAAGTAAACTTGAAACTCTGTCAATCATGTCATGCCCCTTGTGGTACGAAACAGGTAATACTGGTACTTGAGCCCAGCAGTTGAAAGCTACTTCTTTTTGTCCTTCTTCTTTTTTACAGTCAGCGCCTTGGTGAGCCTCTCGATCGCAGTTCCCTTCATGATCCCTTCGCTGACTTGTTCGCCACGCGGCCCGGTTGTCGTCTTTGGTGCCCTGGGTGTGACGGTAACCGTTTCAGAGGCGGCAGGCTTCGCGCGGTTACGTGTCATGTGTGCATCAACTCGCTTCCGTTCAGCAGAGGCGCCCATTTTTTTCTTGTAGGCTGCTAATCGCTTCTTGTCCTTGGATGAATCGTAATATGGCATCACTTATCCTTTGTCAGTTTTGATTTCTTGTGCTTAGGCAGTTGGAGTCGGGCCCGCGCCGAAAACAATATCACCATCCTGGTATACGCATATACCACCAGCTCCGCTAGCAATTATATTGATAGCTCCACGAGCAAGTCGATCTCGAAGCCTAATCGAATCGCCGACACGACCAAGCGTGATACCTGAACCGATAACAGCGTCCATATCAAACCCAAACGTGACTGTCTCGGTCGCATCGATCATTTCAATGCACAAGAAATCGCGATATTCATCTGCCGCGAGAACTTCTACTATTGCGGTAGTTCCAGTGAATGTACCTTGTGACATTAGAGAGGATTTCCTTTATAAGATACAGGATAAGTCGTGCCAGTGTAACCTCGACGGAAACCTTGCCCCATTATGCCGATGCCACGCTCCTCGACATGCCCCATATTACCATAGACAGTAGCGCTGCGCCTCCTGTCACGAGCAACAGCATCAATCAAGAGTCGCTGGTACTGCTGGGTATGAAGTCCCTCTTCATCGTTCATGCGAAGCTCGGCAACAGCCAGGCATGATTCAGTGTAAAGCTCTGCCAGCTGCATCCCACCCAGGGGATACGGATTCGCATCCGTCAACACACCACTGTAAGCCTCATACTGATAGTTCATGGTCTTGGCGATATCAGATCGCGGATAAATCATCAACTCTTGTCGTTGACCCGTAACTCCATCAGACGACTTGTAGCGAACCGCGAACCATCTGGGCGGTCCAGTACGTTCCGAGTGTCCTCGCATGGCGAGGATCTTACCGATAGAAACCTGCTCCAAAGGCGTTCGGTACTCATCGGTGGGCCAATGAATCTCGCCCATGATGCGACCGAAGTTATCGGGAAGAGCGTAGTCGTCTATTCCGATAGCATACAGAGACGCCGCAGCAATAGTCAGGGAAGTATCTTCGAGCGTGACCTGCGCGTCCCCGTCCCTGGTGTCTACCGGATACACTCCGCCGCCAACTGACAACACGCCGCTTGCGGCCCAAGATGGAAAAGTCCCACTGGTAAGCGTTACTACTCCGTTAGCGACCGTGACGGTCCCCGTGGAATAGTCAGCGTAGAATTCAATCGTCTCGGTGGGACGAAGCCAGGACCACTCGTAGCCGACTGTCGTTTGGTCAACTGCGGGAGGATAGTAAACTTTACGGACACCTGACTGGACGCAATTTGTAACTGCGGTGAGTTGAGCGGCCGTAAAGCTACCTATGGTCCTACCAGCGTTCAGGAACCACCCTACCTCTTGCTGAAATTCAATCCACGACAATGAGAGGCCGCTTTCCGCCATGACGTTCCTTTGTACGCAAAAATAAAAGGTCGCCGCGGTAGTGCGAAGAGAGAAACACTACCGCGGCTATTGGTCGCGGTTGCCCCAACGCGACTCAAACTCGTTACGCAAGCGCTGGCATAACCTTGGACAAGGTCTGGACGATCCATGCCTCATCCCATTCCAGCGTAACTTGCATGTCCACAGTCGTAGAGGCGCCAGCCCAAATAACCGTTGCTAGGCCAGTGTCCGCCAAAGCGTGAGACCGGCCGGTGGTGACGGTAATCACAACATCGTTGGTAGTAACCTCAGTCGTAATGACCTTGAACTTCTTACGAAGACCGTCTCGCGTGCCATCAGCAAGAACATAAGTAGCGTCATTCGTGCTAAGCGCTGCACCAGTGATAAGCGTAGTTCCGCCAACCATGACCCCTGCCAGAGCAGTTTCATCAACAGCCTGGACAACCTGAAGCCCACCAGACGGGAGGCCCGGAGGATCGAGAAGTGCCAGAATGAGCTGTTCATCCGAAACATCCTGGGTTTGCATCGGAATACAGGAACCCTCACCGGCAAGTCCGGAGTAACGGAACGTACCGTTAGTGGCAACAGCGCTCGTAATCTCGAACGTCAGCCGGCCAACGCCGATAACCGTATCGCCCGCCGAAGAGATCCCGAGCACGTTACAAAGCGAACCTGGTCCGTAGATCTCGATAAGTTGCGGTCGAGTTGCCCCATTAGCATTTGCAGAGTAGTCTCTGGCGGCAACGCCAGCAAAAAACTGTGCATTCGTAATTGACGGTGGCTCAACCCTGTTGAACCTACGGCAATCCGCATCGCCTGCCGTGCCAAAATCCCAATTAAAACAGACGGCTTGACCTTCAAGAAGTGCACCAGTTCCCATGAACCAAACATGTTGGGACACAGCAGAGCACTGCTTCTCATAGGCATTCAAAGCGTGACTGACAGACATTTGGAAAACCTCACTTTAAGTTGATAGCAAATTGTAAACGAGTACTACACCTGGGCGAATACGGCTTGCTTTCGCAGATTCGTGCAAACCATGTTGAGGGTACAATCGAGGTCCACACGCCGCACGAGGTGCTTGTTCGGAACCATGTAAGGCTTCGTCAACTGATTCTCCCAACCAGGGAGCACGCCGATAGCAAGCCACTGCCAATCGAGCATGTAAACCGGGTTCTCGGTGTCATCATCAAGCTTCGGCGCGTAAGTAATCGGCGTACTCTTGAAGAGTGTACGTCCACCCATCGAATCAAGGTCTTTACCGAGATTCATATTCTGGTCTTCGAGAAGCTCTTCCATGATACCAATGACAGCATCATTCGTATAGATACCATTTCGCATCGGACCAAGAGTCGGTTGCGCATGAGACACGACACTACGGAACTGCGTGTTCCGGTGCCCCTTTCGCATCTTGCGAATGAGATCGTCCTTCTCGATGGCCGTGTAATCAGCAAACCAATTCGCCCAACGACCGTAAATCGAGGAATCGATACCGGCCCTGCCTGCCGAGAAACCAGACGGATTCAACCCGTAGAAACCCTCTTGACCCGAAGTGCCCTTCGTGACCCAATACTCAATCCCGAACGGAGTCTTCGTATCAGCACTCGTAGTCGGCTTGCCCCAGAGAATCGTCTCCATCAACTCGTACATCGAGACCATCATGCCCACGTAACGAGTCTTCACGAGATCTACGATCTGAACTCCGCCCTTCTGGAAGGCCGGCTCTTTCTGGTCGTAGATGTAATGAGCGTTGATGTGCCGAGGCCGCACTTGTCCAGTAATCATCGAGTCAGTAAGCGAGCTGCCGTCCGTCTCGTAGAGCCCAACAACACGAGCAGAATAATTATGGTCAACTTGAGCCTGAAATTCCCAATCGTTCCCGCCACCAAACTTCTTTTTCCGGTTCATCCACATTTCGCGGACAGCAACATGATCGGTCAGATCAGTTTGCAAGTCCAGAAATGCGCCACGCTGAACCAGCATCTCCTGGGTCAACAGAACCGCATCGTCAATGTCATTATACTGGAGAGTCAATGTTTGCCCCTTTTTGCCCCACTAGCAGCCTAGTCGCCGTACTTCTTGTCTATTGCCGCCGCTGCCGCCGCTTCTGGAGTCATTGTTTGCTTCGTTCGATTTCCGGAGACTCTATTGAGATGCTGGCCTGAACGAGTCTTCAGCTTCTCACCTAAGTTCCGACGTGTACTACGGGTCCGCTCCTTTGGGAGCACGACCTTCACCGCCGAATCAAACACTTGTTCTCTCGGTGGTGGCTCCATCCCCATGGCCTTGTAACCGGCCAGTTGGATGGTCATCTGTTGCGCAATCTCATCGCGCTTCACAGCTTGCGAACTTCCTGTAGTAAGCGACCTTCCGGCCCCTTCCCCAAGGGCATCTGTGAATTCTTCTCCGAGAGCCTTGACCTGCCCATCGAGCCATTGCTCGACCGCAGCCACGTCAGCCCGTTGGCCTTGCTCTGCCTGAAGATTCTGTGTCAACTTAAGCTCTTTAAGCTGTTCCTGCTGATTCTCAATCACAGACTTCATGCCCTCGAAAGACTGAATCAATTCAGCATCATGATCGTCAGGATTCAGTTTCGGCAGCGCGTCAAGGATGCCCTTCTTCTCAGTTTCGCTTCCTTTAGCGGCAACAGCTTGCTCCTCTTGGATACGAGCAAACTCCTGCTGCTGCCCTTCCAAATGACCAACAATCTGCAAAAGAGAATCTTCAGTTTGAAAAGACTTCGCATTCTCCAGGGACATGCCAGCTTCGACGGCCTTCTGAAGGAGGTAGTCGCCAGGCTTTCCGCTGCCGTCGCCAGGGCCGGCATCGTCGTCGATGAACGTCACCTCGGTGTCGTTCTCCTCCTCATCCTCTTCGATGTCGTCGTAAGGATTGTCTTCCGGCCCAGAATCCACAAACTCCTCGCCACCAACATGATTGGTTCCGCGGGGCTCTCGTTGCTGTTTAGGTTCAGTGTCCTCACCTTCTCCGACCTGCCCTTCATCGGCAGTCCTTGTGTCTTCAGGGTCACCTTCGACTCGATCTTGAGAGAACTGATCCTGGACTGAATCAGTTTTCTCGACCTCGGACCTAAGTTCCGCCTCAAGCGCTTCTGGAATCGTCATCGGGCTCTCTCCTAGTAATAACTGGACTTGTCAATAAGACCACGCGCCTCTAGGGCTCGCCTGCGGTGCGCGACATCACGGTAAATTGGATTACCGTCACTGGAAACATCAGTCGGGACTCCGCAACGCTTGAACTCGTCTCGAAGTTCCTGCGCCTGATTTGCATTTACTCCTGAGCCGACGCATTCAATTGGCCAGCCAGCCCCCGTTGAATGAGTCGGGGACAGCTCGGCGCGGTAATCACGGTCAGCACGAACATGAACATGAATTTCCTTTGAAAAAATCGCCACAAACTCCGGAGCCTCTCCACGAGCGAATTCACGCTCCACAGTCTCGCCATCCTCAGTCGTGTAGCAATAAGTCGGCATTTAGACTACTCCCTTTCTCATGACTTCATCCTAGCACATTAGCTATAGGCACCAGAGAAATGCCCCACCCTACACTCCTAGTTGATCCGAAACCTGCTGATTCTGGGACTCCTGCACTCCACCCCCCATTAGGGTCTGCATGATGTTGTTGGTAGCCCCTTGGCGCGTGGCGCCGGGCCGACTCGTGTGAACGTACTCGCGAGTCGAGTCCCCTCCCGCGCCACCAAACAGCGATTGCTTCTGCTTATCGAGCGGCGACGATCCAGACCAAGTGATGATCTCCCCAAGCTCTGGCAAGTCAGTCAGTCTCCCGATGTACTCGAAGAGAGTCTGCACATCCAACACACCGCCCATAGCTTCGATCGCCGGCATGAGAGGCATGATATAAGAGGTCATGATCATGTTGATTTTCTGAAGCTTTATGCTCGGCGAATCATCTTGCGCAGAATGCACATCGATCGAAATATCAAAGATATCGAAATCACCCTCACGAGTATCCGCATTCCATTCAACTGGGATGCTCAATTTCGTACCAGGGATCTTCTTTTTGAGATGACGATTCCCAATCGGATCATGCCACTCGTACCACGCGAAAGCCTCGAAGACCTCACGATTGAACTTTATGACGTTATCCGCCATGTCTCGCATTTGCGCACCCGCAGCCTCGCCAAGAAGCTTGTCCTGCCCAACAGTCTGAGTCATGGGGGCAAGACCACCGAGGCTGTCCAGATTGCCTGCGAAGTACGAGTTGAGATCACGAACCTGAAGATAGAATGCAAGTGTTGCAGCTTCGACTCCCCCGGCTGTTAACTTCTGCGGGTCCACACCCGTCCAAGTTATGCCGTCGCCATCTTTTGCATTCTGAAATGCCTGAACGGAACCGTCATCTCCACCACGAAACCCGAGTACCGATTTCTGGGAGTCAGCCTGAGCGCCAAGCTTACGGAAGAGTGCGTTGCCTAGCTCATGGAGATCGCGCCATACGGCAACAGGTGGAAGGGGAAATAAGTTACCGGGGACGAACGTGAACCCGAGTTTGTAATAGGGGCTGTGCTCTGGACCGTCCCAGTCCACAACCTTCAAAAGTTCTTCGCTCTTAATGCCGTAGGTTACGAGAAGATTCTCCTTGTGCATAAACACTTCGCGAACCCAAACTTGCTTTGTAAGCGTCTTAGGACTGTTCATGCCGATAATATCTTCAGCGCGACGTTGCCCCATCGGACCAACAGACTCATATTCGTCAGGTCCAAGCCCGTCCTTAGCTTTCTTTCTCAGGTCGGGATCATCCTTGAGCACATCAAAGTCAACCCAGTAATCGCACCCCTCATAACGCAACTCGTCAAAGTGTCGAGCCGTCATGTCGCAGAAGTAATCATCGATCGTAATGAGATCAGCGAACGGCTTTCCGTAGTTCTCGCCCATGACACGATCGACAGTTTCAAGGCCGATACGCAAGATGCCAAGAGAGAACAAGGCTTCAGTGATAAGTCTCCGCTGCGTCAAGTCGTAACCGATATCTCGGGGGATCTCATTCAGGGCCAACTCGAACGTATTGGCCAAGGCACGCTTATCTCGCTGCCTTGTTTCAATCATTCCGCGAGGAGACTTGGGAGCAAGCATCCTCACGAAAATATCAACAGCCAACTTCAGCATGTTCACCGGAACAGGACGATCGAAGCCACCCTCAGTATGATGTGATCCCACAAACTGCTCGATTGATTGAACACGTTGTTCACGCGGATAATCAAGTTGCGTATTCGACCACTTGATCGCATCCCGTAGTCGGTCGAATTGCTTTGGTTTCAGTGGATTCGTCATTTCCGCCATCTGCCTACCCCGTTCTGGCTATCGCCAAGCTGAGTTAAGTTCATGATTAGGTGAATTGTATCCCATTCGCTCTAGTAACATATCGCCACGCATCTGATTACGCCAAGCCAACGAGCCTACAGGTACGCCACGCTTGCTAGCAGATTCAGTCTTGTGGGATCTTTCCCCGATTCCCTTGAAGCCTAACGCATCCGCGATAACGCGGTCCCCATGATTCGACTTAGCTCCACTTGGGTCACGTTTGTCGGAAGCCTTTGAGTGAACAACCGACCCGTCCGGATTAAATACAAATTCCAAAGTTTCCTCAAGCGCTTCCTTGGATCGGTTGATGCACTTATCATTATCCAACCCGTCTCGATAAGCTCCAAGCAAAGTGACTTTGCTGTTTTTCGTAGGCACCCATCCAGGTATATCAGAAACCTTTTTGCTGATGGCCTCTTCTCTCTTGTTGTAGTAAATGTTGCCATAGTAAAGCTCCATGACCCTGGAACCAAACTGACAGCCAACACCGTTCGTTTCCCAGATCAAGTACGCCCCGCCAAGCCATCTAGCTAGCGCAACGCACTGTTTCGCAAATTGTTCGGGACGAATGTTAGGATTGACATACTCTGCAATCTTCTCTGAAGTCAAGGAGTCCCAGCCCGACGCAACAGAGTTCGATGCACCTGTTCCAGCAGATATGTCACAGCCAAGGGAGATCTTGTGTTCATTCGGCGGATTATCATCGGAGCCAAGCATGAACCAAAGGCGGAGGCTGCCTTTGGGATTCTCTACAAACTTGATAGGTTCGGCCGTCTCGTTATCATACTCCAAGTCACCTACTACGATAGGAGGACGCGCATACTTCCGAACCGCCTCAGCAATTCGATCCTGCTGGAAAAACTGGTATCCAGAACCAAGATAATCAATATCAACCTCTTGGGCAATCTCCTGGGCACTACCAGCTCGACTGCATTGCTCGGCATACCAAGGGCTCCGAGTCTTGCCATCAGGAAGCGGGACTCCACGATCAAGGACCTTCCTGTCGAGAGCTGCCATTTCATCAAACAGATCCCTTGAGACATCACCTTTGTCCCAATAGGCATCATCCAAGGAAACATATTCCCCGTTCTCCCTGGTGTACGAACCCACCGACTTCAGGGGGTGAACTGTCCAATGAAGGCGTAGTTTCTTGATGCCCGTTTTCCGAATATCAGCGAAAGCATTACTATTGCCCTCGGGGGTCGAGTTGAATATCCGACAGTCAGTTGCATCACGAGTCGCTGACAAAACACTGTGCCCATGCTCCACGGCGGCAAATTCATCAAGCATGATCGATGTACGCCGGTCACCACGAGCGACACGCTTGTTCGTTGACTCGCCGTCAATCACCGAACCCGTCTCAGGATTTTCGGCGTGCATACTGTGACGATGCTTGTCTCGATTGTACCCCCTTGGTTGCAGCCACACCGGGAGATTATCAACGAGATAATCGAATTTCCAAAACAACGCTTTCGGATTTCCCGTCTTGTCAACGTAATCCTCGACACGAGAAACAAAAAGAAAGGACAGGTCCCGATGGTACAGCCAGAGCCAGGTATAGATCGCAACCAAAAGGTAGGAAGCGCCCATGTCACGGCTCTTCTCGACCAAGAGATCCTTGGTGCCCATCACGAAAAGAATTTCTATGGCTGCCTTCTCTTGGAACGGATAAGGAATGAACGGCATTCGCGGGAATGGTTGATGCGGTCTCGGATCATACGTCCATCCGAATCCCGCTAGCCAGAACAGAAAGTCCTTAGAGCAAGCCTCGCGAATAACCTCTGCGTACTCCGGATCTTCGAGAACCTTCCTGTGGACTTTTGAACGCCAGCGAAGGTTCTCTCGCATGTCGCGAGGAACCCTCGACTCGAATGGGGTCTGTATTAACTGGCTAGAACGCATTCGCTTTCATGTATCCTTCCCTGCATTGCTCACAACAGAAGAATCGCCATCTAGATTTCGTGCTTGCGTCCAAAGACCAGAGGAGAGAGAACGTTCGGTCCCCTTCCCCAGACTTGTTTGACGCACGACATCCGCTTTCCCTGTCCCTCGTTTTTGTGACAAACAAATCCCTGTCGCATTCATCACAATTCTTTACTATCTGAACCTCCTCTTCAGTCCGAGACTTCTCCTGCCTTTTTTTCCGCAGGGACTTCGATATCTGAATCCTCGCTCGGCTCACTCTCTTCATGTTGGGGCTCCTCTTCTTCGTAATCTAACTCGTCCAGCATACGGGACAGCTCGGCTATCGATCGTTTGCTTGCTCGTTGCGAAGCATTTTTATCTCCATCAGTAGACTTGGCTTCGGATTGCCCTACGCGCATCAAGAAGTCCTTCGGATTCTCACGTGCCATATCATAAAGGAACCAGGCTTGGTTGTTAGGGCACAAGCCAGGGTGCCTCTTGAGACGCGAGAACTCTCCCGCGGCGTCCATGGCCCAGTTGAGATTTTCCCGATAAGACTTTTCCTGGTCAAGAATGACGACCTCAGCCACCTTGTCTTGGTCAATAACAGACTGGGCAACGTCGCCAAAGTGCTGGATGCCAGGATGGCTATCTGTATTCTTATCGTACTCCCGAACGTCATACTCACGAAACAAGGGGTAGAGACATGGGAAATCTTTCGATGCGCAGATGACAGCTTCCCCACGAAAAAAGCCGCCACCACTTTCGAGTTCCTTAATTCGCATCTCCCACTCGTTGTACTTACGCTTCTCCTTGCCAGGGTTCTGTCGCCAAAGAACAGACCTGGCCCTCTTCGAGAACTCTTCTAGGTGCTTGGAGATCGAGTGCTTAGGCATTGCCGCTCCACCTTACATGGAAAACCGCCAACCACAAGACGGTAGCCGGGATAACGTAGTACTTGACGCTTCCGGGCGATCCCAGGGAACAAGCACATAACGTCATTAGTAGAGCAACAAGTAAGAAAGCCATCGCTGCCGGTTGTGCTTTCAGTGGCAACTTCCACATTGACATTCTCCTCTTGAGTAAGCCTTTATCATACCAGATCGCATGGTAGTCATTGAGATTCCGCCCTACCGATGGTCCCCTGGGAGTGAGCGACAGAGCCTACGTTACCTAGGGTGTAGCCTGCATTTAACCCCTTCCAGGGGACCTGATTCCCTGCCCTAAGGCTCATCGGGAACATCAACTCCTTGGCGCCACTCCTCATCCGTCATCTTGCTCTCGGCAATTTGCCGGGGGGTTTGCATCGTCTCGCCTACATCGTAGGCCGCATTGTCGCCTTGTGGCCGGGACGCCCAGGATGCTCTTCGGTCGTCCATTTGGTCTCCATCGTCGCTACCATCCCCCTTGGGGCCGGACGATGCTCTAACTTCCGCCTCCCCAATGGCAGTGGGTGAACCGGGAGCCGCCACACTGTCCTGTGATTGGGATGAGGGAGCATCGAAGCTCCCGGCAGCCAAGGCAGCCTCAGGGTCAATTGGGTGATCCTGACGAAAGCTACGAGGGTCGTTCTTGGGGTAGACAGTTACACCAGACTCGATCATTGCTTTCATCCTGCCCGTATCTCCGGGCGTCGACTCGAAAACCTGCTCGCGAGGCAATGGAGTCAATCTCGGCAGCTCTTTCGGAACCTCCACATGATCCATCATCTCGGGCCCCATACGAACGTGACCAGTGCTCCCGATCAGCTCAGGATACTTGTGAGCTTGCGAGTCCATCGGCTCAGGTTTGGTTCGCATAGGTTTGAGGAGCCTAGCGTTAGCAGCGATCTCTTCGATGGGACGCATCGACTCAGGTTCAGTGCGCGGTCGCGTACCAAGGTCACCTGTCGGATCAGAAGCAATCTCTTCGGGTGAACACATCAGCGCAGGGTCAACCGCCTCGTGAGGAATGCCGGTTGGACCAAGGGTTCGGAGATAAGCCGCATCAAGTTCTCTCTTTAACTTTTTTTCATGTTGCATAAATTCATCAATTCCCTGCGGTTCAGTTGCCGCAATCCAAGCGTTGTACCTATCACGTTGCGCTTGGGTAAAAAATTGCTTGCCATCGGTTGACTCATGAAACCCACCGTCTCGCGTCTGCTCTCGATCGGCCTCAAGCTTGTCACGAGCATTCTGTTCAGCAAGTTCCACGGCCTCATAGAGTACATCTCGATACGAGCTACTAGATTCCCTTGCCTCTTGTTGACATAATTCAACACTGTTGACAACTAACGGGTTGCCGGTATTAACATTGAATAAAAACGCCAATCGCTTAATGAGCAAATCGATATGCTCCTCTCTCGTCATCAGAGCAGGGCGAACACCAGGAACATGGCAAAGTTCTAGCTTATGGTCCCATGCTGGCTTCTTCGTTACCGGCGGACAGAGGCCGCCTTCCGATTCAAGTTTGTCATAAGCAACCCTGAGTTCCTCCTGGACCTTTGCTTGCTCTGCTCCGTTCAAGTCCTTGATCTCGAAGAAACCTGGCCAGATGGTTTCTTTGCGCGCATCACTGACTTCATACTGAATTGCATCGTCTTGGTCAATGCCACTCGGCAGCTCCCCGTCCAAAACTGTGCCGTCCAAGGTAGGGTTGAATCGAATCCTTTCATCCTTGAACGTCACGATCTCGTTCAGCTCTGGAAGATCGAGCTTCTCGGCTATGACTGAGATTTCTTCTTTGAGGTCACGGTCCTTAACCGTGTGCAATGCCGCGCCGAGACCTGGGAGATTCTCTGGAGTATAATCGAGATCCTCGGGATCAATTTTCCCCGGGAACTTGCAATTTCCTAGACCAACGAGATGCCCCGCCTTGATCCACGGGATTTCTTTGGCTGTCACGTCCAGCCATTGATCGCAGGCATTGACGCCCATGTCGTCTGCCGGTACAGCTCTTCGCTTGAGAATCCTGTCATCAACACGGTAGTTGTCACAAGTCATAGACTTGATATCGAAAGTCGGCTCCTCGAAAACCGACGTGGAGCAACGCAACATAGCATGATCCAAAATGTCTTCAAGCCTTCTCAGCTTGTCATCTGAAATCACCTCATAGAGGTGATTGCCTTTAGTGATGCTCCTGTACTCAGCCCATTCCTCATCGTTCATTTGGTTTTCAGCATGAATCAGTTCTGAGCCAGAATACCTTTGCACGTACTTGTTAGTCTGGAGCGGAGGTGCCTGCTCTTCAATAGCCTTTTCAACAGCAGCCCACATGGCCGGATCTTCGTTCGGCGGTCGCTGGGATATACCCATGAGATCTGCGCCCCGGGCTGCAGTAAATTCCATCGCATTAGGAAGTTCGCAGTTTTCGGGACGGATCACTGTGCTACTGGGCCGCTGAAGGGGAAGGTTGGCAGGCGGCGAGGTGGTCGGGTACGCTACTATCCCAGCGTCCGGCGGACCAGGGTTGACTGGTATCACTATGGTTCTGACATCCTCTCGTTCTTTCTTCTTTCTGGATATTTGTTTTGCTTCCTCGGCCTCCCGATGCGTCTCAGCCGACGCGGGCATCTCTGCGTACTCATCAATGATAAATGCGCTTCTGCCATTCGGGTTTTGCGAGAACTTCTTCGCGGGGCGCTGAGGAACCCCATCGGGGAAAGCAGCGTCAATCTCCTCGTTGAGATCAGCTTGCTCTTTGAGAGTCCGGACTGTCTTCTCTTGCTCGTCCATAACATCCGAGGCCGCGTCATAAGCCTCTGTTCCCGGAAGAGGGTCCCCTGCCTCGGGACCTAGCGGTTGCTGGGGCGGACCCATGAGACCTTCGGCCCGGGCTGCAGCATGAGCCTCTTCGATGACACTTGGCGGGGTCGGGCCAGGGTTGGCAGCTGTCTGCTCAACCAGTATCTCGTCGATTGTTCCCCCACGTCCCTCAACAGCAGCTTGTCTGGCTTCAGCGACAGTCTCCGGATCTGGGCCACGTTCGGTGCCTAACTCGAGCTTTTTTGACTTCTTGAGAGCATTCTTGAATGGGCCTTCCTTGTAGCATCTTTCACTGCTTTGCCATCCTCCGCGGTTACTGGCAGACGTGGCAAGCCCAGCTTCCACGAGCAAGCCCCAGGTTGTCTTCTGGTCCTTGACTAACCTCCATGCTAGACAGTAGCAAGGACGACAGAGGCCGCGAGAAACGACAGGTTGGAAGCAACCCTCGATCATACAATCTGCCTTCTTGCTTTTTGCCTTCGCCATCTTCTCTCTCCTAGTTTCAGGGCAGGGACTTACATTTCATGATCCCATCATAACATACTGTGACTGGATTGTCAAGGACTACTTTGGGGGTGGAGCGATCCCATCAAACCCCTCATGGGTATCGGAGCCTCACGCGCAAAGCAATGGGTTGGGGTATGGGTACGAGATCTGGGACTCCTGACGGTGCCTCGTGGTGAGTCGAGGTCTGATCCCTATGCCCCCCGACGATTCAGGCTGCCGGAACGGCTCGAAATAGGCTCTAAATGTCCGCCCCTTTCGAGGGTATTACGGGCAGCCAGCCACCCGTTTGCGGGATGTCACGGGTGGCGCAAGCGGTTCGTGACACCTTAATTCCTTTGGTGGTAAAGACTTAGATGCAGAATTGGGGTGGCACAAGGGCGCAAGGAGTTTCCTACTTTATATACGTCTAACGGCTATCCATCCTGGACCCCCATTGATACTAATTCTAGGAAAATCGATAAATGCTGATTCCCGTGCCACCTAGCTAATGGGGGGCCGTCCTTCTTCTGTATTTTCTATTACACTATTTTTTTTTTTATACTTGTTAAGTATAGGATATTAAAGGACTTAGGTCTAGTGGGGGGGTATAAACCATCAGACCGCATTAGAGGGGCGGGGGGTGGCCCGGATTTGCCCGTGACACCCTGGGACTTTCGGGACGCCCTTCGGATTACGTCATAGAGTATTACCCCAGCCCTATATTGTACTATTTTACAATGTTAGAAAATCCAAATTTGAAATTTTGGTGTCTGGGGAGAGCAGGGCTAAGTATAAGCGAGAAGGCAGGAGGGGTGGGGGGTGGATTAAGGATATGGAAAGGCATTGGGGCCCCTCAGCGCAAGTCATTGGTATTGCCTACCTTATGCCCATGAGTGCATGCCTGTGGCCTTAGACGGTTCGTTATGGGCCAGGTGGACGTGGTAACTACGGTCCTCCACGTGGTAAACCACGCGTTCAGCATGGGCATGGGGTAAGGGCAGGAGTTAAGCGCCATCACTCTGACGACACAACGCACTGCATGTGCAGTCACTATGAGCACACACCCAGGCTCATACTGTAGTCAATGTGATCACATCCACTACATCTTGTGCCCAAGCACCATGAGACCACAACATATGGCATGAGCAAACCTGCACTCCCCGCAACCAGCATAGCCAGCATGATCGATGCAACGTGGTATCATTCTATCGTTATCTTCGGAACATCTGGTTTCTCGCTTGACTTGTTGGATTGCGGGTTGTATTGTTCAAGTAGACCACGAAACAAGGCCCGGGAGCGAGACGATGAAGAGATTCAAGATCACGCAATACGAGATTCACGCACAAGCCTACGAGATTGACGCCGACTCGGCTGAAGATGCAAGGGATGGTCTACTCGATGGCGAGTCCGAACCTTCTGGCGGCGAGAGTCATGCACTCGACGAAGAAGAAATCGACCGCCTTATTGAAGCATCGTGGGATAGAAGCAATCCTGGGCTTACGATAGGCGAATTCCTCTTGTCTATCGCCGAGATCGAAGAAATTG
>SDBV01007222.1_pt1 | contig 15229 bp, 24 predicted proteins | sample 2277081 | NCBI WGS metagenome assembly SDBV01 (sample SAMN10402039, study PRJNA504765) | marine sediment metagenome | isolation source: marine sediment core GS10_PC15, 223 cmbsf | place: Arctic Ocean: Southern Knipovich Ridge | collected 2010
TTTCCGATTCGTTGATTGAAGTCCTGGTTTCCGTCTCGGTTTCTCTGGAGTTGTCAATGATTGTCTCTTCCCTAAAAACTATTCGGCCATCTATATTCACAGGGACTCTAATAGTCTTGGTGATGGTCCTAACCTTTTCTTTTTTCTTCTCTTCAGCTAAGGCTAGTTTAGTTTTAGCGTGGGCCTCTTCGACTTCTTTGATCTTGTTAAAGCCGAATATACTACCGACGATCCCAAGGACGGCGAATATTGCTAGGCCTATTGCTATCTTTTTTAAACTCATTCCACACCACCACTACTATGATTAAAATTATAACTGGAACCAATGCCCAGATTATCTCTAGTATAAAGCTCATCCGAAAATCTCCCTGTGATATTTCCACACTTTATTTCTATGAGCAACAGCCGCTTTCCCTGCTCCGTTATACCTTTGAATGGCTTCCCAAGGCTCTCCGTTTGTCTTTTTAAGCTTCCACCAATAGATAGAAACACCTCTTGCTGCGTCTAATTGTGAGGCCTTAAGGTTACATACATCAATACCACGTTGCCTCAATATATTATCTGCTAATTCAATTGAGCATACTTGAGTAGCTCCTATACACCCCGCGCTACTAACAGCTCTAGGATCATACCAGCTTTCTGCTGCTGTATTGCTTAGAAACTTCTCTGCTGTATGCTCAATCCTAAAAAATATCAACCAATACATCTGCTGTGCTGTGAATGCCAATATCCATTGAGGATTACCGCAAGGTTCCTTAGATGCGCACCCTTTCTTTCTAAAGAACTTACTTATCCTATTAGCGTTATGATAAACATCAGGAGCATAGTCTAGCACTAATAAAGAACTAGCTTTGGCTTCTCTTGGTGGGTTAAAGCTTACTAGAAAGGCTAGAGCTAATGCTAAACCCCATAAGCAAATCCTCAAGAGTTTTTAGTCCTGAGATAAACGGCTACCGCAGCCGAGAGCTTCTTGAACTGTGGACGTGCCGCCCAATTCAGCCAAGCTATGGTAACAAAGGCCCAAGGATACCAACTATTCAAGGCATCGTTTCCCTTTGATTCAGAGCCGATCTCCGCAATGTCTAAGATCATCCCCGTGGCCACGATTGCAAATAGTCCCGATAGTGAAAAGAACTTAATACACAGTTTCATAAATACATAGAATAAAACTACCGGCCAAGGATCTCTCCCTAACACTGGATCGTACTCAGCCCGGATCTTCTCAATATCTTCGGGTTTTTCTAGTGTTGATTTAGTCATTCGTCTATCTCCAAGTGAGGTAAGTCGTTGAACTTGTTATCAGTTGTTTCACCATCTCGATCCCAATCCCCACCCCAGCGAATCGGGGTACCCATTGCTAAACCTATTCCTTGAATCAACCCTGCCAAGTGACAAAATCTACCTGCGTCCTTCCAGTCTATTGGATATGGAGCGATGTCTACAGCCTTTGAAGGCTTACCGTTGTGCTTAGAGTGTGGCCAATTGAGTTTAGATTTACCATCAATCACCATTTGGTTTTGCTTCTTTTTGGGTCGATGACCTTCTAAAATGCTAAAGTCCTTATAATTAATCGCTCTCACTAATACCGCGACCAATCTCTCATCTACTTCTTCTAACTTCGCTAAAGAACTTTTATAAAATCTAGGCATTTCGTTTCTCCTTAGCTTCTTTTAGTCTCTTTTTTATTCTAGGCCACATTAAATAAACACCACCAGCTACTAAAAACAAGTTGCCCAAAAGCATAACCAAGCTAATAAAGTCCGAAGCCCATTGTAGGGTCGAGGAGCTAAGTCCTAATGCAGTAGCAAGGGCACCAGCCGTTGTATCAGACATTGGAACACGTTGCATTTATTTAATCTCCTTCATTACCTTCTACCCCGTTTTCCGTGACTGTCGAAAGCAGCAGGATTTCCACTGCTCGGTGCTAAAACTGCTAAAGTTTCGTTAGCTTCAAATGTGCCAGCTTCATCATAGCCTGTATCATTCATGTGTGTATCATCTGGGCCAATCTCTGGATTGATCGAAGCGAGATCTATGAAAAATAAATTAGTATTACCAGCGCCTATTAATACATCGAACTCTTCCTTCATCCAAGTGTTGTATGTACTTGGATCGAAGTCTGGACTTATCGGGCCTGTGACAAAGAAGATAGGTGAACTAGCAGCTTCGACGTCTCTTTTTGTGACTGCATCATCAAGACCATCTTTATAGTCAACCTCTGAAGTTCCTGCTACAAAATCGTGAGTGCTTTGTGGTCCGATATAGAGAACGAATCTGGATGTGTCATCGTTGCCGATTTCTGCTTCGATGTTCGCTGTCATCCTTCCGACAATGTTGGCGATCTCACCCATCGGCGTACTTCCACCAGAATGTTTGGGTGTAAAGTCAACTGTGCCTGTTGTGGATGGACCAGCGAAAAGCGGAGCAAAGGTTCTATCTGCCGTGAATATAGCTCTCCATGCGGTCCTCATTCCGTCTTCCGTGGTGCTTTGTGTGAAACCCTGCACATGGGAAGAACCCCACCTCATCATAACAAGTGGCTGCGAAACTTCTTCAATGGTTATATTATCTTCTCTACTGTCGTGGATGACTACATGAGTGATATGTTGAGTCCAAAAGAAATTAGCAAATGTAGGCAATTGACCAATACTGGCTTCGTCAATATCCGTGAAGCTGGGTGTAATTCCATGAGCAGCATTGTTAATCACAGTCTCATACGTCTGGGTAGTGTGGTTAAACAGCCTTACAGTCCAATTGGTAGCATCCCAATTAAACATAACTGTATAATAAGTCCCCTTTTTGACAGTTGCCGCAACAGCGCCAGAGTTTGCACCCCCTGCCGCAGCAGGCAGAAGAACTTGAATGGTAGTATTTGCGATGAAAATATCATGTCTACGTGTAGTGGCTGATCCATCAATCGCACCCCAGATAGCTTTAGCTGATGGGATACCAGTAGTGTTTAAAATAAAACCAGCTTCGATAGTACCTTCACCAGACGCATTGAACGCAGCCGCAAAAGTAGTTGGATCTAAATCAAGTTCGTTTGTATTACTAAATCCACTAGCTGTGAAATGCGAAGCAATCCCTGAAGGATTAGAATCAGAAAGAGTAACCGTACCACTTTCCGTCAAATCATCTGAACCAACGCTATCGTTGAAGTTGTTATCAAATATATATTTATTAATAACAGCCATTAGATTTCTTCGATTTTATATCGTATGAATACAGTTTGTGCAGCAGCTCCACTTGATGTGTAGTTTAACGCAGTGTTTTCAGGACCTTCTACTCTTCCTCTAAGTGAAGCAGATCCACCACCGGCTGCAAACTGACCACCCAGAATACGATCATCAACGTTATCACCTGTGTCAAAGTGAACTGTAGCCTTGATTGCTGTGTCAGTGGAGGCTTCCCCGCCTAACGCAACAATTCTTTTACCTACTCCTGGTGCTGCCACTATTTCCTTATTTGTTTCCGCTATCGCACTATCAAATCCCGCTGTTAATGGGTTCGTTGCCATCTTCTATCTCCTTAAATGAATGTTTCTTCTATACCTGTTATTCTTAAAAATAAATTATCAATCTCGGTTCCTGTGCCAGTATCTATAACTTGAATGACTTGGCCACCTTGTAACTTCAACCCTTTGAAGTTTGTCACATACTTAGGGTCTGTCGATTCGTCAACCGGTGTTCCTGGGACTTGAACTTCTCTATCCACGTCTAAATTATATTGCACATTACCATTTGGTATTTTAGAGAATCTTGGTCCAACTTGCCTGAAGTTAGCACCGGCTGTATCTGAGACCTCAAAATAAAACGTTGCCGAAGCCCCTGCTTCAAATTCAACCCAAGCAGAGAATGTATGTACTTCCCATCTTGTACTTGCGGGAACAGTCGTAAGAACAGTCGTGCTTGCTCCTGCAATTGCTCCTGTCAATACTTCTTCTGTGAAAAACTCGTAACCTGTAGCAGCCATTTAAAACCTCGTTGAATAAATTAGAGTTGATGGAGTCAACCCGAATTTGTTAGTATTTCGAGCATCGGCAGCGTTAGTAATAACTCCCCCAGATGCAGTAAAGATAGCTAAAAGAATCTCTGAGCCTACAACAGTAGAACTGGCTTCCACCGCTAAAACTGCTTCTGTGACCAAATCCGAAGTCTTTAAAAGTCTTAAGAATAGAAAGCTTGTCGAATTATCAATTGCTGTGACATCCACTGAAGCCGTAGTCTCTACAAGATAACCATCTACGTATGCAATTCCCCCAGCTACAGGAATAACTAAGTCTGCGTCTGAAGTTGGAACGGTAAATCCACTCTCAACGAAATCAGTAGAGAGTTTAGTAATCCATCTGTTGACTGTCTCTTCAGAAAATCTTTTACCTTCGTTTAATACTGGAGAAACATCATTCCTCGTAGGGAAGACTAGTTCATCTGTGATTGTAAATTCAGCCATTAGCTTGCCGCCAAAGTGATGGTCCAGGTAATCGTCACTGAGACCGATACAGTTTTAACAATCGGAGCATACACAATCCTAGCAAATAATCTGTCGGCTCCATTTTTAACCCTGATTAATCCTGCTTCTGTAAGTGTATTTCCGTTAGCTTGGGTAGTAGAGATAAACAATTGAAAGGTGATGGATTGATTGTTATCTATCCTTCTTGTTATTTGATTCCGAAACACCTCTACAGCTAACGTGGTATCCGTGGCCGTGACGACAGTGTTATCAGTACCTACAGCAATATCCGTGGGCTCCTCGTTCAAATCGCCGCCCAATAGATCTCGAATGATATCTAAACCGTTGTTCACAACAAGATTATGCCTTTGTTGTGTTGCTATAACGGGTCCGTGATCCCCTTCCCTAACTTCGATAAGGACGTTGCCGCCTATTTCGATCTTAGGGTTGATTTTTTCCGATGTTGATTTGGGAGATAAAGTGGGCGAATTCAATTTCGTCCGCGTCTCCGTCAACTTGGAGTCCTGTGTAGGGGTCATTTGTTCCATCATCCAAAGCTGTAATAAAATCAATCGCGTCCGTCGAAGTGACGGTTTCAATTTCTGTTCTAAGTACTTCTAATATCTCGTTCTCGTTGATATTAAATCTCTTGCCCTGCTTTTCAAGTCTTCTAAACCACTCAACCCACGAACCAACCATCTGACCACTTGTAACCGTGATGGTGTAAATACTTCTATTTTGCGAATCCTTTTCTTCATACACTACATCTGTTATTAAAAAATCACCCTGAATGTCTTCTTCGGTGAGACTAATCGTAACAACATTCCCCGGTATTACTCTTTCGTTATCTTTCTGGAAAGTAACCGTCTTAGCAATCTCTCCAAACCTAGCTAGAATAGCCGAGACCGTATCTAGTGCTAAAACTCGATCGTTAATGTCCTCGTTCTCTTCTACAATTTCATACTTACCAGAATTACCCTCTACTAAAGCTCTCGCGTCAATCTCGGAAGGTAATTGTCCGATAACGATTAAAGGAAACTGTCCTATGTAATCAACCTCTAAGGTATCAGCCAAAATTAGAGGGGTATCCGTCAATCGTTGAGTGATCTCGGTACTTCCTATCTGGAAATACCATTGAAACGCCGAATCATCATCCACGCCTTTAATGCCCACGGTTTGAACAACACTGTTTAATTCAAGTGAAGGCTCTTGGTTTATTTGTAAGCCTACATTAAATGTCTGTCTTTTACCGTCGCCTACAAAGTTCTCCTCCTGTAGATCTGACGTACTGATTCCACCTCTCAAGTAAACAACGTTAGCGTAATCGTCTCTGCGGGCACTTCTGCTCAATGCTCTAAACGCTTCGTCAGCATCGGTAACTTCAAGAGAAGCTGATACAGTCGATCTGCTCAAGAAATTAAGAGTTTTAAACTCATCCACAAACCAATTCATCGCCGCTAATTCAGCTAATTGATCCAAAGCACTTGATGCTGCGATGTAATTAAAAATAACTTTGACTACTTCGGGACCATCTTCAATCGTACCCGCGACAATTCCCTCTTCGAATAAAAACTCGTCAATGATTATCCTGACAAGATCACCAACTGTCTGACCTGGAACTTCAAAGTTTCTTACGATCTGCCGCTTATCTAACAGCTGGTTATTGTCCACCGCTTGGATCGTGGTAATTCTAGCGTTAGGGTTAGATTGAATCATCACCTCGCCGTAGTCTTCAATCGTACCCGCGAATAATCTTAATCCGTCTTTAGTGACTAATACACTCGCTCCGTCAGGAGGACGAAAAGAATTAGTTCGATCGTTAATCTGTATGGAGGCTACAGTTCTACGATTCAAACCAGCTCTATAATTAAAAGTATCTGTCGCACAAGAGCCGGTCACATCCTTGCCGTCAATAAAGATCTTGAAGCCTTCGTCTACTACGGCATCACAAGAACTCCCGTATAGCTGAGTGCCCCATGTACAAACGCCCCACATTAAGCATCCGGGGTGTAAGTGAGGACATCTCCACCATCTGCCACATTGGTAAGCGTTAATTTCCCGTCATTTGCTATACAAAAACAATATTCTTTCCCGTCCGGCTTTCTTATGACTGCCAATGTATACCCAGTGTCTGATTCGCTCGATGCTAAAAACATTGTGCTTTGAGGCATGTTCTCTCCTATAATCTCGTGATTGAAACAGTCATACTTGGGGACGTTGTTGCATTTCCTCCAGGGGGCGCTAATGTAGAATTAACAGTTGCCCCTGTGAGTTGGAACTTCAGAATTTGAGTTGCAACACCACTTATAATTATTTCGCCTGATGCTGATTGATTGGAATTATTGACAGTTGAAAAAGAACCTATTTGGCTTCCTGCAATTTCAGTCCCATTAAAAAGAGATATCACTTCAATTAAGCTATTTGATCCAGTTGTCTTTGTTGAGTTTATCGTATATTCAACTAAATACTTCGCCGTTTCTGGACATACAAAGTCGGCTGTTCCTCCTGTATGTGTCCACCCGTCTAATTCAACATTTGTATTAAAAGTTATATCTTGAAATGTATTAGCAATACTGACTGTCTGTGTCGTCGTGTCATAGGCGGAAACAAAATTAGATGGAGTTGTCGGTAGGCTCGCTATAGCTCCCGCCGTAACTTTTTTCGGATTGTTGCTGGCTGAAACATCAGCTATTAAAAGTTCGTCTCCGGAAGCTACTGTTGCGGACGCTTGCCCGGTTATATTGACACCTTTACCCGAAGACATTAATTGCCAATCAGTCCCGTTTTTCACTACTTTTACGATGTCTCCGGCTGTGATATCCCCCCCCACCAAAGCTAATCCGTTTTTCTTTACTATTGGCCTAACCGTAGCGGCATCATTAGAGACAGAAAGCGTAGAGGCTCCTGTGTTTGTATTTAAGGCCTCAAACCTAACCACCGCACCTGAATTTGACTTCCCGGAAGCTAGTCCGATGGTACTAATTACTTCATAGGCATCTGCTACTCCCGTATCTGTTCCAAAGTCAAAGTCGTTATTAAATATATTGAACGAGTTATAAGAGTTGGATATTAGCTGCATTTGGTCTGACGCCAATAAATATTGAACTGTATAGGCCTTTCCTGTCGCCAATTCAAATTCGTACAGTCTAGTATTGATCCCTACAATTGTTTTTGCGCCACCTCCCGCATCTAGTGTTGGGGTTTGTGTTGTATTTTTCAAAATTGTTTTGAACTTAAATATTTGGCCGTCTACATAGCTTGTCACCACAGGATCAAGAGTTATTACTAGGGCATCTCCTGTACCTGTAGCTATTGCATAGTTTAAATTCTCTAACTGGATCTCTGTTTGTACATCCGTCCTAAACTTATCCGTGGGAGCTACTAAGAAACGGTAAGTAGCCGATGCTGTATTCTTATCAGTGGCTGCTATGTTCTCTTGCCCTCGAATAACTGTTAAAACGTCTGCGACTTTAGTGATAACTCGGACAATCTCGACATTCGGATCATCCGAAGGATCTGGAAAGTTAGTGAAGTCATGCCAAGTAATATTATATTCTCTAACCGCAGGGTCTGGTAAATTGGCTCCCTGGCCAGATCCTAAAGCGATAGTAGTAACGGCAGCATTGTGTAGAGTTGTCGTGATTGCTTTTGAAAAGTTTTGTCCATTATCTAAAGGCATTAAATCTTTACTCCTGCGTTAGCCCTGACGACTCGGGGCATACCCATTACAACTACCTCAGAAAGAACCCTGCCATCTAACATCTGAATGATTCTCTGTTCTCCACCGGTTCCCATGAGACCGGAAGCTTTACTTGAATTAAGCGGGACCACAGCTTCAGGACCCTTCTCACCGATCTGAGCAATGGTGGGACTGGTTACAACTCCACCAGTAGCTAAGCCTAATAACTTTCCACCAAATCCTGCAATGCCACCCAAACCTCCACCACCAATTCCGAAGATCTTCAACAAAGCGAACTTCGCAAGTGCTTGAATGACGAACTTAGCAATCGCTATTAGAAGCTGCTTCAAGGCGTTTCCTACAACCTCATTCCAATTAGTTCCAGATTCAAACAAAGCGTCTACAAGAGAATTTCCAAACGCTCCAAATGCTTGAGCTGTTTGTGATGAGAAGTTGTCTACAATCGAAGCAGTCGCGGCCAATTCTTGACGCATGGCTTCTGATATAGGAGGAGCTTCTTCATCGCCCCCACCACCACCTCCACCCGCAGGAGCAGCGCCACCCGTAGTAAATAAAGATCCGAGCTTTGCTTTGATAGCGTCAAACTCAGGACCAACCAAACCTTTGAGGCTTGCCAATAATTCGTTGGCAGTACCTTTCATTTTGTCAGCGCCAGTTTTGAAATTAACCGCAGCCTTTTTATCAAATTCTGCTGTTACTTTGTTTAATCCAAGAATAGATTTTTGAATCTTACCAGCGAAACCAGTATCAAACTGAGCAGCAATAAACAGAACACCTTTAAGAAACCCGGCCAAAATCTTAATAATGCCACTGAAACTCTTGAACGCGGCAGCTTTGAGAAGGTCTATAACCACACTAAAGTCTTTAACAGCGGCTTTGGCTAAGATGAATCCACCTACAAGTGCACCTACAACAAGAGCGACTTTAATAGCAAGTAAAGCCAACGGGATAAGAATAGTTGTTAATCCCGCAGCAATAGCAGGGAGAATCGCTGATAATCCAGCCAACACTAATAGAGCAGGACCCACAGCCGCCGCAATTCCACCCCAGAAAATGACTTGCTTCTTTATTTCGGGGCTAAGATTTCTAAATGTGGTCACTAAGTTATTGAATATCTTGATTAATTTGGTCGCAGCAGGTAGGAGAATTCCGCCCATTTCTCTTGCAGCGTCCCCTAGATTGGCCTTTAGTCGTCTCATCTGGTTAGTGAAGCTCTGACCTGTTCTGATCAAGTCACCATTGGCTAAAGATAATTGTTGCTGGATAGTAAGCCAACGAGCGGCTACTTTTTGGGTATTGGTTAAGACTGAACCTGTTTTAGCAATACCAGCAGCGTAAGCGGCTTGCTTTACGGTGTTTTCATCAACCAAGACACCTAATTGTTTTAAAGGCTCAGTCTCACCTGTAATACCGGCTCTGAGTTTATTGAAGGCTTCTTCTGGGGCGAGATCACGGAAGGATGCTAGATCCTGAGTTAATACCGCGATACCCTTAGACATCTCGATAGCGTCTTTCTCAGCAAGACCCATTGAGCTGGCCATGACTTTAATTGTCGCGGCATTTTCTCTGAGGTCGAAACCAGACACACCTAAAGACTTGGCCATTTGATCGGACCATGAACGAACACTGTCTGACATTCCATCGAAAGCCACATCGAAGAAACTCTCTGATTCTTCAGCAGCAGCAGCCATCTTGAGAGAAGCCGCTCCAATAGCTAGAATCGGGAGTGTGACAAACTTGGTTAAATCACTCCCCAATTGTTTTAAGTTGGCGCTAAACGACTTAAGACTGCCCAGACTCTTAGTGAGGCCTTTCTCAAGAGCCGAGGGATCAAGCCCAAGCTTGACTAAAATTTGTCCAATTGTTGCCATGTCACCTACTCATTGCTTTGGCTTGGCGTTTCAATTCTCTCTGCCTAACCAAGTGTTTGGCCTTATCCGATCTGCCTTCTTTTTCTTGCTCGGTCTCTAAGATAAACTTCCTGCTGAGAAGCTTCTGAGGAGTAACCTTTTTCTTCGTGTGAGGGCTTACAACGATGCTTGCATTGAAGGCAGCTATGTCTAGACTCATGGAAAAACGTCGATATAGAGCATTTACGTACAGCATCAATTCACGGGGTGTCAGGTCATCTATTCGATCCCCAACCCCAGCATCGTAGAAAATCTGTTCATTCTTCTCTATCCAGGCGTCGAGGTTTTTTCCTTTTTCTGCCCTAATGTGAAAAAACCCGACATCCTCAACGCTTCAAAAACTTTTTCGAGACATTTGGGATTGTTTTCCATTCCTTGATCCATAATGTCTCCAGCCTCATCCAGCGTAAGAGTCGGGTTTTCGTGGAGCAGACAGCCCCATATGAGAGTCGTCATTAAGCCAACATTTAATTTCGCATAAATGCCAGCACTCTCAGACATCAGAGGCTCAAGGATTTCACCCAAAGGCTTACCTAAAGTGTCTTCTACCTTACGTAATGAGTTGCTCGTAAATCTAAGGTTTCTCTGTTTATCTAGCATTGTTTCCACATACTTCATGTTTTAGTTTCCTTAAAGGATTGCCTGTATTAGCGGCTAAAATTACCGATGTCAGCGGTTAGTTATTCAGTGTCAAAGCGCCCTGACCTTGTAAGGTCGAGGAATACGTGAATGTATCATCATGAGGTGCTTCTTCATCCAAGCTATCAATGAAAATCGAGCCTTCCCAGAACTGAGCAGGGGAGAAAGCAGCATCATCATTCTGAAAACGAGCTGTCAAGACTGTTTGGTTCAACCACAAGTCCCGAAGGGCGGTGTAATCAGCGTCTTCACCAATGACCACTCCATCAATATCCACAGTCCAGTTACGAACACTAGGAAGGGGGAACATGAAGTTGTTATCATCTTTGTTGGTCGCGTCTGCATTGTCTTGTGAAAGACTAAGCGTAGCGCTTGTTTGGCAAGCAAAAGCTAAGAAGGTCCCTGGGTTTGCCGGATCTTCATAAAATACTTTGACCCGAAGGCCTGTCTGCTTTGGCATTTTCTACTCCTGTTATTGGACGGTTTGTGTGTCCGTGATGAAATAAACTATCTGAATTAGTCTTGAGCTAATATCGTTCTTTTCCTGGATTGTTATATTGCTCCCAAACAATCTATAATGTCCTACTCTAAACCCATCTCCTGTGAGGTCTGGGTCGGTCGTGGTCAGGGTAGTCAGTAATTGACCGGCTATTAAGTTTGCGTTCTCAGGGCCACCATGAATGGACTGGCTTGTCCAAACCCTAACTGTGACTAAGACTTGTTCCCCGGCTTCGTCTTTGCAATCCCACAGATCTACAAGCTCCGTCTCACCTATTGTGATATAGGGGAAAGGGGTATCCTTAACCACATAAGTGCATATAGGAACCGGATCTCCCGATAAATCATCTGGCAAATCAGCATTAATAATCCCGGATATAGCTGTGAGTAACGGATTATTAAAATCTCGACGGATTAAGCCTGAGTTTCCCATTACAACCGCCTCAATGATTTGTTGATACGCGCAATAAGCTTATTCTCGAACTGAGCAGCTTCTTCACGAAACGCAGGACCTAGATAGGGTTGAGCACTCTGTTTAGAAGTCCCGAACTCTACAGCATCTGCATAATCAGTGTTAAAGCTCTCTTCACCTGTTAGACCATTATTAGAAAACTCAGTTCTAGCACTAGATCTAAGTCTTCCGGTGTCTACGGGTACAGCTCTCTTAGCGTTTTTATCTATAGCAAATGTGCTTTCTTTTATTTGCTCTCTACCTTCATTTGGAAACCTTTTAACAAGAGCCCGAATATTACCCAAGGTCTTATCTAACCCTGAGAGCTTGATGGTGGCCATTAGGTACTCTCCGCGCCAAGCTCCAAACAAGGTATCCTAAGCCAAAACCCTCTCTCTTCAACTTCTTCGGGTCTTCCTTGGATTTGTAGACGATAGGTTTGACCCATACGTCCCGCGTAGGTAATAATTCCGCTTGCTAATACAATCAAGTCTGGACTAGCTCTCACCCAGACAAAGTGTGTGACCCTTGAGCCGCGTTGATCCCACTCAAACACTTCCTTTGAGTTTGCTCGAGCAACGGCACTCATGAAGGGACCTAAGGCATCGGGAGTGTCTGTTTTAGTCACTCCACCCTGTCCCGTCTTCACGGTTCCCACACTATTAATGTTTATTTCAGTCCGTAGCTCACCGATCCGGGGCTTACGCGACCGGACTCTTAAAGCCATTAGCCTTTAGTCGCAGCTTCAGTGGCCTGGAACGGGAAGCGAACTGTTTCAATAGAAACTTCTGCTCCTGTCCCGCCTGAATAATCAATGGTCAAAGTATGGTCGCCACCACCCCAGCGAGCACGATCCTTGAAAGGTCCTGCATACTTTACTTCACCGGCTTCAAGAACCACCTGTGCGTCGACCGTATTACCGTCATTGTCGGCACGATCCGCAGTAAAGGTAATGGTTCTCTGTGAAGCGCCTGTATTCTCAAGTCTGAAGAGCAAATCACCTTGAAAGTTTGTAACGGTATCACTGCTGGGTTCAGCAGATGTTTCCACCGTGGGAATAACGCCTATTCTGTTCATGAGTGTTTTGGTCAATACGGCCATTTCTATCTCCTATTGAAAATATTCAACCCTAAAGGGTCCTAAAAGTAATACTGCGTCTAAGGGAAGGCGACCTTGTAGATCACCTGACTTAATTGTTCCTTGATCCTGGCCTTCTTCGATCTGACCTCTAAGTTCCCACAGATGAGCGACGATGACCTTGATCGCGTCTTTAATGGAGGCTGGTACATCAGAAGCCGCGTCTCCGTAACCCGCTGTAAAGGTAACCTTAAATCCATTCGTGTTTCGTGTGTTGGTTGGCCATGTTCCTGATTCTTTCAGGACTATTCTAGGAGGCACCCCAACTAAATCCGTATGATAATTACTTACATTAAAAACAGTCTCAGTATCATCCTTAGCGAAACTCGATACCTTAGTAATCACGCTTATAGGAGATAAGGGAAATTCCAAAGACTGAGCCATAGGAGGAAAGTCCGTGAATAGCTCAAAGGTCCTTTCGATGAATGCCCTATTGCAGTACTTCTCCGCAGTGATTCGAGCCGATGTGATCAAAGCATTTATAATCGAATCCTCTACACCTGTAGTGATCCTGACAAACGATTTGATCTCAGCTAAAGTCACCGGCTCAACACTAGGAGAGGCAGTCTCTTGAAAATTCTGTTTTTGTTCGTCCACCCTTAATGTAAAACCACTAAAGAGGACGCTATTTGCAAGAACCATTGGTTAGCTCTTTTTGTTTTTAGCGGCCTTGGCTGCGGCTTTGGCGTCTGCTTTTGCCTTTTTCTTGGCGTCTCTTGCTTCTGCCTTGGCTTCTAATTTGGCTTTTTCCTCATCAGTCAATTCTTTTGTCTCATATGAAACTTTTGCAGTGAGTTCTTTAGCTCTACCATCTGAACAAAGAGAATCGGCAATGTGCGAAGGTACACTTTCCTCAAAACCTTTTTCTCGGCTTACCGAATGAATGCCATCCAGAGATACCACCAAATTAGCTTCGTATTTAATTCTTTTTAACATTGTGTCTCCTATAAAGGATTAAAGAGAGGGGCCTTTATTGACCCCCCTCTAATCCAGTTTACTTACGCTTGTTCTGGCTGAAGGTCAGGGCCCAACAGTGAATTAGCCGCAATAACACCGACCACCGTAGCGTCTTCTGTAAGAACGATGCGATAGAAAGCATTAGACGGGTCATTCAAACGAATTCCGACTTTGAAAGAGTTACTTTCATCAGCCGCTTCATTCAACAAAAGATCCCAGTCAGCATCATCGGACACACGCTGTGCGCCGTAAATCTGCGAAGCAGGAACTGCTGTAGGTGAACTGAAACCACTGTTATCATCTTTCTCAAACGAAACAGTGATAAAGTTCGTACCGTCTAACCCACCGGAGAAGACACCAGTGTTGACTACAAACGCAAGTGAGGTCCCGGCATTACGTGAAGCGTTCGAAGTATCCACGCCAACACCATTGATATCACCTGTGTATGCAATCGCGGCCACTTCCACCGCAGGGCGAACCCCACTAACCATATCTTTGAAATTAGAGCCACTCATTGTTAGCTCCTTTCTTTAGTTAAAATTAAGCTTGAATTCGAAGAATGACGCCAGCTTCAGGTAATACAACCTTACCACCAGTACGTGCAAACATCTGAAACTCAACGGAGCCTGAGCCTTTGGCTGTGAATGGATCACGGATCATGGTCATTCCCAAACTATCAATGATCGAATAGAAGGAGAACCAGTTAGCTAACACGAAAGCCTTCTTACCACCGTCAGTACCGGTAGCTGCGGGCATGTCAGGCATTTCTACAACTGGGCGACCAAGCAACGTGAGGTTAGTGCCTTCTGTGAGTGCTTTACGATCAGAGAACTCAAGAAGGTATTCACCCGTTGCTGAGCTTTTCAACTTACGGAAGCGTTTGATCCATGTTCTGTGCATACCCCAAGTAGAGCGGTTCAAGTGAGCCGTCTTAAGGTTGTCATACACAATGTCAAACAAATCATCAGCATCCAACACATTAGAAGCAGCGGTATCTTGAACTGAAACTCCAGCATCATTTAAGAAGCCGTTAGGCTTGTTATTACCGTCACCAGTCGTGAAACCAGCAGCTTCATTAGCACCCAAAGCCTCACCACCTTCTGAACTGATTTCAGTTTCGAAGTTGATAGCAGCTTCATCAAGCAATTGACGCGAGATAGGGATAAGCACCGATTGTTCGTGTGAGGTCAAGATATCCGAAGCGTAATTAGGTTGACTTTCATCTCCGCGAGGATCTTGAACTTCACCCACCCAAGTAGCTTGAGTAAACGAGGTACGTTTAGGAATACGCAACTGAGCTGATTTAACAGTCCAAATACGTGTCCCAATCTGACGCATAGGGGAGAACTCACGAATGTTCTTAGTGATTTCAGTCGTGAACTCAGGATCAATGAAAACCCCGCCTTCGGCGTTGTTACCAACGGTCAAGGTTTTAGTTTCTGCGTCCCAGGCCTTCTGTTCATCGGGTGATAATTCAGGCTTATCGTG
>SDBV01007223.1_pt1 | contig 15228 bp, 13 predicted proteins | sample 2277081 | NCBI WGS metagenome assembly SDBV01 (sample SAMN10402039, study PRJNA504765) | marine sediment metagenome | isolation source: marine sediment core GS10_PC15, 223 cmbsf | place: Arctic Ocean: Southern Knipovich Ridge | collected 2010
AGGTTGCGCGATCTGCTCCCATTACTAATCTGTCCTAATAGAAAACATCGTCCAACTTCATTAGCACAGGTTGTCATGTTGACAACATAGAAAAAAAGCTACCCTTATCCGATCACGTATGTAGCCGTCTCTTATCTGGGACGTTTAGTTTCCATAACTTTAATTGTTTGGCATATAACAGTTCCAAAAAAACCTTTTGGGAATTTAATTGCAATCACAGCTTGCAGGGATGAATCTTTGCGCATGGATTTGTCTTATTGATTTGCTAAGAACAACATTTTTCAGTTCTCTAATTTGACACCCACCTTCAATATGTGATATATTTCCTTTATCAATTTAGTATATAACAATTTCATTTATCCTCGGAAATACCATTTGATAAATCCTTGTTTTTATTCGGGCACTAGTTTTAGAATGAAAGATTCGATTTGGATGAAGGACATCAAAAACCGTGGCTGTTTGAGTCAGAGATTATAGTCAAGATATTTCGAAGAAACTAAATGTATTTTTTTATTCTCATGTGACAAAAGAGAAAAATACTATCTTAAAAAACCAGGATTTATTTTGTCCCTGAAAGAGGTGGTTTTATATAATTGATAGAATTCCTTAACTTTAGATCACTTCAAATTTCAGACACTTTTAAGATACCCGATAGAGCCGGATATCTCTGGCTCCATCCAGAGAATCCAATTTTTTTGGATAATAAAGCAAATGATGCGAGGTGATAAAATGGAGACAAGCTGTTTATTTGAACCACTATTCATAGGAGATCTCCACCTGAAAAACAGAATCGCCCTGTCACCGATGACGAGAGGGCGTGCTGGATCAAGGCGTGTGCCGAATGACTTGATGGCTGAATTTTATTACCAAAGATCCTCTGCCGGCCTCCTGATAACCGAGGCGACGGTGGTTTCCAAGCAAGGCAACGGCTGGATCGATTCACCCGGGATCTACACAGATGAGATGGTCAAGGGGTGGCAAAAGGTAACCGCAAAAATTAAACCAACAGCGACTCCCATTTACCTTCAGCTTTGGCATTGCGGCAGAGCTTCGCACAGTGATTTTCACAACGGCAAACGGCCTGTTTCCGCTTCAGCAGTGAAGCTCAACGGCGACTATATCCAGACGCCACTCGGCAAGAAGCATTACGAAACACCGCGCGCATTATCGATTGATGAGATTAAGACAACAGTGAATAATTACCGCAAGGGAGCCATAAATGCTAAAAAAGCAGGCTTCTCAGGGGTAGAACTGCACAGTGCCAATGGGTATTTGATTAATCAATTCCTTGATTCCAAAACAAATCACCGCAAGGATCAATACGGAGGAAGCCTTGAAAATAGATTCCGTTTTTTCAAGGAAGTGCTCGAGGCTGTTTTTGAAGTCTGGGCGCCCGGGAAGGTGGGTGCCCGTATTTCGCCCAATGGTCTGTTTAATGACATGGGCAGTGACGACTTCAGAGAAACGTATCTTTTTGTGGCCGAAGAATTAAATAAATTAAACCTTGGCTATCTGCATATTGTGGATGGCCTGGCTTTTGGTTTCCACGAAAAAGGGAAACCGATGACCTTGGCAGAGTTTAGATCTATTTATCAAGGAATTATAATCGGCAATTGTGGTTATACGAAAGAAGCTGCTGAAGAAAGAATAGCGGAGGGGAATGCCAATTTGATTGCTTTTGGCCGACCTTTTATTACAAACCCTGATCTGCCGGAAAGATTCAAGAATAATTGGCCTCTCAATCCGGCCGAGGATATGTCCAAGTGGTATACTCCGGACGCCCCTGGGTATACCGATTATGAAGCGTTTAATTCGTCGAATCACTTCCCGATTAGTAGTCGTTAATGCCCTTATGAAAACTATGATTTCATGTTAAGATAAAGGTGGATTAAAATATTAATCAGGGCTTATGCTCCGTATTCCAAGGATTACAATTTTATATCCAGTACAGATATGGAGCAGGGAGAGAGTTTTCGTTCAAACACTATGTAGTGTCCGTCCACAAATGGTAGATTTTGGTTCAGAGCAAGGCTTGAGCAATTTTGAAACCGCAACCATAGCGGGCTATGTCGAGGATTTTAAAAGAGCGAAAACGCCGCTCTGGGCCAAAGGATGCCGTTTGTGGATGGACACTATGTGGCAATCTGAATATGCCAAGGCTCATAGCGGACACCCAGCATGTTTTTCTGAGAATAGCGGAGTTTGAGGTAGCCAAGGTCATTGAGCCTGCTAAATACTTCTGAGGTGGTAAAGCGCTTCGTGAAATTTAAGACGCCCAATCCGACCTGTCCCACATCAAAATCACCAATACCATGGAATGAATAGCCGGGTGGTGCGAGAGAACGGGAAGCCAGTGAGAGATTGCCGTTATGCTTATAGACACTGTTCAGAAATAACAGGAACTGCTTCATTACACCCCGAACCCCTGACGTCAAAATGACCTCTTCGCCAATCTGTTGTTTAATTCTATTGAAAGTTTCAAAAGACAACCCTTTGTATAGATAATTTCCTGTATAAGGTATCTTGACAACCTCATTTTTGTTGATCCGGGATGAAAGTTTCGTTAGTGGCTTTTGGCCAAAAAAACCGTAACGCTTTGCTTCTGAATAGAAAACTATTTTCAAAAACTTAATTTCCGCCCGGGAAAATTCTCCTATCTGTGAATAATTGCGAGCTATTCTGAGTCCAACGTCAAAGCTTAATAGCTGGTAATTTCCATGACCAACGTACTGCTGAAGACGTCTGAGCCGCATTACGATAGATTCGAATGTCTTGTAATCTAGTATGTCAATTTTGACGTCATCTTTATGCGGTACGTTGAAGTGCTTCATTTTGTGAAGATAATCCTTGATATGACCATCGAAATTTTTCGATAGCCAGACATAAGGAGTTTCAACACCTTGGGCCACAACTTCAGGGATAAATCTTAATCCAATAATACCTAAAGCAAATGTCTTTAAAAAATCTCTTCTTTTCATTCTTATCGGATAGATAGTAGTCATTAACATGTACACTAATTAAAAATTCCCGGGCCGGAGTCCCGGGTTTAGTTTGCCTCGGAAAGGGGGTTATTTCCTGCAAATTGAAAAAATTCAAAGTGACTCAAGTGATGGTGTCGCTTAGCCTGGATGATTTTATATAATTGATCGGATTCCTTAAATTAAGGTCACTTTAAATTTTAAACATTTTAAGATTTTCGATAGAGCCGAATATCTATGACCCAGCCCAGAGGGTCGGGTTTTCCAAAACCAAATAAATCTGTTTATAAAAAATAAAACAACCCCGTATTATAAAATAAATTTCAGTTTTTTCAAAACATTTTTTGAAAACCTGCTTGTATTTTTAAAATGCATTTTTTTAGTTTAAACTATTATGGATTTTCAACCCAAAAAAACCATCAATTTTCTTTCATCTGACAACGCCCTATAATGATACCCTTTAAACCACCCAAAGAAAATTTCCTAAATTTAAAAAAGTGACTCGAAAGATTTTTTGATGCGGCGATCCGTCGCAAATTTTTCTAAATTGGCCACAGATTTGCTACGAATTTATTGAGGGTTTTGCCTGATGCGACGGGCGTTTAGGTTCATATGGGGAGTAAATATCGATAAAATTTTTTACATTTCAACCGATCGTTCACTGTGTGTAATTAAAATTGTTTTCAAAGCGATTTCTAATACCTATTTGAGTTGACACTTTTCCATACAGATGATATGCCCAGTTAAAATTTATCATCTAAATAAGGAGGCAAAATGCCTAACACCCCAGAAAAACTAAAATATTATGTTGACGGTCAATGGCGGGAGTCTAAAACAAAAAAATATATGGATTGTTTTAACCCATCCACCGGTGAGGTGGTTGCGCTGACGCCCCAGTGTACACAGGAAGAAGTCGATTCTGCGATCCAGGCGGCCAGTGACGCCTTCCCTGCCTGGGCAAATACGCCCGTAACCGCACGTGTCCAGGTTCTTTTCAAGTTGAAGGCCTTGATCGACAAAAATTTTGACGAGCTGGTTCATCTGGTTTGTGAAGAGCAGGGCAAATGCTGGGCCGAAGCTGTCGGCTGCATTGCAAAAACCAATGAAGTGGTTGAATTTGCAACCGGTATGGCTCATTTGATGAAAGGCACGTCTGTTATGAATATCACCAGCGGTTATGATACCGTGCAGTACATGGAACCGCTGGGTGTATTTGCCGGGATTGCGCCCTGGAATTTTCCGGCCATGATTCCCCATGGATGGATGGCCCCTCTCGCTGTAGCCACAGGCAATACTTTTGTCATCAAAGCTGCCAGCTTTGTCCCCCGAAGTTCTATGCGGATACTCAGCCTTTGGGAAGAAGCCGGGTTGCCGAAGGGTGTAATAAATCTGGTGACATGTGGCAGAAATCAAGCGGAAGTTCTCTTAAAACACCCCGATGTAAAAGGTGTTTCATTTGTTGGTTCGACTTCCGTGGGCAGGCATGTTTATGCAATGGCAACCGCCCACGGCAAAAGGGTCCAGGCGCTTTGCGAAGCAAAAAATCATGCTTTGATACTCCGTGACTGTAATCTGGACATGGCCGTTGCAGGCATTGCCAATGCGACCTGCGGATGTGCGGGTGAACGGTGCATGGCACTGCCTGTGCTTGTAGTTGAAAATGCCATCGCAGACGAGTTTGTCAGCAAGCTTTCATCGCGGCTTTCCCAGCTGAAGATCGGCCCGGCATACGACAAAGCCACAGAACTGGGCCCGGTGGTCAACGAGGGACATCGTCAGTTTATAATAGACTGGATCACAAAGGGTGTCGAAGAGGGCGCGGAGCTTGTTCTGGACGGCCGCAAAGTTACTGTGCCGGGATTTGAAAACGGATTCTACCTTGGACCCACATTATTTGATAAGGTAACCCCCGAGATGTCCATCGGCTGGGAAGAAATTTTCGGACCTGTTTGCTGTATCAAGCGGGTTGAAAATTTTGAAGAAGGTTTTGCACTGATGAACCAGAGTGAATTTGCCAACGGTTCTGCGATATATACTCAAAACGGCTATTTTGCCCGTGAATTTGCAAAACGCACCCACGGCGGAATGGTTGGTATTAATGTCGGCATCCCGGTTCCGGTTGGTATTTTTGGATTTACAGGCCATAAAAATTCATTCTTCGGTGACTTGCATATTATGGGGGAAGACGGTATCCGTTTTTATACCGAACTAAAATCGGTCACCAGCCACTGGTTTGGTGAAGAAGAAGCGGAGTGCAAGGTCGATACATGGGACGGCATGATTGAACTGCCTGACGATAAAAAATAATTATCGTATTCGTACGCGGATTATTACGCTGATTCCGACACGGGCGCCTTAATGATTTCACAGGCACCGTGTCGGAATTAAAATCCAAATCTGATTTTGCCGGATAAGGAGGATCGTTCTCTACTTTTTTCCGGCAATCAGTCCGGTTTCAATCGCCTGTATCCCGAGGATTACAATTTTATATCCAACGCATATATGGGCAAAAAAGACAGTTTTCGTTCAAGTACCAAATAGCGTTGAAATGTTCCAGGTGAGCAGCTCCAATTAACCTGCACAATCGTCTACCTCATATTTGTGGGGTTGCCAAACCATATTCCAACACCACTTAATTTACCGCGAGCCATTTTTTCGGTTAGATTTTCCGCCTGCTTTAGCACAACGGCTTGAAGTTGACAGATAGACCCCATGGTTGCATAAAAATACACCAAAAGAGGTTTGGGAGTAGATCCCACTATGGAACGAAGGGAGTGAAAATATGCGCGCTTTTGCCATCGTCGCCATTCTGATCACCCTGTTGGTTGCTGTTTACCTGGTCACCCGGGATATGACTTCACGCATGTCCGAAAATGAGGGGCAATCGAAAATTACGGCAATCGAAAAAGCAAAAGAGACAGAGAGGAAGATAAATCAATTAAACGAAGGCCTTCAAAAGAAACTTAAAGAAATACAGAATGAATGAACGGACAGCATTGCATTACCTATCTTCGAAACTCTCAAAATAATCCAACATAACCCGACATCCATCGTCTCTATTGGTTATTTTATTTTTTAACCATAAATATATCGAACGCTTTTTTAATGGCGGATGCGGGTCCGATAAAAATGACCCGATCGTCGACCTCGACACTAGTAGTGCCTCTCGGAACCACAAATTGCTTATCCCTGATTATCGCGGCAATCAAGCACCTTTTAGGGATATCAATATCTCGGATTAGATTTCCATTCACCTTCCCATTTTTAGGCACGCTGACTTCCAATAGACTTGCTGCCCCGATTCCAAATTCGAAAAGCTGCGCTAAAACGGGGTTGTCGAGAATATTCTCGACCATCGCTGCAGTCGCCCAAGGTGCGTTTATCACCTCTACTTTGTTCTGCTCCAAGAGCTGGGTGTATTCGGCATTTTGGACAATAGCGATGACTTTTTCTAATTTTAACTGTCTGGCCTGGAGGGCCGCAATTACATTTCGACCATCATCCTCAAAGGCAGCAATGACAACATCAATATTATCGATGCCCACCTGTTCCAGGAGTTCCTTTTTAGTGCCGTCTCCTTGATAAATCGGAACATTGTAGCGTTGTTCAAGTTCCTTACATATCGCCTCGTCTTCTTCAATGAAGGTAACCTGATGTTCCGCGGAACGAAACATCATCCGATACTCATCTTTTGCCAAGAGTCGATCAGCTATATTTTGCCCCTGTTTTTCTCCACTTATGATTAGCACTCGCATACGCGTTCTCCTTAATTTATATAAAAACAATTTCAATGAAATTACATATCCTTTTGCCAATTTAGAAACTTCTGCGCGGTTTTCAGTTTTGAAAAAATATATTCCGCCCCCAATCAGTGTCAATAAACCGCCAAGAACAAAACTTCTTAATTCTAATGCCGGAACGAACATCCAGGTCGTAATAACTCCCAGAATAGGTATCCAGGGAAAAAATAGGGTTTGAAATGGACGTCTCAAATTAGGCATTCGTTTGTGCAAAGGAATCACTGCATAATTGATTATTCCGAGTCCCATCAGATAGCCGAAATCACTTAAAGAAGCCACAAATTTCACGATGCCGGAGGAGCTGAAAACAATCACAATCAAGGCACAAATAAAAAGAGCAATATGAGGGGTTTGGAATTTCGGATGCAGCCTGGAAAAAACACTGGGGAAATGTTTGTCGCGTCCCAAGGCGTATAAAATGCGCGCGCTGGCGCCCAATGTCACACTGAATGCGGATAGACTCGCCATTATCGTCGCTATGATTCCAGCCCACTGTCCCCAGGCGCCGAAAAGCCGCTCGGCAGTAAAAATAAACGGAATTTCGCTTTGGGCAAGTTCAGTATAATTAACGGTGCCCATCATCACACCTACCACGAAGACATAGATTGCCGTACTCACTCCCAATGTGATAAAAATAGCTCGTGGAATATTTTTACCCGGCTCCATGATCTCTTCAGCTGCATTAGAAATAAGTTCAAACCCAACATAGGAGATATAGATGAGAGCCATCGCCGGAACAAAGGGACCCCATCCCATCGGGGCCAAAGGCACCAAATTACGCGGCTCAATGTCGGTAAAACCGAGCGCGGCAACTCCGATCAAAACCGCCAGTTCCACCAAATTCATTACGGTAATAATGATGATGGCTTCTTTCATTCCCCTTAAGTTGACGGTAGTGAATACGATTGTGGTAATCAGGATAATAAGAGCGATGTTGGCTTCCGGTAAAAAGTAGGCGCGAATCGTCAGAGCAAAAATTAAAGCGTACATCGAACAAGCGAGCGTGTTGCCGATCCAGAAAAACCATCCGGTAAAAAATGCCACGGGTCTATTGAGTGTTCTGTTGGTAAAGGAATATCCACCACCGGCTAACGGTATGGCAGCGCTCAGCTCGCTGTAATTTATCGCGGTAAATAGGGTTAAAAAACCCATCGCCAAATAGACAAGAATCCCCAGCGGACCGGCCATATGCGCCAGCTCGCCCGGCAGGGCGAAAATCCCAGGCCCCATCGTGGCGCCAATGCCGATCATTACCGCCATAAACAAGCCCATATTTCGTTTGAAACCTATTTCTTCCGCCATAAATATATGCTCCCGAATTCCCGTATATTATACAGGCAGGTTGATCTCAACCTACTGTTATTAAAAAAGTTTTCCAAAATATCCATCTGACGAATAATCTCATGCTAACGCCATTTAACGGTTATCGTAAAGATTTACCTGACGACAATCAAGAAAAAACGACAATGATTTCCAGAGCCCGGTTGCGCAGTTGAAACCAGACTCGAATTTTCCATAAAGGGGTATGCCAGAAGCGTTAAACACACTTTGTTGCGATTTAAAACTCGTTTTCTCAAGAAAATGGGATCTGCTAAATTAATGATAGCGAAAATAGTTGAAAGAACCCATTATTTTTAGGAAACCACCAACTGCAAATGCAGTACAGATGAGATATTTTATATTCTTCACTCAGAATCATCACCCAATTTCTTGCCTAATTAAACGCACTCCAAGGATTCCAAACTTTTTCACATATCCGAGAACTATTTTTCTGGATATGAAAAAAAACTTTTTTAGTACTCTATTATTCAATTAATCAATAGATTACTTTGAAGATATGAAATGAAAAACTCGTATGTCCGTAATTCAGAAAACAAAAAAATACCCACAACTGAAGAAATTCTGATCGATCCGGACATCACCGAAATATTGATGTAAGCATTTCACACCTCAAACGACTGATCAACGAAAAGAGGGATGCATCCTCATCCATTTTATCACGGTTTAAAAGGAAGATAATACCCGGTGAGGAGGGGGCGAGTCGTATGAAGCCGCTTTTTCCACGGAGTAAATTTCAAAAAGGAGGATTATTATGTATACCCGTAAAAGATTAATCGCTTTGACCGTTATCATTGCTATAGTTTCCTTTGGTTCTCTTTCCTGGGCAGCCGGTGAAGGGGTTAATATTCCTTTGATGGCTGCGAAGGAACATCCAGGTGCAAGTGGAACCACCATTATTAATGATAACAATATATCCATTCAGGCCACAGGGCTTAAACCCAATTCGGTTTATACCGGGTGGTTCGTCAACAAAAAACCCAAAAAAGAGAATACTGGAGCCGGAACGCCGCCCTATATGTTCAAAACCGATTCCAATGGAAATGGAACATATTCATCTCAACTTAAAGAATCTCCATTCGGAAAATGGCAGATGCTGATGGTCATGCTTCATCCCACTGGTGACCCCGCCGATATGAAGAATATGGTCGGCGCCCTTTCTGCAAATCTTCAGAAAATGAAATAATAGATAGCAATAGGTTGAGGGTAAGAGATGCCGTTTATTTTTTCGGCACTTGAAAAAAACAACCCGAATACCCGCCCTTTTGGGCGGGGTATTCGGGTAACATAATGCCTTTTAGGGTTCGCGCAAAAATAACTTAGCAGAATTGGCGCTTAGATTTGGTTTAGATTTGGCTGATCCGAAAGAGCAAAACCACAACAATAGCGAGCTATTTCGAGAATTTTGCGAGTGAGGCATCGGCCAAAGATAGGCTGAAGCTAAGATGCTAAAATGTGAAGTTATTTTTTCGCGAACCCTTAGTTCATCATATGATTGATTTTATATTAAAAAACTCCAAAATAAAAAGCATCTGATAAACTTTAAGCAGCTTTTCAAATAACTGATTATTCATCAAACTACTCATTTTCAACCTCTTTCCCTTCCCTCTTATTTATGGTTGATTATATAATAGTTTATTTTCATTTCTTGAAGAAATATGTCGATTGAAATGCACTATTTCTGATTTGCAAAGTCTTTTTAGATAAAAGGCCCATTTTTTTAACTAGTGCCCATCCACGATTTTAAAATAAAAAATAGAGGTGACCCATTCAGGAATGCGCAAGTTCTTGTTCTAATCACGGCCGCACAAGGGTTTGCGGTCCCCGAAGAATGGAACAGGAAGGCGTACGCGCTTTACACCGTAATCGAAAACCTACTCAAGAATGCCAAGCAGGGAAAAAAGGCCATTTATGGATAAATGATAGATCGTTTCAAAACAGCAATGAACTCCACATTCTTATGGCCGCCAGACCGATGAGCACTGCAAGCAGTTTTCTCAACCATTGAACCGGCATCTTACGGCTGGCATGTCCCCCCACCCATGCTGCCGGAAGCACCGTTAAAACGACGGGGATTGTCAGCAACCAGAGGATCTGCCCGGTTGTGGCTTTTCCGATAAACGCGGCAAGTGATGAGAGGAAAACAATCGCCAAATTGCTGCCGATAGCAATTCTGGTAGGAATTTTGACATAACTAGTCATCAGGGGAATCAGGATAAAAGAACCGCCCTGCCCTACCAGCCCACCGAGAAGACCCACACCCGAGGCGGCTGTCACAGCCCGTGTCCTGCTAAAATCAAGGTCATTCGCGTCCGGATATTCTAAGTCATTTTTTACCGGGACAAACATCAATAACGACGCAACAAAAGCCAGGCAGGCAAAGATAAAAAGAAGAACCTCGTTGGACACGAAACGCGATGCCGCACCACCTGTCAAAGCGGCGATAAAAATACCTATCCCCATATAAGCGGACAATTTATAAGAGACAAAAGAAAACTTTCGGTGGGTTAACCCTCCGGAAAGACAGCCCAAAAGTCCCTGAACAATGGTTAGGCCCGCCACAACCCGCATCGGAAAAGCCTCCAAGCCGAAAAATGGCGGAACATAGAGCAGTAGAGGCGCCATGACAATGCCGCCTCCAATGCCAAGGAGTCCGGAAATAAAGCCGGTAAATATGCCGAGGCAGCCGATGAGAAGATAGATCTCCATTTTTTGCTTATTCCACGGCAATTCCTACTGCATCATCAATTACGGCACCGATTTTAACGGCTGTGGGAACTCCGGCATCCTTAAGGGCAGTCAGAAGGTCATCGGCCTGGGATTCAGGCAGTGACAGCAAAAGTCCCCCCGAAGTCTGAGGGTCATAGAGCAATTCATCTTCGTGTTTACTGAGTGATAGGTGCATTTCAAGGTTGTGTGTATTGACCATCTCCCGGTTTGCTTTGTTGCTGCCCGTTGTTTCACCTTTTTTGTACATATCAAGAGCACCTGGATAGAAAGGCAGCTCTTTATATTTGACGACAACCTTTGCATCGCAACCTTGTGCCACCTCCAGCAGGTGGCCAAGGATTCCAAAACCGGTAATATCGGTGCAGGCATGCAGATCAAATTTCAGTGCCGCTTCCATGGCCGGACCGTTTAAGGCGGCCAGAGGTGGCAGCACCTCCCGTTCAAGTTCCTTGAAGGGAAATTTACCGGAACGCACCGCATTAAACAGAACACCGGAACCCAACGGTTTTGTCAAAATAAGAGCATCGCCGGGTATTGATCCGGCGTTGGTGATGACCCGATCCGGATGCACCACGCCATTGACGCACAACCCATACTTAGGCTCTTCATCGTCAACCGAGTGCCCGCCAACCAGGCAGGCGCCGGCCTCAACTACTTTATCGTGGCCGCCGCGCAAAATATCATGCAGCAGCCCCATATCCAGTTGCTTGGATGGAAACATCACCAAATTCAAGGCGGTAATGGGTTTTCCCCCCATGGAGTAAACATCGGAGATGGAGTTGGCGGCGGATATCTGCCCGAACCAGTAGGGATCATCAACCGGTGGTGTAATAAAATCAACTGTATTGATCATAGCAATTTCCGGAGAAATTTTATAAACCGCCGCATCGTCAGCTGTTTCAATACCAACCAGAAGATTGGGATCGGTTGGCGGCGTAAGCCCCTTAAGCGCGTCCGACAGAGCCGTCGGACCGATTTTAGCCGCTCAGCCGCATGTCCGGGCCAAACCTGTCAGTGTTTTTTTCTTTAAAAATGCCATTCCACATCTCCTTATCGGATATTTCTATCCCTAAAAATTTAATTCTAAAATATTCTTAATATTATAACATCTATGGATGAAATTACAACCTGCCACAACACCAAAGAACCATTTGGCGGAAACTCGAAAAGAATCAGAGTTTCAACTCCTTATAATTTATTAGCGTTTCCTTTGACCCTTGAATTCTCTTTTCCAACTAAATTGGAGAAGGGTTTTTCACATGAACACCATCCTTTCAATTTATTAAAAATATCTTGATTTTCCGTTTTTAAAACACTATTATAATGTACCACAAAATGGCAAAAATTGTCAAGAAACTCGTTAGGCAAATTGAGGTTTTTCACAGCACAACTCACCTATCCGGACCACAGCACAATGATCGTTTTGCCCCCAGGGTAGACTCTGTGTGACCTCGGCCATCGAAGATTTCGGGGGGGCTTGAATTGCTGAATATTTTTTAAACAGTCTATTAATATAAGGAACCATAAGTGAATCATTTGTCAAAAACCGAATTAACGACAACCACAGAATCTGATGCGAATCAAAAGCCCTTCGGACCGGAAGCCTCTCCGGAAGCCTCTAACGACGAAGCACACGAGTCGACTCGAACACTCCTTTGTCCGGAATCGGCGCTGCAAAATAAATATGACCGGCTGCAACAGATCATCCGCCACGCAAACAGGGTGGTGGTTGCATTTTCCGGAGGAGTGGACAGCACGTTTCTATTGAAAGTCTGCTCGGATTTGCTGGGCGCCGACGTACTTGCGGTTACTGCCCGCTCCGAGACCTTCCCCGCCCATGAACTGAAAGAAGCAAAAGCTCTGGCCCGACAAATCGGAGCAAAACAGATTATTATCGAATCCCGGGAGATGGATGTGCCGGGTTTTACGGAAAACCCACCTAATCGGTGTTTTCTGTGTAAAACGGAACTGTTCTCAAAGGTCAATGAAATAGCTCGCCGGCATGGGATTGCGCATGTGTTTGACGGCAGCAACCTGGACGACACGGCGGATTTTAGACCCGGTCGCCAGGCTGCCCACCAGCTCGGGGTTCAAAGCCCCCTGGTGGAGGCAAAATTGACAAAAACCGATATTCGAACCCTTTCCAAGATGCTGCATCTTGCCACCTGGGACAAACCGGCATTCGCCTGTTTATCCAGCCGCTTCCCCTATCATACCCGGATTACAAAACCGGCATTGCAAAGTGTTGAAAAAGCGGAAAACTATCTTAGGCAATTGGGAATGCGGGTTTATCGCGTGCGTCATCACGACACAATCGCCCGCATCGAACTGGGAGAACAGGAAATGCGCCTGTTGTGGGAAAAAGACCTTCGGAAACCAATCGTTTTATATTTTAAATCCCTCGGATACAAATACGTCGCCATGGATATGGAAGGCTATCGAACGGGGAGTATGAACGAAACGCTAAGCGGATCTAAAATTTGCGAGCAAACGAAATCATGATGATGAATCAAGGATCAGACCCCGGTAGAATTAAAGCAGTTGGGCTTTTGTCCGGTGGGCTCGACAGCACACTGGCAGCGCAATTGATGCTGGAGCAGAGAATCGACGTGTTTGCGATCAACTTTACCTCCCCTTTCTGCACCTGCACCCCCAAAAGCGCCGGCTGCGCGGCGGTGGTCACCGCTGTAAGGGGACTGGGAGGGGTTAACCTCAAACAGGTTGCTTTAAGGGATGACTATCTGGAAATGGTCCAAAATCCTAAGCACGGCTATGGATCAGCGATGAATCCCTGCATCGATTGCCGGATTATGAAAATTAAGAAAGCCGGCCAGTACATGCGCAAGATAGATGCCGCCTTTCTTTTTACCGGTGAAGTCCTGGGTCAGCGTCCCATGTCCCAGCGCAGAGCGGCCCTAGAGGTCATCGACCAGGAGTCCGGTTACTCCGGTTTTATCTTAAGGCCGCTTTCAGCCCGTCATTTCGAACCCACGATTCCGGAAATTAAAGGATGGGTCGACCGGAATAAACTACTGGCAATCTCCGGCCGTTCGAGAAAAACCCAAATATCGCTGGCCTCCGAAAAAGGGATTCAAGACTACCCGTGCCCAGCCGGAGGCTGCCTGCTGACGGATAAAAATTTTGGTGATAAAATGCGAGATTACTTTGATCACACCGAGAAACCGCATATCCGCGATATCTCCCTGCTTAAAATCGGAAGACATTTTCGGTTGGCTGACGGTGACAAAGTCGTTGTCGCCCGAAATCAGCAAGAATGCAAAATGCTTGAAAATCTCTCCAGCAACGACTACCACTTGTTAATACCCATCAATTTTACAGGTCCCAACGTCCTTCTGCAGGGCAACGCACTTGAGTCGGCTGTTTTAAAAATGCTGCACTATACCACCCGTGTGGTGCCGGATACTGTTAGAATCAAACATCAACACCAGGGGACGGAAACGGTCATCATTCAGGAAAATGTCCATGAACCACAGCCACACAAAAGTTGCCGTCGGCCTTAGCGGCGGTGTAGATTCTTCGGTAGCCGCTGCCCTTTTAAAAGAAAAAGGCTATTCGGTCATTGGAATAACAATGGAAATCTTTGACGGTTCCATCGCCGTGGAAGAGGCCGCACGCCACGCCTGCTATGGACCCGGTGAAGAAGAAGACGTGGCCGCGGCAACTGCGGTTTGTGAAAAACTCGATATTCCATATTTTGTTTTCGATCTGCGCCGGGAATACCGCAAACATGTCATCGACTACTTTAAAAATGAGTATCTTGCCGGTCGAACTCCAAATCCGTGCATTGTTTGCAACCGCCGCTTGAAGTTTGGCTTTATGCTTGAAAAAGCCAAAGCAGCCGGTATCGATTTTCAATATTTCGCCACCGGGCATTACGCCCGGATCGAAAAATATGAAGACCGCTTTGTTTTAAAAAAGGCGGTCGACACCATCAAAGATCAGACTTATTTTCTCTACGGCCTGACCCAGCAACAGCTGGCACATACTATCTTTCCTTTGGGAACCTATACAAAAGACCGGGTCAGGGAAATTGCCCAATCTTTCGGGCTTGAAACAGCCAACCGCCCGGAAAGCCAGGATTTCATTGCCGGTCGTGACTACTCACCCCTGTTCACTGAAGCTGAGATCCGACCAGGGGATATTGTGGATGAGGACGGCTGTTTACTCGGCAAGCACCGGGGGATTATCCATTATACCGTGGGGCAACGTCGGGGTCTCGGAATCGCTTCCGATCGCCCACTCTATGTGATGGATATCGATGCGGATAAAAATCGGCTCATTGTCGGTGCCAAGAAGAATTTATTCTCAAAAGGCTTGATTGCGTCAGATTTGAACTTTCTTGCACTTGAGTCTCTGAAGCA
>SDBV01007224.1_pt1 | contig 15228 bp, 12 predicted proteins | sample 2277081 | NCBI WGS metagenome assembly SDBV01 (sample SAMN10402039, study PRJNA504765) | marine sediment metagenome | isolation source: marine sediment core GS10_PC15, 223 cmbsf | place: Arctic Ocean: Southern Knipovich Ridge | collected 2010
AAGAACGATAGCAAATCCCTTGATCTCTTCCGAAGCTACCATATAAAGGATCAAAGCCGTGATGAACGTTGTGATGTTCGCATCGAAGATAGTTCTAAACGCGCGTGAATAACCATTCGCTATGGCTGTGCGGATCGACGAGCCGCGCTGCTGTTCCTCGCGAATACGCTCGAAGATAAGCACGTTAGCGTCAACACTCATGCCGATTGTCAGGATGATAGCCGCGATACCAGGAAGCGTAAACGTTGCCTGGAACATCGCCATCATGCCAAGAACAAGTATCAGGTTCATTGCCAGTGCAATATCTGCGATCAAGCCTGCCTTGATATAGTAAACCAGCATAAATACTGCGACTAATACAATTCCGACCAGCCCTGCATATATGCCCTTGTTGCGGTTGTCAGCACCGAGTGTCGAACCTATGCTCTTTTCCGAGATTGGAACATCAGAAAGCCTCGCAGGGAACGAGCCTGCGTTAAGCTTGTTGACCATATTATCGATCTCGACCTGCGAAAAGGTTCCGGTGATGATACCGTTAGCACCAATCGCCGATTCGATATTCGGTGCCGAGATAGCGATGTCATCGAGAATAATACACAAAGACCTGCCGATGTTCTTTTTTGTCATATTGTAAAAGAGGTTTGCTGCCATCGCATCATGCGTAAACGCGATCGCTCGTCTCCCCATCTGATCGGCAGTGGGGCGAGCCTTTATCAGCTTCCATTCCTTACCCCCGGAAAGCATACTTTCGTCTTTATGGTTGCTTGCAAGCACATAAGCCTTTTCGCCGAAAACGCCCGTCACACCGTTGGTCGGCTTCCAGGTTTCCGGATCCTCGATCTCTATCCATACATATTTGCTGTCCGACGCCTGCCTCGGACCTTTAAGCTTCAGTGCTTCACGATAAGCCTCAAGCTGCGTGCCGGTCATTTTACCGTCACCCGGTTTTGGCAGTATCCTGAACTCAAGAACGCCCGCACCCTTGAGCATCCTCTTAAGGTCTTCCGGATCGTCAAGTCGTCCGCCGACTACGCGATAATTGTCGAATAATTCTACCGCCGCGCTTATCTTTTTGGCGCGATCGGGGAAGCGTGACTTTAGCTCTTCGATCTTTACGTCCCTCTCTGCTGAGTCCGAAGGCATATCCAGCATATCCGTCAGGTATTGGATACTAAGGTTCAGTTTCGAAAGATTAGCAGCAGCAGCGTTGTATAATGCGTGCTTGCCCGTTTCCGGCTCGGCAAGATCGTTTACCGTGTCTGCCCATTTTGCATAGGTGTTAAGGTATTCTTTTACGAGCCCCTTTTTGCCGCCGACAAGTTCGCCGATAGTTTCGACGATACCTTCGCTTTTCTCTTCGCCAAGGAAGCTGTCGATCTGCTTATCGAGTTCTGCGTCGTCCAGTTTCAGCCAGCGTGCAGCCATCGCCTTAAGATAGTTTGCGCTCAGGTCCGCCGCTTCGATCTTACCGTAAACTTCGTCCAGCTTCTTTGTCAAAGCGTCTCTTTTGTCCTGCTGCTCTTTTCGTTGATCGTAGGCGTCTGCAAGGTCGTTAAGGATCGTCAGTTTTTGCTCCGAGCCGTTTGCGAATTTTTCGAATATTTCTTTTCGCGTATTCGCGTCCTTGGAAAGGGCCTTCTTGATCACCAGTAGGTTTGTGTTCTCTCTTTCAAGTCCTTCGAGAGCGTCCTCAAATGCCTGCCTCTTTGCCTTGGTATCTTTGCTTGCGATAGGAAGTTGTATCTCGATACGAGTATCGCCCAGCGGACGCATGACAACGTTAGCCACGTTCGTAGGGTCGATCCTCTTAAGAAGTGTAGGGATCATTCGTTGAGCAAGCCCCTTACGCTCCTTATTATTCAGATCCTGAGTGTCGATATCATAGATAAGGCTAGTTCCGCCCGCCAGGTCAAGACCGGGTTTGAGATTGAGGAGCCACTTGCCGGTCTCGCTGTCCCGAGTGGGCTTAAGCTGCAAAACTGCAAAAACAACAAGGATTACGACAAGGCCTAATTTCCAACTAAGATTTTTATTCATGGTCTCTTTCCAAATTTATTCAAAATGAAATTCAAGTTTATTACGGTTTTTTAGTCTTTGTCATCCGAGATCACCGTCCCGATAGCAGTCGGCGAAATTTTTATCTTTGTATTGTTAGATTCGTCGATCTTTAAAACGATATAATCGTCCTTAACTTCCAGAACGGTTCCGAGTATACCGCCGATCGTTCGCACCCGGTCGTTTTTCTGCAGCGACTGAACCATCTTCTGGTGCTTTTGTTGTTTTTTCTTCGGCCCTCTGAGAACAAAAAAGTACATTACGATTATAATAACGATCAGCGGTGCGAATTGAAGCAGAGAGTTTCGCTTGGCGGCCGGAACCCCATCCTGCGCAGGTGCAGTCGGAGAACCATCCTGTATCGTTGTACTTTCGGTCTCCAAAGGAGCATCGACGTTTTCACTCGTAATGATCTCTTCGTCAGCTACGGCTAATATCGAATAATAATTCATTTTTCAAATCCCTTCTATTTTTTAAAGAAAATTCCATATTTTATTTAATTCAACATGCCCCAAAACGGGTCAAAGTTACAAATCCTAAACCAGCCGCAGGCTGGAGACGCCTCTAGGCGTCCTATCCGCTGTCCGCTAAACGCTACCCGCTATTTAACGGTATTATATTTATCCTTGGCGATCATCTCAACCGCCCATTCGTCGAACGTATTGTTTTCTATTTTCTCTCTTATCTTCTGCATAAGTTTTTGGTAAAAAGTTATGTTATGTATAGAGATTAGTATCGGTCCCAACATTTCGCCTACGTTAAAAAAGTGTCTTATTGCTCCCCTCGAAAAATTCTTACAGCAATAGCAATTGCATTTTTCATCGACTGGCCGAGTATCCTCGGAATTTTTCGAGTTTCTCATCTTCAATGCCCCGTCGTCCGTAAAAGCAAAACCGTTCCTCCCGTTCCTTGTCGGCAGCACACAGTCGAACATGTCAACCCCCGCCCGTACCGCTGCGATAATATCAGCAGGCATCCCGACGCCCATCAGATACCGCGGCCGATCCTCCGGCAGCAAAGGAGCCGTAAAGTCCGCTACCGTTATCATGTTCTTATGTCCCTCGCCTACGCTTAGTCCGCCAATGGCATATCCGTCGAGGTCCATCTCGATAAGCTTCTCGCAGCATTCCTGTCTAAGCTCAAGATCCACTCCGCCCTGAACGATACCGAACAAAAGCTGCTTGTCATTTCTATGAGCATCTTTGCACTGCCCGGCCCATCGGATAGTTCTGTCTACTGCGTTTCTAAGGTCCGCCGCCTCGCATGGATAGGGGGCACACTCGTCAAAGCACATTATGATGTCGGCCCCAAGCCGGTTTTGCACCTCGGTAGCTATCTTGGCATCCATATATATCTTTGACCCGTCAACATGGCTCGCAAACTCAACGCCGTCGTCGCCGATGCGGTTAAGCGTGCTCAGCGAAAACACCTGGTACCCGCCTGAGTCCGTTAAGATTGGTCCGTCCCAAGCCATCAGCTTATGAAGACCGCCAAGTTTTTCCACCGCGCCAACACCGGGACGGATCAGCATGTGATACGTATTGGCCAATACGATCTGTGTACCTGTTTGCTGGATCGTCTCAGGCAACAGCCCTTTAACGCTGCCCCGAGTTCCTACCGGAATAAACACAGGCGTCGTAACCGTTCCATGAGCGGTTTCAAGCAGCCCGCACCTTGCATTCGATACGGAGTCTTTGGACGTTATTTCAAAAATGCTCATCGTTACCTTTAGTTAACACTTGCAGCTTTTATCCGCATCTTTCAAACAAGCTGGATACCCATGAAAACAGATAAAGAACAAAAGTACGAATCTCGTACTTAATATATCTTCTCGATGTTTGAGCTGGGGTAGTAGTAGCCCAGTATCTTCGTTTCCGATTTGCCCTTTCTCGCCATCCCCTGTGCGCCGCACTGGCACATACCGATACCGTGTCCGTAGCCCTTACCGGCGTAGAACCGAAGCTTGCCGTTGATCGTCATAACACTGCAGAAGGTGCTTTTGATCTTTCTGCTTCCCGAATCGAGCGTAAGCCTAAGATCCTCGCCTCGTAAAAAGCCCGTCTTACCCTTTTCGCCGGTAAGCATAAAGGAGTTGATCCTACCGTAATCGCTTACTTTGTGCGGTTCGATCTTCACGATCCTTTTAAGATTTTTAAGCTTCGGATACCTGTCCATTATCTTACGACTAGCCGACTCAAACTCAAACTCCGCCATGGGCCAGTAAAAGAAACTTGTCTTTGCGATCTTTTTGCAGTACGGACATTTAACTCCCGAAAGGGCCTCGTACGAATCACCGCCATAAGCACTGACGCTGTCTTCCGTATGCCCGCCGCAAGTCGAACTGTAATACGTCGGGAATATCCCTCGATTACCATCCGCAAGCTTGGTCACCAGAACCTTACCTTCGGTTTCGGTTACTGCGGTTTTAACCGTCGCAGATTCTACAGCAACGCCTTTATAAACCTGCGTCGCCTGCGTAGTGCTCACGTCCCAGTCCCGTTTAACGCCGAAACGTTGCTTGTAGTATAAGGCATAAGTCCGAGCCGCGATCGCCTGTGCCCTAAGAGCCTCAGGCTCCCAGTAACTAGGCATCTCCGCACCGACAACACCTTTAAGATACGCTTCGATCGGAACATGATTGATAACGTCAAAACCGTCTTTACCTATGATAACTTTAAAGTTACCGCGATACAGTTTGCCGTTAACTTCCATCACGTAAGGTTTTTTAGGGTTGATAGAAACTCTTTGGCTAAAAAGTTTTTCGCCGACATGTATCATCTCGCTGTTCAAAGTCACCTTCACCGGCTTACTCGTCGTAAACGTAGAAACCGCCCCTTTCGTCCTGTCGATCACATTAAAGCCAGACGTTGAGGTTACGATACATTCTCTTATATTGTCAAAGAGCAGAACCCTGATCCACAGTTCCTTAGCCGTGTCCATCCCTTCGGTCGGTTCTATTATCTCTCTCTTTTGGCATCCGGAAAAAATGCTGATACAAACAAGCACAACCGTAATACCAACGCCCAAAAAAAAATGTATCGCCGAGCGACCGGTACTTTTTAATGATCTGTACTTCATATATTAACTCAGTCAATCCAGAATAAATAGCCATAGCCGAAGACGATTTCACTACTCCGAACTATGAACTATATACTAATAACAACCATCAGGTTGTTATTCCAGTTTCCGCAGGCTCAGCCCGAAACCGGTCAACCGTTCCTTGATCTCGTTTAAGCTTGTAACGCCAAAGTTCTTACATCCCAGAAGTTCCGCTTCGGTCTTGCTTACAAGTTCGCTTACACTGATGACGCCGAGATTTCCTAAAGCTCGTTTGGCGCGTACGGACAGTTCAAGATCGGAAATCGTCTTGCCTAACATCTCTTCGTTGACTCCGGATAATTCATGGTTCAGCATCGGCATCACAGATGTGCCGAGATCGGAGGCTATCCCAAGCGACAGTTGTTTCTGGTTCAGTATCTTCTTGATCTCGGTTAGCGATGTTTCGCCGAAGTTCTTGTACGACAGAAGTTCTGACTCCGATATCCTAAGAAGATCGCCCAATGTATTGATGTTCATCTTCTTAAGACAGTTCCTGCTGCGTACAGAAAGCTCGAAATCGGAGATCGGTATTTCAAGTATGCGATTGTGCCGGTCGAGCCATTTTTCCTTTTCCTCGTCATAGATCATAACCATCGAGCTTGCGATATCTTTCTTGAAGAGGTTTGCTTTCTTATGGTTCGGGAACGCGTCGACAACCGCAAAAGCAAGTTTGTAGGCCCTGTCAAAATCGCCCGCATCTTCGTACAGCACTGCAAGATTCAGCATCGCGTTTATTTTTACCGGGGCGTGTTTGGTCGCCAGCTTATAATATTCGATCGCCGTTTCTTCATCGCCGCGAAGATCGTTTGCGAATGCAAGCTCGAAAAGCGAATTCTCGTGGTTCTCGTCGATCTCCACTGCCGTTGCAAAGTTGTCCAGCGCCGTTTCATAGTCACCCTGAGCGTTAAGAAGCTTGCCCACTTGATAGTGGTATTCGGCGCTTGCCTTTTCAAAGTTGGAACATCCCTTGATCTCCGTTTCGGCCTTGTCGAGCTGCCCGGCGACGCGATATGTCGCTGCTTTTTCAAGGGCGATAACAAGACCGTCGATGTCCTTACCGGCCTTATCGAACGCCTGTACTGCCTTGTCAAAAGCACCGGCCGCCCTTAACGCATACCCAAGGTAGAGATTTCCGATGCTGTTGTTTTTGGCCTTAGAAAGCGCCGCGATCGCTTTTTCATATTCGCCGATGATGACAAGTCCGATACCAGCCGCTAGAGAATTCGATGAATTGCTTTCGATCTCTTCGGCGAATTGAACCTGGTTGTATTCACTGCTGTTGACGAGCGATGCAAGTTTGCTGATCTCGTCAAGACTCGGCAATTTGGTTGAAAACAAATTGATCTCGGTTTCAGTTAATAATGATGTCATTGACTTTGCTCCTTGTCTAAGTTAAACGCCCGATTATAGAGAGCTTGCGATTATTTGCAAAACAATTTTAGACGGTATTATACAAACTCGCCAACAAAGCACAAGGCCTTTAAAGATACACAATGCCCTTAACAATTCCCCTTGACCTGAACACAAAATACCCATAGAATAGGTGGCAATCAGATCAGTACCATTTTGTCTAAAAGCAGGAGCGGATATGGACAGACGAAGTTTCTTAGCAGCATCAGCCGTTGCAGGCTTTGGCATAGGCACTGCCGGCGCACAAAGCAGCGCAGAACCCATCGGAGCGACCAAAAACCGCATCAAGCAATCGGTTTGCAGGTGGTGTTACAGAGGCGTCGAGCTTGAAGAGTTTGCAAAGTTTTGCGTCAAGATCGGTATTAGGTCCATAGAGCTGGTTAGCCCGAAGGATTGGCCCACCCTGAAAAAGCACGGCCTGATATGCGCAATGTCACCCGGCGGGTCGCTCACTGAAGGCCTAAGCCACAAGGAAAACCACGAAAAATGTCTCGCAGAGATACGAAAAAGCATCGATGTAACTAGCGAAGCCGGATTTCCGAACGTAATTTGTTTCTCAGGCAATAGATACGGCATGGACGATGACGAGGGAATGAAAAACTGCGAGATCGCCATAAAGCAGATCGTCGGCCACGCTGAGAAGAAAAACGTTAAGATCAGTATGGAACTTTTTAATTCGAAAGTTAACCATAAAGACTATATGTGCGACAGCAGCGCATGGGGCGTCGAGCTTGCAAAACGCATTGGTTCGCCGAACTTTGGTCTGCTCTATGACATCTACCACATGCAGGTCCAGGAAGGCAATATTATTGCCACCATCAAAAAGCATCACGAATACTTTTTCCACTACCACACTGCCGGCGTCCCAGGCAGAAATGAGATCGATAACACACAGGAACTATACTACCCGGCAATCGTAAAGGCAATAATAGAGACCGGTTACAAGGGATACCTCGCGCAGGAGTTCACACCGAAATCCAAAGAACCGCTGAAATCGCTCGCACAATCGGTAAGGATATGCGACGTTTAACAAAATGTATTTTATATTGAGGTCACGATCATGAACGAAAAAAGGAATCTTTCAAGAAGGTCATTTATTAAGGCTTCGGCTACCACAGCAGCCGGGGTAAGTTTGGCGGGACTCGCTGGGTGTCAGGAGCAAGCCACGGCTACATCGGCGGTGGCATTCGCATCGGGCAGCGATAAGATACGCGTAGGACTTATCGGCTGCGGCGGCAGAGGCACAGGAGCTATGGCTAACTGCGTCAAGTCATCGCCGGGCATAGAGGTCTATGCGATGGGCGATGTATTTCAGGACCGCCTTGACGGCTCGGTCAAGAAGTTGAAAAATTACAAGCCAGACAGTAAGGATGCATATAGCGGCGGCGGGGTGCCGCCGGAAAATTTCAACGTGCCTAAGGAACGCCAGTTTGTAGGTTTTGACGCGTTTGAGAAGGTCATCGCCACCGATTGCGATATGGTTATACTTGCCACGCCGCCTCATTTCAGGCCCCAGCATTTAAAGGCGGCAATAGAAGCCGGCAAGCATGTCTTTATGGAAAAGCCCGTAGCGGTCGATCCTGTGGGCATCAGAAGCGTTATCAAATCGTCGAAGATCGCAAAGCGTAAGTCGCTTGCGATAGTAGCCGGGACGCAAAGACGCCATCAAAAGCATTACATCGAACTTATCAAGCGAGTTAAGAACGGTGACATCGGCGAGATCGTCGGCGGTCAGTGCTACTGGAATATGGGAACTCTCTGGAGCCATAAACGCAAGCCCGGCTGGTCGGATATGGAGTATCAGCTTCGCAATTGGCTGTACTATACGTGGCTCAGCGGCGATCATATCGTCGAGCAGCATGTTCATAACATCGACGTTATCAACTGGGCGATCGGTGCCAATCCCGTAAAGTGTATGGGGATGGGCGGCAGGCAGGTTAGAACGCAACCGATCTATGGAAATATCTTCGACCACTTTGCCGTCGAGTTTGAATATCCTAACGGCGTTAAGGTCATGAGTATGTGCAGGCAGACAAAGGGCTGTACAAACAATGTTAGCGAACGGCTCGTAGGCACCAGGGGTACTATGCACTGCGATGAAGGTATAACAGGGGCCAAGGCTTATAAATACGACGGGCCAAACCCGAATCCGTATGTCGAGGAGCACGCTCATCTGATCGCGAGCATACGAAGCGGGCGTCCATTGAACGAGGGAAAACGGATCGCCGAAAGCACGCTGTGCGCGATCATGGGGCGGATGAGTGCGTATACTGGCAGGGCGATGAAATTTGACTGGGCGATGAAAGCCTCGCAGCTCAAGCTAGGCCCGGACAGATATGAATTTGGCACCCTTGAAATGGTGCCGGTTTCAGTGCCTGGCAAAACGCCGCTGATCTAAGGAGCGAGACATGAAGAAACTGCTGTTGATATTATCAGTGTTCGCGCTTGTAGTTAGCGGGTGCGGCCTAAGGACTACGAAGCTGTATAACGGCAAGAGCTTTAAGGGATGGGAGTTCTATCTTAGGGATAAGGCTGTCGATCCTGCCGATGTCTGGTCGATCAGGGACGAGGTTGTGCATTGTACGGGCACCCCCAGCGGGTATATGCGGACGACGGGATGGTATTCGGATTATATGCTGCACATGGAATGGAGATGGGCCGGCCAGGCGGGCAACAGCGGGGTGCTGCTGCATACCACGGGCCCGGACAAGGTTTGGCCCAGGAGTGTCGAGTGTCAATTGCAGTCTGGTGACGCCGGTGACTTTTGGTTGATAGACGGGCCGGGGCTGAAAGCCGATGGCAACTTTGTAGGCGGCAAGGCCGGGGAGTTTGTCAAGGTTAAGAAGAAGAAACCCAGCAACGAAAAGCAGATCGGGCAGTGGAACAGCTACGATATTTATTGTCACGGCGATACGATTAAGTGCTATGTTAACGGGTTGCTGCAGAACGAAGGGACCGATCTGACGGATACTTCCGGAAGGATCGCATTGCAGAGCGAAGGGGCACCCATCGAGTTTCGCAATATCTACATTCACCCGTTAAAGTAGATGCGGTTGTAGAGCAAAATAGAAGTTGAATTTTTATCCCGGTTTGTCGGGGATGCACTGATTGAAAGTATTTTAGAGTGGAGCTAAATATGTCACGTGGAAAATTTAAAGGCGATATCACTCGTCGCGGCAGATACTTGAAATTCTTCGGAAATAAATCCATGACCATCGGCAAAGAGCAGGGCGAGCAAATACTCGGGATGATCGACCCCGGCAGTTTTAGAGGCCTTATCAGTGACCTGTCCTTTTACAGGCAGTATAAGAGCGGCCTTGCCAAAATTTAGATCGTCTCGATTGATCGTATAATATGTTAGGTTCATTTTTGTAGAAAGGTAGTAGAAGTTATGCACGAAACACGCAGGAGTTTTATTAAAAAGGCAGTTTTAGCATCGGTAGCGCCAATGGTTCTTGGATGTAACGAGATGCAAAAGAAGAGCAGGCCGAGCGGACGCATTACCATCGGCTTTATAGGAGTAGGTAGACGCGGCATGACTCTTCTAAAAACTGGCATCAACTATGACGTGCAGGTTCTTGCTGTATGTGATGTAGATACCAATCGCCGCGAAAATGCAAAGACACTTGTAGATGAGTTTTACAAAAGGTTCCCCGAAAAGGGAGCTGCCGACTGCAAGGCATATAATGATTTCAGAAAGATAATCCAACGCGATGATATTGACGCCGTTTGTATCGCCACTCCGGATCACTGGCACGCTTACGCTGCCGTTGCGGCCCTTAAATCCGGCAAAGACGTCTATTGCGAAAAGCCGCTCACCCATAACATTAACGAAGCCATCGCGATAATCAAAGCCGTCAAAGCCAACGATCGCGTTTTTCAGACAGGCTCCCAGCAGCGTTCAGGCTCGGAGTTTCGCCTGGCCTGCGAACTGGTTCGTAACGGCGTCATCGGAAAGATCGATCATGTAGATTGCTCTTTCGGGGGCCCAGCCGGCCCATGCAACCTGCCCGAAGAGACAATGGAGCCGGGTCTCGATTGGAACATGTGGATAGGCCCGGCACAGATGAGGCCTTACAATTCGATCTTGAGCCCTCGCGGTATCCACAAACATTTTCCTCACTGGAGAAAATATAAGGAGTTTGGTGGAGGCGCTGTCTGTGATTGGGGTGCGCACCATCTTGATATTGCCCAGTGGGGCCTGGATACCGACGACAGCGGACCGGTTGAGGTTTCACCGCCTAAAGGCAAATTCACTGGAACAGGCGGCGTCCTGAAATATGCAAACGGAATTTATATTAAGCATAAACAAAAGGGATACGGAATACAGTTCTTCGGTGATCGAGGAGAAGTTAAGGTCAATCGTGGCAGGTTCGAGTTGGTCCTTGACGGCCGAAAAGTCGCAGGACATGACAAAGAAAACAGAAGCTCTTCTCTGGAGAGAGATGTCATATTAGCCGAAAGAGAATATCTCAAAGACGCAAAGGTAAAGCTTTACAATAGTAAAAACCACTTCTCGGATTTCCTGGAGTGCATGGCCTCTCGCAAAAAACCCGTCGCCAACGAGATCGTCGGTGCCCGCACTGTAATTTGTTGCCATTTGCTCAACCAGGCCTACTACAACAACCGGAAGATCGACTGGGATCCAAAAAAGATCGCCTTTGCAAAAGGCACCGGAAATCCAAAATGGCTCACAAGAAATTACAGATCGCCATGGAGAGTGTAAAGTTTTCAGTTACTAAATGGGATCGGCCGCAAGAGCAGCAGCAAGAATAAGTCTTGAGAGGCTGATTTATTTTCTTTTTCGTAGTGCGGTTGTGCCGAGTGCCAGGAGTATTATTGTTGCCGGTTCCGGGATTATTCCCGCTTGTAGTGCGATAGTTGCAGCCGAGGCTCTTAGGACGTCGGTTGCGAAAAGGTAGTCATAAGTTACTCCTGCTAATGCGTTACTTGCATCTTCAGAGCTGTGGTAGTAACTGTTGCTATTGCCCCATATTTCATTAGCGGTGTTTTCCGATGCAAGCAGGGCGGGGTAGTCTGCGGAGATAAACGGGCCCTGATCGCTTGCATTCCAGCTACTGGTGTTTATTCCATCGCTGTCAATAACAAGTGAGGGAACATAATCGGCCGCGGCCTGGATGAAGGCGTTTGCCCACTGCAGGCATTCGGTTGAGTCTTTAGTGGTAATGTCAAGGTCTATTGCTTCCGAGGGGTCATCATCCCATGCGGGGCGAAGTATCATATCGAGGCTGATCATTCCTGCGATGGTTTCGTTATTTGCGACCACCGAATTGGTGACGTAGTCCTTGCTTCCGAGCATCCAGTCTTCCTCGGCATTGAAACCGATAAAACGAATAGTCGAATCGAAGGAATACTGGCTAAGCGTTCGTGCCAGTTCCAGGACGCCTGCGGTGCCGGAGGCGTTGTCATCACCGCCGGGCCGTTCGCCCGAAAGATACGTGTCGTAGTGTGCGCCTACAATGTAGATGTTTTCGGGAGTTGTGGTTCCGGGTAACTCGGCGACGATGTTATTGTAGGTTCCCTGGACGCTAACGCTGAGGCCCATAGCGGCAAAGTTATCGCTGAGATAAAGAGCGGCTTCCTGGTTTCCGAGAGTTCCACCGCCGGCGTAACCGTCACGGTTTCGGTATCCCTGGTTGTAAGCGGGGTCGTAGAGGCCGAGCCCGCTGTTTTCGATGTCAACGTGGTATGCTGTGTATTGCGTTTGTGAGATCAGATCAACGAGCGTTTGAACTATTTGGGCGCCGGCATCGCAGCAAAAAATGTTTATTGCAAGGATCAATACGCATATTGCCGCCGGTGAGCCTATGCGTAAATGAATATCGGCAGAACTATTGTCTTTGTTGCGATTAATAAAAAGCCTCACTTTCAGGTTCTATTGCAACAAATGCGCATAAAGAACATATCAAAAGAATCCTGTAAGTTTGTTTCTGCTCCGGATGTTAGTATTTATTATGTACCACAAAAAGAGATAAATGTCAAGATAATTCCGCTTTCGGTCTAAAAACGAGCATAAAATCGAAAAATCGACTGAAAGTCATCCTGAGCGAGCGTAGCGAGTCGAACGGATCTGCTTAATCACAAAAGGCCCGAAGGGCCGAAAGAATAATAGCCGGGGGCGTAAGCCCCCGGAAAACATGCACACAAAACCAAAGCCCCAACGGGGCGAAAGAAAAATGCCATGCTCTAATATCTACCATCCCTGGCCCGACAAGCTTTACACAAGGCTTCATCGATGACGCGAGAATATATGATAGGGCATTAAGTCCCACAGAGATCGTCGAACTATACGAAGTTCCGGAACCGGTGACCTTTGCCTCGCACTCTGAAGTTGGCAAATCTTAGTATTTTATATCACCACAGTGCATTCCTGTGTTAAATATCTTGTCGATAACCGTTATCGAGGTACAAAGTGGTACACGCACCAGTGGCAAAATATCACTTCTTTCCGCCGCCTTTAATTTTCTCAGACACCTTTAATTTTCGCTCAAATTTGGAAGTTTTTTCTCTTGCTTGTAAAAATCCTCTTTTGAACAATACTTGCTCCAGGTGCATCCCTTATGCGGGGCTAATTCATCTTTTTTCCACTGTAAAATATCATCAAGAGTATCTTCTAAAGTTTTGAACAACTGGCTATGGTCAATCCCTATACTCTCACCTGTAATATACTTCAAAAATCTGGTTGAAGTATCATAATCATCTATTGACCAACTCTTTCGAATAAGCACGCTATCATCACTGGTCTTTTCAACTTCAATCTGACCACTGCCTTCAAGCGGATGTTTAAACCTGAATGTCCAAGAAGAACCATGATGTGGATATTTTTCAATCAACAGATTGTAAGTAGCTGCAAAATCTTCTAATACATCGGATATTTTGTTGAAGAATATTTCTAATTCAATAAACTTATTCTTCCATTTTACATTACCTTCTCCTCCCAAGATGCGTTTAAACCATCCCATCTTCTCTCCTAACATTTATTCAATAGTTTTCATTCTTTGGTATTTACTAGGAAAAATTTAAGGTGTCAGGAAAAATTTAAGGTGTCAGGAACCTTTACCTCTCCCCTTTTCCCAATTGCATACAATAATACCGCAATCTCATGAAGTATTCAAGCCTAATATTTCCACACGGGACCACCGGATCACTAGGCATAACGAAACGAGACCCGGTCTCGTTTTGTTACAATAGGCAATTAAGCACTCGGCTATCAGGGTTATCTTTTTCGGAAGTATGTACTTACTGCACAAATACTTTGATGTTGGTTATTAGTTAATCAGGGCTTGGTCTTTTTGGCTTGAAAGGCCGCTCTTTTAAATACCGGTCTCTAATTTCTATCGAGTAGGCAAAGAGAATATTTGCTACAGAGCGTCCACTTGAATAAGAAAAATCTTCAACAAGCTCTATTTTGGCCATATCCTTTTCTTCTAAATATAACATTAAATCTTTCATGGCTTTTTCGACCTCGGCCTCTGATTGCGGCGATTCTAAATCAATGTAGTCAAAAAAACGGCTTTTATTGGCTTTAAAAAATTCTTCAAATCCGGAATCTTCAAGCATTTGCTTGCCCTCTGGAGTAAGGCCAAGGGGGCTTGCGGACGATACAAAGAGATGTTCCTGTGTCCATTCGTGAGCAAGTAGTAATTGAGAAATTACATCAAGGGCGCGACGTATTTTTGGAAACTCTTTACATACTTCGTTTATCTTGCAATAATTATTTCCTGCCCAAAAGACAAACACTAAAACCCCGGAGAAAATTAAAGGGGTCAAGAAAATTAAAGGAAGAAAATTAAAGGGGTCAGGACCCTTTTTAGTCAGCCTTTATAGGCTCTCTCGCTGCATTATATTGATAGCAAGCTTTTAGTTGTTGATTTTTCTCTTTAAAATCAGCCCCGGCCAACGGCCGGTTCCACCACTCCGAACACCGAACTCCCGACCCCGAACTATTTTAATTTTTTGTTAGATTTTTATAAAATAAATTTGACTTGTTAATTATATAGTGTATAATATATAAGACTACCTGTCGCGTCGAAGTCTTGACGAAGACGGAAGACCAAGGAGATCATATCTCGCCAGCAGGCAGTTCTTTAAAAAGTAAACAGTGCCCGCTTGCGGGCTTCCGAATTAATTAGCCCCCTCAATTTATTGAGTGGGTTCACGAGTCCCGATTAGTCTTTGCGCCTTGCCTGCCCTGAGCTTGTCGAAGGGGCGCCTTTGCGCGATAAACCTATAATTGTGTTACGGTAAAAATTGGAGGTCCAAAAATAAAAAATAAACCGCTAAAAAACAGTAAATTGAAAAACGTAGCCCTTTTTGGGCCAAAAACAAGGAAAAGTGCGTTTAAAGCCTAAAAACGATGACCAAAAAACGCAAAAACGAACAAAAAAACACAAATATGCGCAATTTATGAACAAAAACGCGCACAAACGCGCACGAAAGGAGGACAATATACAAAGCAAGCAAAATTAAATAACAGCGCAAAAACGATACAACAATGTCACAAGTTTCACCTGCGAAATTTGGAACGATCAAAGGACCAATTTACTTATATGTTTGTGCCGGGTCGTATGTTTTTTCTGCGTTTAGTTCGAGGTCGGTTGCTGAGCCTTTTTTCAACTGTCGGTAGAAGCACGAGTCGTATCC
>SDBV01007225.1_pt1 | contig 15227 bp, 13 predicted proteins | sample 2277081 | NCBI WGS metagenome assembly SDBV01 (sample SAMN10402039, study PRJNA504765) | marine sediment metagenome | isolation source: marine sediment core GS10_PC15, 223 cmbsf | place: Arctic Ocean: Southern Knipovich Ridge | collected 2010
CCTGGCCTTCTAAGGTTGCAGAGAAAAAGAGCGTCTGACGGTTTTGCGCAGTTTGAGCGACGATGCGGTCGACGGCGGGCTTAAAACCCATGTCGAGCATACGGTCGGCCTCGTCGAGTACTAGTAATCCAACCTTCTTTAGGTTAAAGGCGCGTCGATCCAGTAGATCCTCCAGGCGGCCCGGTGTCGCGACGACGATATGGGCCTTCGCGGCTTTCTTCGCCTGCCCGTGTAAGCTAACTCCGCCGTGCACAACTGCGACTTTTAGTGCGCGTGAGCGAGCGATATCTTCTAGCTCATCGACTATCTGGCAGGCCAACTCTCGTGTCGGTGCGAGAATGAGTGCGGCCGGGCGCTTTTGCTCCTGCTTGATTAAGTCGACAATCGGCACGCCGAATGCGAGTGTTTTGCCCGAGCCCGTTGGAGATTGGGCGAGCACATCGCACCTGTTTAGAATCTCTGCGATGACGAGATTTTGAACCGCGAACGGCTTGGTGATATTGCGCTTTGCAAGCGTATCTGTAACTTGTTTTGACACACCGAGATCGGTGAACGTCTGTGATGACATGTGTATGTAGCTCCTTGTGAGTGGATGAGATCCAACAACTCAGATCGCACTCATCAAAAAAGCGTGAAGAAGCGTGAAAAGAATGGAATCTCCTGGGCGCCACGATGGCTACCCGATTAACAGATGGTAACAGTATTTGGCTCAAATGGCTTAAATCCTGCTTATAAACCGCAAAATAGGGCGACCCAAACAAGAGCTGCCCGAAGGCTCGATCGCGATTGCTTCCGAGACTACTGCTTTCTCCTCGACTCACGATTCATCTGGGCAGCGACTGTCGGCGGGAGTAGGGCCCCGAAGAGCCAGAAGAGGGGGATGAAGATTCCTAGAATAAACAGGAATAGCCGTCCATTTCTGAGGGTCGTAAATCCGAGGCCGATAAGCAAAATGACGTAGAAAACCGCGAGAATGGTTAGGAATACAGCTTCTGTACTAGTCATGGAGTCGCACCTCTCTCGTCATGATCTAATAAATCGAATTTCGGATAGTCTCTAAGACATCGGCCTAGATTGGTCAATCAGCCCTAGCCACAATCCGGTCCAACTCCACCTCGACGCCCTCCCGCGTATCGTCAAGCACTACATAAACAAGAGGCGGCCCGCCGAAAAAAGTCGCGTTTTCGCCCTCGCCGACGTATATCGCGGGCCTTTGTTGGCCCTCTGGAAGCCGTAGCCAGACCTTCTGCCCCTTTTTAAATAGATCGTCGTTCATCGAACTATCGTACGGCAAAAGAAGCCCTAGATCTAGGGCTTCTCGAAGATTTATGAACCGACACCCTCTTAAGGCCAGAGACCGACGGTCAGAGGCTTGAATCCTTTTGAACGCATTTCAATCTAACCTACAAGAGACGGTTGTACCATTGAGGCAACGGGTTTCGTGGATAATGTAGTGCAGGCAACAGCCGTCCGTCCAGAGATCAAGAGGGGAAGCTTACGTTGTGGTCATGAGTGGAGAAGGTGGATACGAGCCAACGGAAAACAACTGGCTTAGCGTTGACGGAAACGAAGCAGTAGCCAGAGTCGCTCACAAACTGAGCGAGGTCATCGCTATCTATCCCATTACGCCGGCTTCGCCAATGGGCGAATTTTCTGATGTATGGAGCTCTGCTAAGCAGCCAAATCTCTGGGGTGCTGTGCCCGATGTGATCGAGATGCAAAGTGAGGCCGGTGCGGCAGGGGCTCTTCACGGTGCCATTCAGAAGGGTGCGCTTGCCACCACCTTTACCGCCTCTCAAGGACTGCTGCTAATGATCCCCAACATGTACAAGATCGCCGGTGAGTTGTCTCCGACCGTTATCCATGTGGCGGCTCGTACCGTCGCAACGCATGCGCTGTCCATTTTCGGTGATCACAGTGATGTGATGGCTACACGGATGACCGGTTTTGCGATGCTGTCATCGTCCTCCGTACAAGAAGCGCAAGATCTAGCACTGATTGCGCACGCTGCAACATTGAATTCGCGTATTCCCTTTTTACATTTCTTTGACGGTTTTCGCACATCGCATGAAGTCTCCAAAATCAAGCCGTTAGACACGGCTGTTTTTAAGGCACTTATCGATGATGAACAGATAGCACTTCATCGTTCTCGTGCGTTGAGCCCTGACAGACCGGTGCTGCGCGGCTCGGCGCAGAACCCTGATGTCTTCTTCCAATCGCGAGAAGCGGCAAACCCCTTCTATCTTGCTGTGCCCGAGGTCGTGCAAGGGTTGATGGATGACCTAGGAAAACACGTCGATCGTCACTACAAGCTGATCGATTACACGGGTGCGCCAGATGCTGAGCGTGTGGTTGTTGTAATGGGATCTGGAGTGAACGTCGTGGCCGAGACGGTAGAAGCGCTTGTTGCGCAAGGTGAAAAGGTTGGACTGCTCAATGTTCGACTATTCAGGCCCTTCCCTACAAAAGCACTTGTAGATGCGATACCGAAAACTGCGCGTTCGATCGCGGTCCTCGATCGCACTAAAGAGCCTGGGGCAGCGGGTGAGCCGCTTTACCAAGATGTGGTAACTGTGCTGGCAGAACAAACTGCGGCTGACGATGTGATGCCTAAGGTGATCGGCGGGCGCTACGGGCTTTCTTCAAAAGAGTTCACCCCGGCTATGGCCAAAGGTATCTTTGATGAGCTTCAGGCCGAATCACCACGCACTCACTTTACCGTTGGGATCGTCGACGATGTTACGCATACCAGTCTCGACTATTCACCGGATTTCACGACTGAAGGCGAGGGTACGCGTGCACTGTTTTATGGACTGGGCAGCGACGGCACGGTAGGGGGATGTAAGAACACAGCGGAAATAGTCAACCGGATGACTGATGCATACGCTCAGGGATATTTTGTCTACGACTCCAAGAAGGCCGGTTCCGTGACCGTGTCTCACCTGCGATTCGGTCCTCAACCGATTCGATCAAGCTACCTGATAGAAAAGGCCAGTTTTATCGCTTGTCATCAATTCAAATTCATTGAACGCATGAACATATTGGAGGCAGCGGAACCTGGTGCAACGTTCCTACTCAACAGCCCATACGGGCCTGAAGACGTGTGGGATCAGCTACCCAAAGAAGTTCAATCGCAGATTATTGAAAGTGAACTCAAGTTCTACGTAATCGATGCTTACAAAGTTGCGCGCGAGGCGGGTATGGGCAAGATAATCAACACTGCCATGCAGCCGTGCTTTTTTGCCCTTTCAGAGGTACTCCCAGCAGATGATGCGATCTCAGCTATTAAAGGCTCCATTGAAAAGACCTATGCAAAGCGTGGGCAAGAGGTGGTTGATCGCAACTTTGCTGCCGTTGACGCTGCGCTAACTGCGTTGCATCCCGTAAACATTCCAGATTCTGTGACGGGCGAGCTGCATCGCCACACGCTGGGGCTTGACGATGCGCCTGAGTTCGTTCAACAAATAACTTCACGTCTGTTAGCGGGCGAAGGTGATCTGCTACCCGTGAGTGCGCTGCCCGTGGATGGCACCTTCCCGACCGATACATCGAAATGGGAGGAGCCGGACATCGCAACGGAGATTCCAATTTGGGATCCGAGCATCTGTATCGACTGCGGTCGTTGCACAATTGTCTGCCCGCACAACGCGCTTCAGATGAAGGTATTCGATCAGACCGAACTGGATGGTGCTCCCAACGGTTTTCTCTCAAAGGATTTTCGCTCCAAGGAACTACCAGATATGCAGTTGTCGATCCAAGTGGTTCCTGCCCACTGCACTGGTTGCGGGGTATGCGTCGACATGTGCCCGGCCGTGAGCAAAGAAGACCCCGACCACAAATCGATCAATATGGAGCCGGTAAAAGAGCATAGAGAACGCGAAGAGACCAATGCCGAGTTTTTTAGCAGTATCCCAGTGTTAGATCCACGCGCACTTAGCCCGGCATCGGTCAAGGGCTCCCAAACACGTGACTCACTGTTCGGGGTTTCAGGGGCTTGCGCGGGTTGCGGCGAGACACCCTATCTGAAGCTTCTCACGCAGCTGTATGGCGACCATCTGCTGGTGGCAAATGCCACCGGTTGCTCCTCCATCTACGGGGGCAATTTGCCGACGACACCTTGGAGTACGAACAAGGATGGCCAAGGCCCCGCTTGGTCGAACTCGCTGTTTGAAGACAACGCGGAGTTCGGTCTAGGCATGCGTTTGGCGTTGGATCACAATATTAAATATGCATGTCACCTGGTGGAGCATCTAAAACCACAGATCGGCGATGAATTAGCTAACGACATTCTTGTTGCGGATCAGACCGATGACGCTGGCATCGTGGCTCAGCGTGAACGTATCGCAACCTTGAAGGAGAAACTCGAAAAAGTTGAAGAATCCGACGATCTTAGGGCGCGAGAACTTCTTGGCCTAGCCGATAACTTGGTCCGTAAAACTGTTTGGATCATCGGGGGCGACGGCTGGGCGTACGACATCGGGTCCAGCGGGGTCGATCACGTACTCGCCTCGGGCCATAATGTCAATTTGCTTGTCTTAGACACCGAGGTCTACTCGAACACAGGTGGACAGACCTCTAAAGCAACACCGAGAGCCGCGGTTGCCAAGTTTTCAGTTGCTGGGAAACGGACCGGCAAGAAGGATCTCGGAATGATTGCCACAACCTATGGAAACGTTTATGCGGCACAGATCGCAATCGGAGCAAATCCTGCCCAGACCATAAAGGCGTTTACCGAGGCCGAAGCATGGGACGGGCCTTCGATAATTATCGCCTACTCAACCTGTATCGCCCATGGAATCGACATGGAGAAATCGATGAGCCACCAAAAAACTGCGGTGGAGAGTGGATTCTGGCCGCTGTATCGGTATCAGCCAGGACCGGGCGAAGATGAAAAGCCGTTCAAGTTAGATTGCAAGGCACCGACAATTCCACTACGTGATTTCACTATGAAAGAGGCCCGCTTCAGGATGCTCGAGCGCCGCGATCCAGAGACTGCAAAACACCTACTCGATCTTGCCCAAGCCGATATCGATGAACGCTGGCGTCTTTATGAGCAGCTAACGCATGTTGAGCGTTCTTTACCGTCAGGGAAGAAAAACATCAGCAAGACTGATAAGGATGGCTCAAGCGCAGCAAGCCCTAGGTCTGGTAAGGACGCGCTACTGGACAAACCGGCCTGATCGCTAGCTCTTGCGAGTCTGGGATGTGCCCCACAGAATCAGACCCAGCACGAGGCCGATCGCGCCGATGACCATGAGGATGACGCCTACTACCTGAAGGTCGATACCTACCACGGTTGCCGTCACAGCGAACTTCAGTATCGCGACTACAGCGATCAAGAAAACAGTAGTCGCGTTGCTCTGCCACCAATGCAAGCTCATCGAGCAATCGTCGCCCTATACCCTGACCTCGAGCCGCTCTATCTACGTAAACCGTGCACTCGCCGACACCTTTGTAGGCGCTGCGGTTGCTGTAGCGACTCACCTGTGAGAGTGCATACTCATTCGGGCAATCGCATCCCCAGGGCCCGCTGTGTCTAGAAACGCACGCGAGTCCTCGTAAGATTGGTCGATCAACTCATCGGCGTGACTGAAATCTGCCGGCTGAACCGAGAGTGGGCATGGAGGCGGCAGAACGACCAATCTGGTCTTGCCTCTGGTCGCTTTTATGTCTTCGATCAAACGGCGCTGAATCATCAACGTTATTGCGTGTATGACCATCGCGACTGCGTTGTGAGGAGGCTCGTTCAAAGCGCAGGCGCTACCGGTTGGCAGTACGTACACCTCCTTCGCACCGAGTTCGACGGCGTGGGTTATCGGGGTGTTGTTCACAACGCCGCCGTCTATCAGCAGTTTGCCCTCTCTTTCTACCGGTGAGAAGACTCCGGGGATCGCGGCGCTTGCCAGCACCGCATCTGCAGCATTTCCTCGAGACAGGCGTAGCTCGCCGCCTCCGTAGAGATCTGTTGTGATCACATGTATCGGAATGGGTGCGTCTTCCAGCCGGTCGAACTTGAGATTGTGCTCTATCAGCTTGCGCAAGTTCGTGTTGCTAATCAGATAGGGCTTCCTTCCCAAAAATCCCATGAACCCGGTCACCGGGTTCAGCGGAAAGACCTCGCCACGCTTCAGACTCCTCCAAAGTTCTGACAGCTCCTCGGCCGTTTCAACTTTTGCGGGTCGGGATGCAATGAACGCACCGTTGAGCGCGCCAACTGAGGAACCCACTATAAGGTCGGGAGCGATACCTCGTTCATAAAGAGCTTTGAGCATTCCCACCTCGATCGCACCGAGGCTGGCTCCACCAGACATTACGAACGCAGTTTTCACTCGGTCATTCATCATCTCCCCTACGGGACAGGCTCTAAGAGTTATCTGGTCAGATTGTGAGTATCGATCTTAGCTATCAAGGACTTATCTCCACTCCATTCCAGAAGGCCACGTGGTTGCGAATCTTTCTGATCCATGGCCACGGACGCCGATAGGTCCACGCTGCACTTTTATTTTGTTTTCCTTCAACCTCAAGCGTGTAGTAACTAGCTATTCCCTTCCAGGGGCAGAGTGATCGCATGCGGCTCTTAGATAGGTACTCATCTTTGACGCTATCTGGCGGGAAGTAATGGTTACCCTCGATAAGTAAAGTTTGATCACTCTCTGCCAATGTCACGTTGTTCCAGACTGCTTTCATAGTTCCACTCATTTCATACTGGTTAAATGACAAAGAAGGGCGGCAGCAATGCCGCCCTTCTTGCACGTGGGTTCGACGGCTTACGGAGTAGAGCTGGCCTCCTCATACATCTGAACGACTCGCCCTGCCTGGAAGCGAAGCGCCTTGACGATCGTCGCAAGTGCGAGAACGATCCCCGAAAGGATCAGGCCCATACCGACGAAGTTAAGTGGCTGTAGCCACGCTTGCACGGATTTGATAGACCCGAGGTCGCTGGCCAGAGCTGCTGTGGCAGGCCCGTTCGCCACCTGGCTACCGGCGTGTGCCCAGTAGTCACCCTGCAAGGCGGATAGAACGATCCCGATGACAACTGCTGCCATCAAGACCATCAGCCCCATCATCATCACCGGCGGGAACAACTTTGCCGTGACCGGTTTGACGAGGTCGACTGATTCTCCGTTGACGGTGCGCTGCACATCGCGGCCACCATCACGTAATGTGCCCAGGATCGTTGCCAGCAGGAAAGTTATTCCCGATAGCAGAAACCCAAGGCCCAGGAACAAAACAGGTGGTAACCAACCGTTGGTCACGGCCTCATAAAATGCTCGGTCTCCCATGATTTGACCACCCGCGGGGGCCAACCCGATAATCGATGCCGGTAGGCTGAAGAAATCATCTGCACGGGCTGCAGAGATGATTCCCAGAACCAATGCGAATCCGAGCACCATCACCCCCATCGCCAACATCGGCCGCCACATCTTCTTAGCGACATCCGACATGTGCACGCCCTCTTTAGCGGGTGTTGGCTTTGCCGGATAGCCAGCGACACGGTTTTTAATTGCGATTGTTGTCATGCTGCTTCACCTCTTTCGTTGTTTATCAATGTCGGCAGGTCGCTACGCATGGCACGAAGCCGAAGTCGAAGTGACGCGAGTATCGCCGAGAAACGCAGGATCACACCGACCAAAATCGCACCAATTCCGGTGAAAAGTACCGGCGTCAACCACGCCGTTGTTCTTGTAAACAGGCCCGTGTCGAGGGAGCTTGCCGCGACCACAATGCCTACTACCAGGCCTCCCATGAGGATCATCAGCCCGAACCCCGTCAGCAAGTTTGAAACGATGTCTTGCCGTGGCGGAGGTGGTATGTCGTTATGAGTCATATAAACACTCCTTTAATTTGGTTTTCAAGTAGTTAGATGATCGAACTACGGCAAAGGATTCAATGAATCTGGAGTGGTGAACTCAGGCGATGGAATCGATGAATCACTTGGGTTGTATGATGGGTCAAAACCGTTAGGCCCTAGTAGTTTTGACAAGATCGGGAGGACTTAAGCCGAAGCGATATCGCCGGTCTCGGTCTGTTTGTTCAGTACCTCCGGAACCATCAGGTATGAGGAGAGCAGGAAGAACACGCAGCCGATGAGCAGAATGAACTTTGTGCTCCACTCCTGATCGATCTGGATCGGGCCCTGTCCAAAAAAACCAAAAAGGCTTGAGGTGAAAAAACCGATCGACCCCAACAGGCTGAACACGGTAACCCACCAGGATATCTGGCGGAAGTTCCAGGACCAGTAGCCGTGACTTACCTCCATGACTGCGATGTAGCTTGCGGTGATGAACAGGATTGAGGCGATAGTGCTCGGCGTCCAGACTAGAAGGTCCTCCCTAACCCAACTGAAGCCGGAGAAGATCGCGAAAAAACAGTTGATATTAAAGACGACCGTTCCTACCGACAGAGTTGAACTGGCCCAGAAGCTGAGTCGGTCAGGCTGCCAGCTAAACCACGAGAACCTCTTTTCTTGAAAGCTCGATGTTTGAGCTACTTGCCCCGAGTTGAAAAGTCCCTTGTCCTTGAGCTCGGTGCTCATATCGATATCGACATTGATCACTTCGAGGAACTGCACGTAGCCTGCACCGGTGAAAAACAACGAGCCAATGAAAAAGGAGACCTTTACGTACGTATCGAGATCCTGGGAGCCCGATACTGAAGGAAACATCTCCGGCACGGCTCCAATCATGAAAAAGACTGAGCCGATTGTAAAAAGAAAGGCGACCCACCAGGAAATTGTTCTGGGCCGGTAACCCCAGTAGAGGTATCGGGCACCGATCGCTCGCTTCGGGTCGCGAGGCGGGCTAGGCTTCTCTTCGGCTTTTTCCCCGATCTTGAGCCCACGCGTCTTTCTGTGGCGTCGAGACGTCCATACGACCGGAGTGCCGTCAGGCATTCGGTGCTCGATACGAGTGACGAAGTGACCGGTACCGGTTGAACTGACATACTTAAGATCTGCAGGGAAGTAGACAAAGCCGCGTTTCTTGAGCTGTGGTTGATTGCCGGTATCTTCTTGTGCTGGCAGTTCAGGTCTATTTCGCATAACTTTCCAGGAGGGTAACGAACTGAGCGGGTATGAAATTGGCTGAAATCAATGTCCCAGACGATCGATTGACCGACGGAACTATCGAACTACGGCTCTGGTGCGAGGATGACATACCGGTCGTTGTGGAGGCTTGCCAGGACCCGGAGATACACCGTTGGATGCCACTACCGTGGCCGTACACAAAGAAGGATGCCCGTGAGTGGATAAGCAGCCATCAGGATAAACGCGCCGAAGGTGAGTCGGTCGTTTTTGCCATCACTGCCCCTGGCGGGGGAAAGCCACTGGGCTCGGTCGGGTTGGAGGAGATAAATTGGGAGCATGGTCGTGCAATAGTCGGTTATTGGATTGCAAAGCAAGCGCGCCGACAGGGCGTCGCAACGCGAGCCGTTCGGCTGCTGTCGGAGTGGGCACTAAATGACCTTGGTCTGATGCGTCTAAGCCTGCTTGTATTCACCGGAAATACAGTTTCGGAGCGCGTTGCTGAAAGTGCGGGATTTAAACGCGAAGGTCTTATGCGATCGTATTTCCGCGTTAAGAATCGAAAAGTCGATGCGACCATGTTTTCGCTTGTGTCGGTCGATGCTATAAGCGACGGTAGTCAGAGATAGATCGGTGCTAGAAAAGCAACCTCAAAAAAAGTCGTATGGGGTTGCTCACGGGTGTAGAATCTTAAGGCATATAAGGACAGAGTGGCTAGGGGTCTTTACATACATATACTGGCCACTCCCGCACCAACGACAGGAGGACAATGGCTGTAGCGGACATGTTAGGTGAACTGACTCCCGAGCGATACCGGGATTTTTTCAACAATACGCAGGACATGCTGTATGTAATGGATGCGGACTGCGTAGTCATCGGTGCCAATCGAGCACTGCAAGAGGGACTGGGTTACTCAGACGATAAGCTGATTGGCGTCTCATACTGGGAGTTCATTCATCCGAAGGCAGACATGAGGGTGAACAAGGAAGCTTGGCGTGTCCTTGAAAGGACGGGCAGAATTGACGGCTTCGAGACCAGATGGCGCCGGCAGGATGGCGGTGCGATCGATATCAGCCTGGACGTGAAGGCTGAATACGACGGCACGGGCAATTTCAAGTGCGCATACGCTATTGCACGCGACGTAACAGATCAAAAGGAGCTTGAGGAGGAGTTGAGGGAAAGCGACGGGCGCTACCGACGCATCGTGGAGACCGCCAACGAGGGTATCTGGACGATCGATGCAGAGGGCATAACTACCTTTGTCAACGCCAGGATGGCGGAGATGATGGGCTTCAACGTGGACGAGATGGTGGGCAAGCCGCTCTTTTCGTTCCTAGACAGGGATGGCCAGGAAATCATTAAGAAGAAGTTGGAGCGCCGTCGCAAGGGAGTCCGTGAGGTGTATGAGTTCCACTTGATTCGTAGGGACGGGTCTGATCTGTGGGTTCTAATGGGTACCAGCCCGCTAACCGACAGGGACGGGCGTTATGCCGGGTCACTGGCGATGATTACCGATATCAATGAACGAAAAAATGCCGAGCAGGAGCTTCGCGAACAGAAACAAGCCTATGAGGCGCTATTCAGCAAATGCCCCGATGGAATCCTGGTTGCGGATATCGAGACCAAAGAGTTTAAATATGCCAACCCGCGAACGTGCCAGATGTTCGGGTACAAAGAGGAAGAAATGTGCAAGCTGGGCGTGGCCGATATCCATGCCAGCGAAGACCTACCAGCTATATATGATGAGTTCGAGGCTCTGGCTAGGGGGGAGAAGGCAATTGCGGAGTCTATTCCATGCCTCAGAAATGATGGGACGGCGTTTTTCGCCGATATAAGTTCGGCTCCGGTCTCCATAGATGGTCAAGAGTGCATGATCGGCTTCTTAAGGGACATTACCGAGAGCGATCAGATGAAAGACGAGCTTCGAGACGCTTACGACAAGCTTGAGGTAAGGGTAGAAGAGCGGACCAGCGAGTTGTCGAAGACGGTAACCAGGCTCAAGCAAGAGATCGAGGAGCGCCAGAAGGTAGAGCATGAAGTAGAAGAGCAGGCGCAAACACTTCAGGCACTCTTTGAGGAGAGCTTCGACGGGATCGTGGTTGCCGATGCTGAGACCAGGCAGATTGAGTACGTCAACCGAGCCTCGAGTCAGATATTTGGATACGCCAAGGACGAGATGCAGGGGATGGGAATAGCAGATCTCCACCCGAAGGAGGACCTGCCGCGAGTATTTGCCGAGTTCGAGGCCCAGGTGAAATGCGAGAAGGCGCTGGCGGAGTCCATTCCATGTCAGCGGAAGGACAAGAAGGTGTTCCACGCCGACATCAACTCAACCATCGCCATCATCCGTAGCCGCAGGTGCTTCGTCGGCTTCTACAGCGACATCACCGAACGTGATTAGGTATCGCAGGGCCAATCTTGGATGTGATCAGACGGGGTTCGATGCGCGTTATCTATCTATTCAGCCTGGACTACTTGGTCGTCCCAGACCTGTGTGCTGATCGGTAACTCGACTGTAAAAGTCGTGCCTTCTCCCACTTCGCTCTCGACCGTAACATGCCCTCCATGCCCCTCGGCGATCGCCTTCACAATCGAGAGACCAAGGCCAACCCCCGGTACAGATTTCTCCACCGCGAACGATGCGCGGAAAAATCGGTCAAAAAGCCTTTCCTTGTCGGCTTCCAATATTCCAGGGCCTGTATCCGCTACCGATATCGATACATTGGGATCCTTGCTGGAAACTTTTACATTGACCTCTCCATCGGCTGGCGTGAACTTGAGTGCGTTTGAGATCAGGTTGTCGAACATCTGCCCTAGCCGATCGGCATCACCTTCGATGTCTGGGACGGGCTCACACCTGTACTGAAGATCTACCCCGGTTTTGGCTGCGCCTGGTTGAGCTTTCTTCACCGATTCGGTTACCAGCGTTGAAAGGTTCACTGTGTTAGGTTCCAATACAAAACTGCCGGTCTCTATCTGTGCGACAAACAGCAGATCGCCCACCAGCCGTTGCAACCTAGTTGTGCTTTGCCCGATAACTGAGAGAAACTGCCTTTGATCATCTGTGAGTTTGTCCTGTTCACCTCTATCTCGCGAGATCAATTCGAGGTATCCGACTATCGATGTCAGGGGCGTTCTAAGCTCGTGCGATATAAGAGCGAAGAACTCGCTTTTTACACGGTCTGCCTCTTTTTCGGAGTGCTTCCTTTCTATGAACTGCGCCAACTGGTTGCCCGAGGCATCCATCACTTTGATCAGGTCCTCATCCAGTTGTTCGGGTCTGTCGCTGTGCAGTTCAATGACACCTACGACTTCACCTTGGCTTTTACAGGGAAAGAAGAATGCTCCGCGAAGTCCTATTTTGTCGGCAAGCCTCGCTCGCAAATAGCCCGACTCAAGTACCACGTCTTCTGACCAGACAGGCTCACCTTCTGCCCACGCACGGCCTGGAAAGCCCTCGTCGTATTTAAAGGTGATCTCCCGGGTGCGTGCTTCGAAATTGTCTAAGTCGGCCGACCTATGCCAACCACCCACACATCTGAGGAGAATCTCCTTGCGGTCTACAACCCAGACGCTGCCGAGTGCCCAGTTCATCTCTTCACAGACTGCCCGAATGAATTCATTTGAAGCCGTCTCCAACGTATCGGCCTCGGCAAGGGCTTTTGAGGTCTCATACTGCGCTGTCAGGCGTCGCCTTGCATGCTCACGCTCGGTGACGTCTTGCAACATCCCGACAAACATTCGCTCACCGTTTGCTTGGAATTCATTTACAGCAAGATGTATCGGGAAGAACGATCCATCTTTATGTTGGCCAAACGTATTGCGTCCTATACCGATGATCTTGGCCTTCCCGGTATCTAGATACCTCTTTATATAGTCGTCGTGCTTTGTGCGATGTGGATCTGGCATAAGCATGTTTACGTTGTTGCCGATCACGTCATCAGCGCTGTAGCCGAAGATACTCTCAGCTGCCGGGTTGAACGTTTTTACGATCCCCTTACTGTCGATCGTTATGATCGCATCGACCGCGGCCTCGACCAGGGCATCGGAAAACGATTTCTGGTTGCTGTCATTACCCATGAATCGCTGTCTACCAGTGTATTCCCGGTCTTTGAAAAAAGCCAGGCTTTTTTCATCCATCAAAGCGCTTTGAAAACAGTTTGTTTGCAGGTAATGTGGGCGTTGCCTCTACAGCCCGTACGTCTCAAACAGCCTCAGCCACACCTCACTACGGGTTGGGAACGAGGGCACAGCGTTCCAGAGGCGGTCCAGCGGGACTTCACCCACAACGGCGATTGTGGCTGCGTGCAGGAAGTCAGCGATATCCGGGCCAGTGAAAGTTGCACCCACCAGCACTTTATTGTCCTCGTCGATGAGGAACCGCACCGTCCCGGTCGCGTTTCGGCCGTAGAAGCTCGCTCCAGCCGTTCCTCCAGTGGGATAGTCAACGACGCTTACATTTAAGCCCGCTACTTCTGCAGAATCCAGAGTGTGACCGACCGTGGCAACCTGCGGGCTCGTGAATATTACCTGAGGCGATACAGGGCCGTGGTCTTCCACAATCTCGTCCTTGCCCAGAATATTATCGGCAGCGACTCGGGCCTGGTACTTGCCCATGTGCGTCAGCAGTGAGCGGCCGTTTGCATCGCCCACCGCGTAGAGCCAGTCGTGTCCTGGCACGCGCATGTGGTCGTCTACCTCGATGATCTTTCCAGCTTCGAGGCCGACGGTTTCTAGGCCGATATCGTCAGTAAGAGGTTTACGCCCGATCGCCGCAAGCAGCTCGCTGCCACTTATCTTCTCGCCATTTTCGAGTGTGACCGTGACCTGATCGCCGTCTCGTGATACTTCGGTCGCCTTTGTACCTGTGTATACATCGACACCTTGCTCTTTTAATGCTTCGGTAACCTGCTCACTGGCGAACGGTTCGACTCGCGGCAGTATTCGAGGAAGCGCCTCGATCAACGACACTTTCGAGCCGAGTGTCGACCAGGCCTGCGCCATCTCCGCACCGACCACGCCGCCACCGAGGATCACCAGGTGCTCCGGCGCGGACTTTGCGGTTGTTATCTCGCGGTTTGTCCAGGGTTTGGCTTCTTTTAATCCGGGGATCGGGGGCAGTAGTGCGCCGCTGCCAACCGCGACCACTACAGCCTTACGTGCCTGAATCAAATCGTCTCCGACTCGCACCTGCTTGTCGCCATCAAGTTTCCCGTAACCGCGAATCACGGTGATATCACGCGACTCGAGCCAGGGGAGCTGAATCGAGTCGTCCAAGTCATGGATCACCTCGTCGCGGCGTTTGAGAACGGCGGCGACATCCAGTTTGCCTGTCACCGCCTCGCTTGCGCCCGGCACTCTTTGAACCTCCTCCAATAACTCACCCGGTCGCAGTAGCGCCTTGGAGGGCATGCAGGCGTAAAAAGAACACTCTCCGCCGACAAGATGACTTTCAACAATTGCGATCGAAAGTTTGTCCTTGGCAAAATCAGCAACACGGCCTGCAGCAACTTCGCCGGCGGGGCCGGCACCAATAACAACAACGTCAAACTCTTTTTCATTCATCTTATTTACCTTCTTCTCACATTTTTTATTGCTCCACTGTCAGCCTATTGGTTTTAGTCCTCATCAATCAAGCTGCCAGCGTCGCATCTTTATCGTCGTGCATTAGACCCATTCCATCCGCAGGAGATTCAGCTCCAACAGGGTTACGGATCTATCCGAAATGTGTGTATAGACTCCACGCACAAATGCTCGGGAAAATCTCACGCTTTGCATCGGGGCGGCGAACCAAGTGAGTTGTGCTCGGTATCTGGGTTGCATTCGCGGCTGCCATGGGTGTATTCGAGCCGAAGCTCAACAAGGCGGCAACGAACTCACCGACGGCATTCCTTCCGTCTTCGGCTGAATCGACCAAGGCGTTGAAAGTGCTTGAAGACAACTTCCCCGAGGGTCGTGATCAGCCCGCAGTCATCGTATGCGCACGCGCAGGTGGGCTAACCCAGAGTGATCGCCGAACGATATTCAACGATGCGGTTGCATTGTCGAAGCCCGGAGTACTCAAGCATGCACGGAGCCCACAGGTGCCGTTTGAGAGCAACGGTTCGGTTGTGCCTGGCGCAACTCAGATCGGGATGCTCTCGAAAAACGGCACGACCGCTCTCGTCAGTGTCCCGATGACATCGGAGATAGGCAAGTCGATGGC
>SDBV01007226.1_pt1 | contig 15226 bp, 13 predicted proteins | sample 2277081 | NCBI WGS metagenome assembly SDBV01 (sample SAMN10402039, study PRJNA504765) | marine sediment metagenome | isolation source: marine sediment core GS10_PC15, 223 cmbsf | place: Arctic Ocean: Southern Knipovich Ridge | collected 2010
TACGGTAGTTGTTCCTGAGAACTGTCAACTTGGAAAAAAGGGATCTATTACTGTCGATGTAGATGGGGATATGCCTGATTTTACCGTTATGGTTACTGACCAGCCTACTCAAGAAGGTCCTGGTCCTGAGTTTGAGTTTGCCGGTTTAGATGCGGGCAACTATGATGTGATGGTAACGGATCAGGAGGGATGCACAAGAATGACACAGGTTCCAGTACAGGTTTCTTTTAGTGATCTGGCCTTTACAACAAGTTCAACGCCACAAAGTTTTGAAACAGGTAGAGGAGGAACCATTACGGTGACAGTAACCGATGGGATGAAACCTTATAGAGTAACTCTTAATGAAAACTTAACTATGGAGGGAGTAGGGCCGGTATTTACCTTTAAGAATTTAACTGCTGGTGCTTATAACGTTGTCGTAACTGATCGCCTAGGTTGTAAGAGAACCGCATGTCAGGAGGTGCCTACTGACAATGATATTCTCAACTTTGTTAACGTAAAATATTGCGGGCAAGGGTGTTAAGCCAAAGTAATTAATTCCAGCTCAATCCCGCTTATAATATTCTAACGGTGACATTTGTATCTATAGAAGGCCTTATGAAAGAGTTTGTCAAATAGATACTGCCAAAACTCTTTGCCAAGCGAAAGAAACCCTAACCTACCATTTTCCTGCCTATCTGGTATACTAAACTACATAGGAGATCCAGGAAGATCAAGGCCGGAGACCGTTATGGGAAAGATACTACTTTATTACAAATACGTACACGTGCCAAAGCCATCTGAAACGGTTAAAGAGCATAAGAAGCTCTGTGATGAACTGGGTCTTAAGGGACGAATTTTGATTGCACAAGAAGGCATTAACGGTACCGTTGGTGGCTCTATTGAAGCTACAGAACAGTACAAAGAAACTATGAATACCCATCCACTGTTTAGCGGTATGGACTTTAAAGAAAGTGAAGGCAGTGCCGAATGCTTTCCCAAAATGAAAGTTGCCGCAAAGAGCACTATCGTAAACCTCGGTGTTGACCCAAGAGAACTTACTGCTGAACAACGTGGTACCTATCTGAGCCCTAAAGAGGCACATACCCTTCTTACTGAAAAGCCAGATGATTTGGTTATACTCGATGCCCGCAATAATTATGAATGGCGTGTGGGAACCTTTGAAGGTGCTGTTAATCCGGATATCGATAACTTTAGAGATCTTCCTGAATACCTTGATGAGAACCTCGATAAGTATAAGGACAAGCGTGTTCTTATGTTCTGTACCGGTGGTATTAGATGCGAACGAGCTACCGGGTATCTTAAGGAAAAGAATATAGCTAAAGAGGTGTACCATATCGAAGGTGGTATCCATAGCTATGTCGAACAGTACCCTGAAGGGCACTTCAGAGGTAAGAACTACGTATTTGATTCACGGATTACCCAAAAGATTAATGATGATATCTTAGGAACCTGTGATCACTGTAATACACCCAATGATGACTACACCAACTGTGTTAATGCTGCCTGTAATAAGCAGATTATTGTATGCCCTGATTGTGTAGACACCTACCATAACACCTGTAGTGATAACTGTGCAGAACTGGTTAAAACAGAACAGGTACCGATCAGAGTTATCCCTAAACGATTTAGTCCAACACCCTAGGAGCCCTTATGTCAGTTACTCTCCTAGATAGCCTACAACAATCACCGAGCCTATTATTACCCTCAGTCCCCCTCGCTGACAAAAACTGGTTTAAAACCGGCGGTGATGCCAAATACTTCGCTGAACCAAGAACGCCTGAAGAGTTTCAGGAAGCTCTTTCCTATGCTCTTGGACATGATCTTAAGCTCTGCTTACTCGGTGAAGGTGCTAATATGCTCATCTCTGATGAAGGGTTTGATGGGCTGGTAATTAAGCCAAGCCTAAAAACTATTAAACATCATGAGTACGATGATCAGCATGCCGCCATCGAAGTTGGCGCCGGGGTATTGTTTGGCGATCTTATTAACTGGTGCCTTGATACTAATTACATCGGCCTTGAAGAGTTTAGTGGTATCCCTGGCTCTGTTGGTGGCGCAGTATTTATTAATATTCACTACTTTGAATATTTACTGAGCCGGTTTATTATCGGTGCCCAGGTCATCGAAAAGAAAACGGGCACATTAGAAACCGTTGATAACGACTGGTTTAACTTTGGCTATAATAGGTCTCGCTTACATGATAATACTCACTATCTGGTAAGCGCAACCTTCAAACTTAAAAAGGTTACTACCGATATCGCCTTCCATGCTAAAGGGCGCAGTGAAGAAATGATTCGCCATAGAGCAAAACGGTATCCTGCTTCACATACCTGCGGTAGTTTTTTTAGAAACTTTCATGAGCATGAAGTTGCTAACACTCCTAAGAAGCTTATCTACGTTGCGTACTATCTTGATAAAGTAGGCATCAAAGGTGAACTTTCTGTCGGTGATGCTATCGTATCCTATCAGCATGCTAACATGATCGTTAATAGAGGCAAGGCAACGACACAAGATATTGTCGACCTTGCACGAACAATGCAACAGAAAGTAAAAGATGCGTTTGGCATCGTACCACAACCAGAGTGTCGTTTTATTGGGTTTGATCGTTACCCCCTATTAGTGTCAACTACCGCGTCTTAAAAGACGCAGCTTCACAGCTCGCGTTGACCAGCTTCAGCCAGGACCTGGTTACTAGGTTATCGGGCTAGATTAAAGGGAAGTGCTTAAGCACACACCTTGGAATGCTTGCCAGTTCCAAGCTCTGTTACTTAGAGGTTAAACAGACTGAGGGTATAAGTCAGTGCTTCTAAGATATGCCGCCCTTTAATTTTGGCGAGGCTCACATTACCCCAGAGATGGGAGATTAATCATTGTACAGGGAGATAAAGTATGATGTATGCGTTAGTTATAGATTCAAACAAAAAAGCAGCTAACCCCTGCCATCCTGCTGTGGCAAGGAAGCTGCTTAGAAAAGGAAAAGCTGCTGTCTTTAGACAGTATCCCTTTACCATAATTCTTAAGGAGGAAACTCATGAGAAGGTAAGGCCTCATCGTCTTAAGATAGATCCAGGAAGTAAAAAGACTGGCATCGCTCTTGTTAATGATACTACAGGTGAAGTATCTCTTATGTTAGAAATTGAGCATAGAAGTCTAAGTATCACCAACTCTATGATTAAGCGTAGAGGTATACGATGCTTAAGAAGATCAAGAAAGACTCCTTACCGAGAGCCTCGCTTTAATAACAGAAGAAGTAAGCAGTTACCACCTTCTATAGAAAGCAGAATTACCCAGATTATGACGTGGGTAAACAGGCTTAGTAAGTTCTGTCCTATTACTCATATAAGTATAGAAACTGCTAAGTTTGATACACAGCGTATGAACAATCCAGAAATCTCCGGTGTTGAGTATCAACAAGGTGAACTCCTTGGGTATGAGGTAAGAGAATATCTTCTTGAGAAGTTCAACAGAACCTGTGTATACTGCAAAGCAAAAGATATACCTCTTGAAATAGATCATATTGTCCCTAAAAGCAAAGGTGGTAGTAATAGAGTATCTAATCTTACCTTGGCTTGCAGACCATGTAACCAAAGGAAAGGAAATCAAACAGCTAGAGAGTTTGGTCACTCTGAAGTACAAAAGTTAGCTAAGCAATCTTTAAGAGATGCTGCTGCTATGAATGTGACAAGACCTATTTTACTAAAACGCTTACAAGCTCTTGGGCTTCCTATAGAAACAGGAACAGGAGCACTAACTAAGTTCAATAGAACTAAGCGAGCTCTTGAAAAGACTCATTGCTATGATGCTGTCTGTGTAGGTGTTTCTACACCAAAAAGGCTCTCCATAAAATGTACAAGAGTCTTAGCAGTTAAAGCAACTGGCCATGGCTCTCGCCAAATGTGTCGTGTGAATAAATACGGCTTCCCTAGAACAGGACCTAAAAAAGGCAAAAAACAGTATGGGTTTCAAACCGGCGATATAGTGTATGCTGTTGTTAAAGTAGGTAAAAAGCAAGGCACCTATAGAGGTAAGGCAGCTGTACGATCAAATGGCTTATTTAATATCACCACTTCTACTGGAGTGGTGCAAGGTATTAAGCACACGTATTGCAAGTTGATTCATAGATGTGATGGTTATAGCTATAGTTTATTACAAGCGCTTCCTCTCCGCCCTAAAGGATGGAGTTTCCGCGCTTAATAAGGAATATTTAGAAATGATAAATTTTGTTAGAGGCTTTATTATCGGTATTATTATGGCTCTGCCGGCAGGGCCCTTAGCCATATTAGTGCTTAAGCGCAGCCTCACTAAAGGCTACAAAATTGGCTTAGCTACCGCCTTAGGAGTAGCTCTCGCTGATGGCTTTTATGCTTTAGTAGCAGGTCTTGGACTTACCGCAGTAAGCGGCTTTGTTCTTGGCAGAAAAGAGTACTTCTTTATGGGTGGTGGCTTACTTCTTATATTACTTGGTGTGCGTACCCTTAAAAAACCACCGACTATAGAGACTGACGTTAGTAAGCAGCACGGGTTTATCCCAACACTGATACAAACGATGCTTATTACGCTTACTAACCCGATGACGCTTCTTATGTTTATTGCCGCGTTTACTGCTGCAGGGTTTGAGGGACAAGAGGAAGCCCTTTCACAGGTAGTACTTATCTGCTTAGGGGTATTTGTGGGATCGATGTCCTGGTTTGCCATAATCAGTATCGTTTCTGCATCACAAAGAAAGCGCGTTACCCCTTATGCACTTAAGTTTATAACTACCATTTCAGGAGCATTACTGATCTGCTTCGGTATCGTATTTTTAGTCCATGCTGCTTGGGAGCTTCTTGCTAAGGTCTATTAAAGAAAGTAGCCACTTCCCACAATGTAGTTCTTGCTTGCACTACCTTCAACCTTCTTAGAAACGGCCTTAACATATACCCTACGTGTAGCATTGCGGGTAGTATACTCACTCCAGCCACCACCATTAATAGCAATGGTGATAAGATCATCAACGACCATTTTACCCTGCTGATCAGTTGTTTTACTTAAGTTCTTCCAGATTTGGGACTTATGAATACCATTAACTAATCTGGTTCCGTCAGCACCATACACAAACACCGACAAGTCTCCTCTGGTGAAGTCATTATCTCGCTGGCTTAATAACCCGAACGCAATATCAGGAGCAGTATCTTCAAGCAACTCTACCGCTCTATTGACCAGCGTTTGCGTAGAAGCCGTCTTAGATGACGGGAAAAACTCTGCCCCAATAATGAACTTACCATCCGGCGTCTCAACATGCTCCACAAAGGCGACAGCATTTACATTAGCCTTCATGTAAGAAATAAGCGCAGAGCCATTTTGAATAGCGAGCTTAATCATGTCCCGTATATAAAACCGGCCATCTTCACTTCTGATCTTTAACAGATTTTGGCCTACAAACCCAGGATTTTCACCGTTAGCAAGATTCTTACCCTCTTCGTCGAACACAAAAATTCCTAGACCTCCACGAGCAAACTCACCTACCACACTTGAAAATTCAGCAAAGGATCGTTTAGCACCATTCGTTTTCAAGAATCTAATAGCCCCGTGCACATAACTCTTAACGGTATTGAGGTTAATGTCAGGAAAATAGCCCGCTGAAATAATATAGTCTGTCTGCGTCTTTGGGTCGGTAACCTTTTCTACATAGGAACGCTTAAACTCATTACGCCAGTAATATTCTGTCCAGCCACTTCCCTTTGTCTTCCCTATCTCGATAAGATCTTTAATAAGTGGATTACCACGAGCGTCTTGCAGATCGATTAAGTTCTGCCCAACTAAGGCAGCATTTTGGCCATGAGCTACTGCAATACCTTGCATATCATAGGCAAACATGTAGATATCACCCTTAACAAAAGGTCCGTTAGGATTACTAATAAGATCAAACGTCGATTCTCTTCCATTCAGATTAAAATAGGCTACCGCCGTTTTAACCAGCTGCTTAGTTGTATATTCATCACTCTCAGGATAGAAACCACAACCGAGAATATAGGTATCTCCCTCTTTTTGTACCGTCTTTAAGTACGCAGTTTGGTACCCATTGTTCCATAAAAAACTCAGACGGCCACCCTTTTCCTTCCTACCAACAGCAAGCATATCCTTTATAAGCGGATCTCCTGCCATCCCTTTTACCTCTCTTATATTCTTCCAGATAAAGTTGTGATCATCACCATATGCAAGACAGGTTCCCGAGTCCTTAAATACAAAGACAAACAGCTCACCCTTTCTCCAGATCGTATTATGAATAAAGTCATTACACGCTTCTTGGACACTCACCTTATTAAAATGAGTTACCGCATTGCGTACAAGCTTTTTACTTTCTTGAGACTTACGATTAATATCGACGTCAGCCATTGCCTGAATCGTAATCTCATCGCCAGGTTCTGTAAGCTTTGGTGCATGAATCCTAGCACCAAAAAGACACATAATAAATACCAGAGCACTCTTCTGTATAGTTTTCATGATATAACTCCCTTTCATGTTTGTACAAGCTTACCTAATCCTCCAAACAAACTGCAAGAGTTTGTTGCAATGTAGTCCACTTGATCTGTATACTTATGAAAAGTTGTCTAACGGAGGAATCGATGGCAAACATTATAAGTGTCACCAGACACAATCTTGAAAAAGAGATCATTAACTCAGAAAAGCCGGTAGTAATAGATGTATTTGCTACCTGGTGTGGCCCCTGCCAACATATGGAGCCCTTTTATAAAGAGCTTTCTGAAGAGTATGGCGACAAATACACCTTTGGCAAACTTAACATCGACGAAGCTCGCGACATCGCCGTAGAATTCGGTATTATGTCGGTACCAACATTCCTCTTTTTCAAAAAAGGCGAACTCATAGGTCAGGAAGTAGGCTACATGACAAAAGAAGACCTGCTTGAGCATATTAAGAAACACCTAGGCTAGGGCCAGCATACCCTTTTTACTTCAGCAACAGATTTTTATGCCAAATATAGTCCAAAGCCTACTGCCAGAAGCTAAACCACTACCTGTACTGCTTGAAAATTAACCCTGGAACTACCTTCCATGGACCCTGGATCTCAGATAAGGGCTAAGCTACCCCAAAATCACCGCCAACAGGCACAATCCAATAAATTTAAATTCAGACTGAAAACATTTTAAACTAAACTCTTGACTATTAGTAATGATTTTAGGTAGACTGAATAATAGATAGATATATATAAACCCCTTCAAAAATGAGAGGAACTCAAATGAAGAAGTTACTATTATTAACACTTGTGGTTCTTGGTATTGGTGCAAACGTCCTAGCATGTGGTGCATGTTCTGCACGTCGCACGGCTCCACCTCCGCCAGCGAACCAAAACAAGTAATGATTAATCCTAGGTATAGATCACTATACCTAGGATTTTCATCTTCTAGGACTTTCTATCCTGCACCTCAAACCCTAATTGGTGCAATCTATCCCTCAATTCATCAGCCTTAGCCCAATCACGATCATTGCGTGCCTTCTCACGCTGGTCTAGCAGCTCCTGAATCTCTGTAGTGATAACGACCTGAGGCTTTTCCTCGGGTATGAGATTAAGACCTAATACTTCGGTAATAAGACCCTTAACAAGGGCTTTTTCATTGGGCCCCATAGATTTTAGGTGGTCAAAGATTAATCCCATGAATTTGGCGACATTAAGATCATCACAGAGCGCTTCGAGAAGCTCCTTGATGAGGGGGTCATCAGAGGAGAGAATCTCCTGGGAAGAGGCGGGTTTTATGCCCTCAAACTCATGGCAGAGCTTCTGGTAGCTCTTACCGGTAGCAACAATATCATCAGGGGAGAAGTCTAGCGGGCTTCTGTAGTGATGAATAAGATAATAGTAGCGTAATAACTGAGGGTTAAACGTAACAAACGCATCTTTCAGGGAAAGAAAGTTCCCCAGCGACTTAGACATTTTTTCTTTATCGAGGCGTACAAAGGCATTATGCATCCAAATCTTAGAAAACGGCTTACTAGTAAGACCTTCAGACTGGGCTATCTCATTTTCATGATGCGGAAATATAAGATCCATGCCACCGGCATGTATATCTATGGTATCCCCAAGATACTCTTTAACCATAGCAGAGCATTCTATATGCCAGCCTGGCCTTCCGAGGCCCCAAGGGCTGTCCCAGCCAGGTTCAGTGTCGGTAGACTTCCAGAGCGCAAAATCAAGTGGATTCCTCTTGTCTGAGCGTACCGTTACTCGGGCTCCTGCTTGGAGATCTTCAAGAGATCGTTGTGAGAGCTTGCCATACTCAGGAAATGATGAAATATCATAATACACATCACCTACCGAGGTAGCATAGGCTTTGCCCTGCTCTATAAGACCTTCAACAAATACGATTATTTGTGGAATCATTTGAGTAACCCGCGGCTCAAAATCGGGAGACTTACAATTAAGGGCCTTCATATCCTCATGAAAACTTTCTATGTACTTGTTGGCGAGCATGAGAAACTGTGTTGGATCATTCAGCTCTTTATCTGCACGATTAATAAGCTTATCATCTATGTCGGTGAAATTCCGTGCATAAGTTACCTTATACCCTAGGAACGTAAGCAATCTATATAAAAGATCGAACGTAACATAACATCGACCGTGGCCAAGATGAGCATGGTCATAGGGAGTAATCCCACACACATAAAGTAATATATTTTCTGTATCTTTAAGAACCTCTTGTCTTCTGCCAAGAGTGTTATACACTGTTAGTGGAATAAGCTTATTCGATTTTTCCATAGAAACACCTGGTAAAAATTGCTAAAAATAGTATTATAGAAGTATCTACTTCTAAAATCAATAGTTTGACCTCGGAAACAGTATAATGCAAAAAACTTTTTTTAGAATCGTTGTCATTCTCTCTCTTGGTTATGCGAGCTGTGTAACAGCAAGCTTACCTGGGCCTTTTACCCCGCCAGAGGTACAACCGGAGATAGCTCAAGAGTACAGGATTCGCGATATTCATTTAGTTGGCAACCAGTTAATCACCAAAGAAGCACTGTTAGCTCGTATACCCTATACTAAGGGTGACATATTTAATCAAGCTAAGACGGGCGACCTTATTCGTAACTTATATGCTCTTCAGTATTTTAATACCGTATCACTTGAACTTGATGAAGTCTCTGCTACAGAAGTAGATCTCTATATTATTGTGCAGGAAAAGAAGAAGGTAGAGTCTGTTATCTTTGAAGGGAACAACGCTATTTCAGAAGAAGACATAGAAAAAGAGCTTAAGCTTTCAGAGATTCCTGCCATGGATGAAGAAGAGCTTGGCAGCATCGCTACAAAGATTAAGCGACTCTATGCTCAAAAAAACTATCACTCAACCACCATCGAAACAGAGCTACAACAGACTGAGCGGGGTACCTACCGGGCTATCTTTAGGATAACGGAAGGTCCTGTTGCCGTTGTACGGCGCGTCTTCTTTGAAGGTAATACGTGTGTAGCGAGTGGCGATCTTCGTAAGATGATATTTACCAGAGAAGCGTGGCTTTTCGGGTTTCTCACGAAGGCCGGTAGCTACCAACCTGAGATGCTTAATGTTGATCAGTATATTATCGAGAACTTTTACCAAAGTAGTGGCTTTTTAGCAGCGCGAGTAGTTGAAACCGAAGTTGAGGTTGATGAACCTACCCAAGATATTACGATTACCTACTACATCGATGAAGGACCGGTCTTTACCGTTTCCAGCGTATCTGCCCCGGGCAACGATCTCAGAACAGAGCAAGAGTTACTCAGTATACTACCGGTTGCTCCAGGCCAACTTTACTCAAAAGACGCCATTCGCAGATCGATGGATGCCCTACGTGCTATCTGGGGAAGCTTTGGGTATATCTATGCTGATATTGAACCGGTTATTATCCCTAACTTTGAAGAAAAAACCGTAGACATTACCTTCAGATCAGAACTCGGTAGTAAGATGTTTCTTAACCGTATTAATATCACCGGCAACCAAAAAACCTGTGACTATGTCATTAGAAGAATGATCGGCCTCTGTGAAGGAGAGCTCTTAAGCCTTCCTGCTATGGATAAAGCAAAAGCTGAAGTTGCTGCACTCGGCTTTTTCGATCCACAGGGCGGTGTTGAATGGAAGATTACTAAAGTATCTGAGGATACCGTTGATCTCGACCTCGTAGTAAGCGAAGCTAAGACCGGCAAAATCGGTGGCCAACTTGGGTACGGTGGTGCCGACCCTCAATCTCCATCTACTTCGATACGGGTTGGTGCTAACATAAGCGAACGAAACTTTCTCGGTACCGGTATACAAGCCAATGTTAATGTTCAATGGTCCAAAAAAGATCGCGTAGTTATTCTTAACTTCTACCAACCGTGGCTCTTTAATAGACCTATCGGTGGTGGTCTAAGCTTTGTGCATAGGCACTCGTTTTATGAAGACATTGAAAATGTCAAAATGGCTCCTAGGGAACAGGAAACTATCGGTGAAGCACGGATCGGCTTTTTCTTACCCGGCTATCCAGATGTCTCCACCTCTATTTCTGCAGGGGTACAACGCATACAGTTTCAGCAGGAAGGGGTTAAAGCTAACATAGATAATGTAGAGCAACGAGAACTGTACCAAACATTCCTTGATCGTAGGTTCGATTCAGGTACACAAGCTACTATTACAGCAGCGTTGCAGCAAGATGTACGTAACCATCCTATATTTCCTAACCGAGGATATAACTGGAGCTTTGTTTCTAAAACGGGTGTCCCTGCAACAACTTTCGGGTTCATTAAGGGAGACTTTGATGTTACCTGGCTTACGCCACTTATTGGCGAGTATGATCTGGTATTTCTTCTTCATGGTCATGCTGGTGTCGTCGGTTCTCTACAAGATAAGATTATTCCCTACCGAGAGCTCTATAATATTGGTGGCCCAGGTACGGTACGTGGGTTTGAGTTTGGCCAGATCGGCCCACAAGTATTTGGTAGCTCTGTTGGTGGTAAGAAAGCATTCTGGATCAATGCTGAACTGGTCTTCTCTATTACACGAGACCAGTCTATACGTGGCTTAGTATTCTATGATGGCGGTGCCGGTTGGGATACCCCATTAACCTGTGGCCAACAAGAGAGCCTCAAGCTTGAGAGTAATCTCGGCGCCCTTACTAACAATAGGTTTAGGTATCGCCATGCTATCGGCTTTGGTATTCGCCTGCTTAATCCGGCACCGGTAAGAATCGACTGGGGTTTCAAGCTTGACCGGGATAAGCGGAAGCGTGAGAAGTTTTATGAAGTTCACTTTGCAATGGACCAGGAGTTCTAGGAGTTTTAGTATGAGAAGAAAGAAGAAGTCATCATCCGGTATAATCATATTTGTTACAGTGCAGCTCTTTATCGTATTTTTTTATATACATCACCAGAGCTCCTTAATAGACCTATCTCTGCAACGCCAAAAGCGGGAAAACTCAAAACTGGAGCTTGCCCAGAAAAAGCGCTCTCTCACTCATGAGCTTCATAGAACACATGACCTCATGCGCATTAAAAATTATGCCCTACAAGCAAACATGAAAAAAATCACCCTTGATCAGATAAAGTCGGTACCCGATGAAAGTCGGTACCCAACGAAGTTGGTGCCCAACGAAGTTGGTGCCTGATGAACGTTCTGCAGCCTAGAGCTCGTCTCACCGTTATCTTTTTTATGTTTGTAAGCCTCTACTTATTCTTAGGGGTCAACCTCTATCGTGTCCAGATTCAGAACTACGACTTTTTTAATGAGCGGGCAAAGAAACAGTACGCAATGACGGTCACAGTAACACCCCCACGTGCCGAGATCTATGACCGCACAGGGGTACAACCCCTTGCGCTTAATAACGAGGCGATAGCGGCCTTTATTGTCCCCAATAAGATTAAGCATAAAGAGATACTTATACCCTTCTTAGAAAAGCACTTTAAGGAAGCAGCTAAACGCTTAACTTCACAAAGCACCAGCCACTTTATGTATATAAAACGACGGCTTACCGGAGAAGAGATAGAGCTCATTGAGCAGAATGATATCTCCGACATTAAGTTCTTAAAAGAGCCGAGCAGATACTATCCTATTCAAGGGGTAGGACCTATAGTCGGTATCACCGACATCGATAATCAGGGCCTGTTCGGTATTGAGATGATGTATAATAATAGCCTAGCAGGTACTCCTACCACCTACGAACTTGAGAAGGATTGTCGTAGTAAGCGATTTTATATTACCAGAGAAACTAAGGTGGAAGGAACTCATGGTAAACCGGTAACGCTTACTCTTGATGGCCTCTTACAATTTTTGGTGTATGAAGAGCTTAAGGACCATGTAGAACAGATGGGCTCAAAATCTGGCTCAGTGCTTATCTGCAATCCCAAAACGGGCGAGATCCTTGTGATGGCCAACTATCCTGATTTTAATCCAAACGCTCCTGAACTGCTTACCCAAGAGCACACTAAAAATAGAATCATTACTGATGCCTATGAAATGGGCTCAGTTATTAAAGTCTTTCTTGCGCTTGCCGCACTTGAAGAAGACGTAGTAACCGCCGATGAGATCATCGATTGTGAGAATAGACATAATACTCGTATTAATGGCATGCCGTTAAACACCACCAGAGCAAATGGCAAGATCTCCTTTGAGGAGGTTATCAGGTACTCAAATAACATTGGCGTTGCTAAAGTTGCTCACCGTTTAGGGCCCAAGCTGTATGACCATTACGTCAAACTCGGCTTTGGCAAAAAAATTGGCATCTTCCCTGGTGAAAATCCAGGCAGGATATCTCACCCATCAAAATGGTCTAAAGCATCGCTGACCTCATTATCAATTGGCTATGAGATCAGCGCCAACTTACTGCAACTCGCGCAAGCACTTTCAATAGTTGCTAACGATGGCTACCGGGTACCCCTTCATTTGTTCCCCCAACAGGTAACAAAAGAGGGCCCACTGTATAGCCCAAAAGCACTCACTCAACTCAAACAGATTCTCAAAACGACTGTTGATAAAGGAGCCTCCAATAAGGCCCACATTAACGGCTACACCGTCATGGGTAAAACGGGCACCGCTCGTTTAATTACCAACGGCCGCTATGACCCACGGCGCCATCTGTTTTCTTTCATGGCAATTGTCAAAAAAGGTTCCTACAAACGAGTCATCGTAGTATCAGTAAAAGAGACCACCAAGAAAGGTTACTTAGCATCCCGCGTTGCCGTACCACTGTTTGAACGAGTAGCTCACAAGATGCTCATTCACGACAAGATCATTTAACTCTTTCATTGCAGCTTTCCTTTATGCTACAACTAGATAAAGGAGCTTCAATGTCACTAGTCATACCAGCAGATGTACCCGTTTACGCTCGTCCAAGGTTCAGGAAGAACTATACGTTGCTCACTAAAGGCACTGATAAGCTCTTTCTGTTTGCCGCTGATCACAAAATAGAACATCTTGATAAGGACTTTCAGGGCCCTGCTGTTGATCCTGCTGCCCATGATCCCCATCATCTTTTCTCTATAGCCGGTAAAGGATCTGTTGGTGCCATGGCCACTCAACTTGGCCTTATAGCACGGTATGGTAATCTCTATCCTGACACAAACTATATTGCTAAGCTTAACTCAAAGACTAATATTATTCCTCGTGACCAAAAAGACCCCTGTAGCACACTTCTCTGGTCAGTCCAAGATGTTATGAAACTTAAGAATCTTACCATTCCTGGCATAGGTATTACCGTCTACCTTGGCAGTGAATATGAAGACCTTATGCTACACCAGGCAGCTCAAGCTATCTTTGAAGCACATCAACAGGGACTTGTTGCTATTCTCTGGGTGTATCCCCGAGGTAAAGCAGTAAAAGATGAAACTGATCCAACCTTACTCGCTGGCGCTGTTGGCGTAGCAAATGCACTCGGTGCTGATTTTGTTAAGATTCATGCCCCTACCGCACAAGATGAAACAACCTGTTCTGAGTTACTCAGATATATTTCTCAAGCTGCGGGCAATACTAAAGTTATTATCGCTGGAGGCACCTATAAAGACCAAAAAGAGCTTATATCTGAAGTAAAACAGCATATGAAAGCAGGCATCTCAGGAGCAGCAATAGGCCGCTCTCTATTCCAGCATTCACTAAAAGATGCCATAAAACTATCCAAAGATATTTTTAAGATAATCTATACGTCCTAACAAAACTATTAGAACTTATAACGACGAAATAACGATAATTTGTTAGTACCTAAACAATAGGTACCATATAACGCTTGCCAACCTGAATATATCATAATTCTTTCCTCCTTATTTTCACTATACTCTTTTCAAGAATAAAAATGCAAGGGTTTGCATACTTCACAGAAAGCGAAACTCAATACCACTAATAAAAGAGCCGATCCAACAAATAAAGCACGAGAGTTAAAAAAAAGAGCCGCAAACCCTTTACTTTTGAGAATCAGATACTGTATGCTTAAACATAAGGAAGCAATCTTACTAGGAAAGAGATCACTATGAGAATATTGGCTTTAGATTTAGGGGATGCCTGGACTGGCATCGCCGTAACAGATACAGCTGGCATACTTGCCCGCCCTCTGACAACGGTAGAAACAAAAAATCTTGAGTCATTTTTAGTACAGACATTTTCTGAAAAGCAGGTAAAGAAGATAATTGTTGGCCATCCAATCACCATGAAGGGGGGTGAAAGCGCTCAAACTAAAAAAGTAATTGTCCATAAGGATAATCTTGTAAAAACGTTTCCGGAGAAGGAATTTATTCTGTGGGATGAAAGGCTCTCTAGCCAACGGGCGGCATCACTCGGCTCTAAGAGAAATAGAGAAGAAAAGATCAAGTCACATGCCCGTGCTGCAGCGTTTATTCTGGACTCATACCTAACGTTCTTACGAGTAGAAAATAGGAATGATGAAATAGGAGTTGACAGCATAGAATAAACAAGATATGCTATTTGTAATATATCGTATTCACGAAGCTACTTTTTTTAGAAGGGAGAGAAGAAGCATGAAGTGTACAAAGTGTTCTGGACTGATGGTAATGCAGTCCTTCTTTGACCATTTTCTTAATTTTGAAGGCTGGAAATGCCTTAATTGTGGTAAAGTAATCGCTAAAAAAGAGAAGGCGTTAGAATTTGACGCGTTCAGTATTTTTTATCAACAACAGAAGGCCGCAAAATAGCAACGTATGGCACTATATTTAACCGTGCATGCCCGCTATCAAGATGTACAGTGGGGACTCTTTGATGAGGACCGCTTACTCGTCAGC
>SDBV01007227.1_pt1 | contig 15225 bp, 26 predicted proteins | sample 2277081 | NCBI WGS metagenome assembly SDBV01 (sample SAMN10402039, study PRJNA504765) | marine sediment metagenome | isolation source: marine sediment core GS10_PC15, 223 cmbsf | place: Arctic Ocean: Southern Knipovich Ridge | collected 2010
ATCGCAGATTGTAGTATTTTTCTTCAGCTAGGTGAGATGCTCGGTATTTATGCATTAGGTACAATAATTGGACCTGCAGCTAGCTTTTCTGGCTCATTATTTTTACTTTTTCAAAATATGTTTTGTTTGAAAATGGAAAGAGAAGATTTTATTTCGCACAAGGCCCTAGAAGGAAAAGAAAAAGACAATATTAAAAGTAATAAAAGATTGACTACTCTATTTTATGAAATTAAAAATTTAGATCTAATCAAACTAACAAAATCTATAATATCTGTTGCTCTTTCAATTTTTATGTTAGTAGAATTTGTTTTTGCTATGAGTATCTTATCGCCAACAATTCTTTTATTGTTATCAACTTCAACAACTATCTTGGCGATTTGGACACATTTTTATCAAGAATCGATGACCTATCCATATAAATGCTAATGAAAAAAATAATTTTAAAAAAAAGAGAAAAAACTCTATCAAAGATAGAATGGTTTGTTATTTTTTCTTTTTTATCAATGGTAGTATCAATAATAATAATTTCAGGGTTTTCATAAGTAAATAAAAATTTGATTTTTTTTTAATAATAATTTCTTGTGATCAATTCATTATTTTTATATATTATTTTCTCATAAGCTCTTGGTTGCTTAAGGATTTGTAAAAAAATCATTGAGCAAAAACAAGAGGTTTGTTAACCTATTATGTTAGTCCTTTATTTGAATAGTAATATTTGCTTTTCGAATCTGGGAGATTTAACGATTATTTTTAAGATTAAAGGAATTAAAAAATGTCCATTAAGTTGATCGGAAGAAAAAGAAAGATGATTCAAGCCTTCGATGAAAAAGGCAATATGGTTGTATGCACTATAGTTGAAGCTATGCCAAATTTTATTGTTCAAGTGAAGAAAAAAGATACAGATGGTTATGACGCTATTCAAATCGGAGCAGGAGTAAAGAAAAAACCAAATAAACCAATGAAAGGACATTTTGACAAAGTAAAGCTAACGGCTTTAGAACAATTAATTGAATCGAAAGTTGATAGTGTTGATGAATATGCAGCAGGACAAGAGTTTAAAGCGGACTATTTTGAAAAAGGCGAATATGTTGACGTTATTGGAAAATCTAAAGGAAAAGGTTTTCAAGGTTTGATGAAACTCTACGGTTTTGCTGGTATGAATGCAACTCATGGTTGCTCTAGATCACATAGACTAGGTGGTTCAACTGGTTGGATAACAGGTCCTGGTAGATGTTTTCCTGGAGGAAAAAGAGCCTCTCGTATGGGAGGGGATAACATGACTGTTCAAAATCTTTTAGTGATAGATGTAGATGTGGAAAAAAATCTTTTATTAATAAAAGGGGCGATTCCTGGTATGAGAAACTCTTTAATCTACATTTCAAGATCTAAGAAAAAAATTAAAGCTCTGATAAAAAGCAAAAAATAATAAGAGGCGAAAGTGGCTACACTTAAAAAATACGACCTAAGTGGAAAAGAAATAGGCGAAGAATCTATTGACGATAAAAATTTGAAATTAGTTAAAAGTTCTCAAATGATAAAAGACTATTTGGTAGCAATTAGAAATAACGCTCGTCAATGGTCAGCAAATACATTAGGTCGAAAAGAAATTAATAGAACAGGAGCTAAACCTCATAGACAAAAAGGACTTGGAAGAGCTAGGCAAGGATCTTTTGGCGCTCCTCAATATAAAGGTGGCGGAATAGTTTTTGGGCCAAAACCTAAATTTGATCAAAATGTTAAAGTAAATAAAAAAGAGAGAAAAGCAGCAATTAGATCATTGATTGCTGAGAGAATAGCTCAAAATAGCGCATGTATTTTAAAATTATCGGATGATAAAGTTAAAAAAACAAAGCAAGTAGCTAAATTTTTAGATGCTATAAAATTAATAGACAAAAGAGTTTTAGTTTTAGGGAACCTGGGTACATTCAATAATCTTAAAAGATGCATGAGAAACATCCCTAAAAAAGAGCTTGTAGATATTTCTGCTGTTAATGGATATAATTTAGCTCTGTCAACGAATCTAATTATAATTGATTCAGCGTTTGATGATATCAACTCTATTTTAACAAAAAGTGAGAAAAAATAATGAATAAGACTCCATACGAGATTATTAAATCGAGATATATAACTGAAAAAGCAAATGTCTTAAGTGGCCTTAAAGATTCTCAAAGCTCAAAAAGTTTAAGAAAATTTGATAAACCAAAATATGTTTTTTTAGTTAATCCAAAGGCCAACAAAAAAGAGATTATGTGGGCATTAGAGAAGATTTACGAAGAAAAAAAAATAAAAGTTTTATCTGTAAACACAATAAGCGTTCATCCAAAAATAAAAAGAGTCAGAGGACGTCTTGGTAAAACAAACCATCTAAAAAAAGCGATAGTTACCCTAGAAGCGGGTGATAGCTTAGATGATCAAGTATAAAGGTGTAAAAAATGACTAAAAAATTTCGACCGATTACTCCATCTTTAAGAAAATTAGTTCTCCCTTCTACAGATGAGCTAAATCCAGTAAAAAAGGGACCACTAAAATCTTTAACAAGATCTAAAAAGAAAACCAATGGAAGAAACAATTTAGGCCGCATAACTTGTAGACATAGAGGTGGTGGTCATAAAAGAAAATTTAGAAAAATTGATTTTAGAAGAGAAAAAATAAATATAGAAGCTAAAGTAGCCTCAATTGAATACGATCCTAACAGAACAGGCCATATTGCTCTTTTACATTATAAAGATGGTGAAAAAAGATATATCCTGGCTCCTCAAGGGATAAAAGTTGGAGATATAGTTGCGACGACAAAAGGAGCTCCTTTTAAAGTTGGTTATTGCATGCCTTTAAAATATTTGCCTCTTGGATCTTTTATTCATAATATTGAGATGTATCCAAAAAGGGGAGCAGTACTTGTTAGATCTGCAGGACTCTCTGCTCAGCTTTTAGCTAGAGGCGAGGGCAATGCAACTATTAAAATGCCATCCGGTGAAGTAAGACTCATAAATGAGGAATGCTTTGCAACACTTGGTATTGTCTCAAATGCAGAACATAATCTTAGAGTTGATGCAAAAGCTGGAAGATCTCGCTGGAAGGGAATTAGACCGACTGTAAGAGGAACAGCTATGAATCCTGTTGATCATCCACATGGAGGTGGTGAGGGTAAAAGCAAAGGTAACCTTCCTCAATCTCCTTGGGCACAATATGCTAAAGGATTTCGTACAAGAGTTAAGAAAAACAAAAATAAAATGATAATTAAATCAAGACGGAAAAAATAGGTAAAAATATGGCAAGATCCTTAAAAAAGGGACCATTTGTAGATCATTTTTTAATAAAGCAAATTGAAAAGCTAACAATAGATCAAAAGAAAAAGCCAATTAAAACATATTCTAGAAGATCTATGATAGTTCCTGAAATGATAGGGCTCAATTTAGAAGTACATAACGGTAAAAAATTTATACCAGTTTTTGTTTCAGAGAATATGGTAGGTCACAGACTTGGAGAGTTTTCCCCTACTAGAACATTTAAAGGACATCCAATTAAAAAAGCTGTAGCTGCAGCTCCAGCAGCGAAAAAGGGTAAATAATGAACCAAGCTAAAGCTATAACCAAATATGTGAGAATCAGCCCATATAAGGCTAGAAGATCTGCAGATTTAATTAGAAACATGTGTGTTGAAGATGCTTTATTGCAACTAAGATATAGCAATTTAAAAGGCTCAAGACTTTTAAAAAAGACATTAGATAGCGCTATTGCGAATGCACAAAATAAATTTGATGTAAAAAAAGAAGAGCTAGAAATTTTAGAGGTTAGAGTAGATCAAGGGCCAACTATAAAAAGATCAAAGCCAAGAAATAGGGGTGGACAGGTGCCGATTAAAAAAAGAACAAGTCATTTTACAATTGTACTGACATCTAAAAAGGAGAAGTAAATGGGACAGAAAGTATCACCGATAGGATTTCGTTTAGTAATAAGAAAAAAATGGCAATCTAATTGGTATGCCAACAAACAAGAGTTTGGCGATCTATTAGAAGAAGATAGACTTATTAGAAAATTTTTAGAAAAGCAGCCTGCATGTGTAGGGAGTGCTGGATTCACTATTAAAAGAACAAGTGGAAAAATTGAAGTTACTATTCATACAGCTAGACCAGGATTAGTGATTGGAAAAAAAGGTGCAGAGATAGATGTTTTAAAAAACGAACTAAAAAAGATAACAAACAAAGAAGTTTGGATAGAAGTTGAAGAGATAAAAAGACCTGATTTATCTGCGAAATTAGTAGCGGAATCAATTGCAAAACAAATAGAGAGAAGAGTTCCTTTTAGAAGAGCTTTAAAAAAAGCTATTCAAACAACAATGGATGCTGGAGCTACTGGTATAAAAGTTCAAGTATCTGGAAGAATAGGTGGAGCTGAGATAGCTAGAACTGAATGGTATAAAGAGGGAAGAATACCTCTTCATACGTTAAGAGCAGATATAGACTATGGTGTTAAAACAGCGCGTACATCATATGGTGCAATTGGCGTAAAAGTGTGGATTAATAAAGGCGAAGAAGTAATTTAGGAGGCACAAAAATGGCACTGATGCCAAGTAGAACGAAACATAGAAAGCAGCAAAAAGGCAAATGCTCTAATTTAGCAAAAGGCGGATGTTTTGTTGAATTTGGTGAGTTTGGAATGCAGTCTTTAGATAGAGGCTGGATAACATCTCAACAAATAGAAGCATGTAGGGTGTCTATCAATCGACATTTTAGTAGAAAAGGAAAGGTTTGGATAAAGATTTTTCCGGACAAACCGATTAGTAAAAAACCGGCAGAAACTCGTATGGGAAAGGGAAAAGGATCTCCAAGTCAATGGGTAAGTGTTATTCGTCCGGGAAGAATATTGTTTGAAGTTGGAAATGTATCGAAAGAAGAAGCAAGAAAAGCACTTCGTTTAGCTGCAGCGAAACTTCCTCTTAGAACAAGATTTGTAGAGCGAATGGAAAGGGTGTAAATAATGACAAAAATAAGTGAAATAAGAGATCAAGCAGAGGATCAATTAGAATTTAGATTAACTGAAATTGATCGTGAATATTTTGATTTAGTAAATGAATTAAAAATATCACATAAACTAGAAAAACCGCATTTTTTAAAGAGTTTAAAAAAAGAAAAGGCACAAATACTAACAATCTTAACTGAGAGAAAAAGGCAGAGTAAAGCATGAAGCCCAAGAAAAGAAAAGTTTTAGAAGGCATAGTAGTATCTGATAAAATGGATAAAACCGTTGTAGTAAAAGTTATCAGAAAAGTGAGACATCCAAAATACACAAAATTGGTTGAAAAATGGAAGAAATATTATGCACATGATGATTCAAAAAAAGCAAAAGTTGGAACAAAAGTAAAAATTATTCAATCGAGACCTCTATCAAAGCTGAAAAGATGGAAAGTGCTTGAAGTTCTATAAAAAAAGGGATTAAAAAAATGATTCAAGAAGAGAGCGAACTAGACGTTGCTGATAATACAGGCGCTAAAAAAGTAAAATGTTTTAGGGTTTTAGGCGGTACTAATAGAAGATACGCATATATAGGTGACGTAGTTATAGCTTCTGTAAAAGAGGCTAGTCCAAAAGGCATAGTGAAAAAAGGTGACAAAGTAAGAGTTGTAATCGTTAGAACAAAAAAACATACATTTAGAAAAGATGGTTCTAAGCTTAGATTTTATGATAATAGCGGTGTAATTATTGATGATAAAAACAATCCAAGAGGAACAAGAATATTTGGTTCGATTGCTAGAGAAGTTAGGGATAATGGTTTTATTAAAATAAGTTCACTTGCACCAGAGGTAATATAATATGAGTAAATGGATAAAAAAAGATGATTCTGTAGTAGTTTTAGCTGGTAACGACAAAGGTAAGGTAGGTTCTGTATTATCAAAGAACAAAGATAGAGTTGTTATTCAGGGCATAAATATGAGAAAAAAACATATGAAAAGAACTCAGAAAACACAAGCAGCTCAAATAGTTGAAATGGAAATGCCGATTCATATTTCTAATGTTGCAATATGTAACAAAAATGAAAAACCAATAAAATTGAAAGTAAAATTTGAAAAAGGTGAAAAAAAGCTTATCTATTTTGAAAATGAAAAAGAAGTTGTTTTAAGAACACTAAAAACAAAAGCTAAGTAGGGAAAAAGATGTCAAGATTGAAGAAGAAATTTTTAGATGAAATCGTAGCAGCATTTTTAAAAGATGATGCTAAACTAAATCGAATGCAAGTGCCTGAGCTAAAAAAAATAGTTATTAGCATGGGCCTTAAAGAGAATGAAAGAGATAAAACATCTTTAGAGTTACATACAAAAGAGCTAGCACTTTTATCTGGGCAAAAACCTATTGTGACAAAAGCTAAAAAAGCGATTTCTAATTTTAAGCTTAGAGAGGGTCAAGTTATTGGGCTTAAAGTAACGCTTAGAAAAAAGAAAATGTACGATTTTTTTGATAGATTTTGCAATATTGTATGTCCAAGAATTAGAGACTTTAGAGGTTTTAATACAAAAGCTGATGGTAAAGGATCGTATAATATTGGCTTAGATGATCAACAATCGTTTCCAGAGATTAATTTGGATGAAGTAAAAAGCCAACAGGGCATGAATATTGCCTTTGTAACAACAGCAACAACGGATGTTGATTGTATAAAATTACTACGTAAGATGGGATTTCCCTTTAAATAATGGAGATAAAAAAGTATGTCATTTAATGACCCAATAGCTGAATTTTTAACTAAGATAAGAAATGCACAAAAAGCGCAGCATAAGTTTGTTGATATTACTCTTAGCAAGATGAAAATCAATTTGGCAAAAATATTAAAAGAGCATGGATATATCGAGAGTTTCTTACAGAATGAGCAAAAAAGGAAAATGCGAATTTTCTTAAAATACACAAAAGATAGGGAAGGAATAATAAGATTAATAAAACGAATTTCTAAACCAGGAAGACGCCTATATGCATCAAAAGAAAAACTTCCCAGAGTCTTGGGAGGAATTGGACTCGCAATAGTGTCAACTTCTAAAGGGGTTATGACAGACGAAGATGCAAGAAAGCAAAATGTTGGTGGCGAAATATTATGTTATATTTGGTAAAGAGGTAAAAAGATATGTCAAGATTAGGAAAAATTCCAATTGATCTTCCGAAAGGAGTAGATCTCAAGCTATCACCAGAGGGAATTGTAAATGTGAAGGGACCAAAAGGCACCTTAAATTTAGAGATGAAAAAAGGAATTTTATTAGATATTAAAGATTCTAAAATTCATGTTAGTTTAGATGAAAAATTTAAGCTTACATCTGCGATGTATGGATTGTATCGATCTTTAATAAATAATATGGTTATTGGAGTAAGTGTAGGGTTTAAAAAAGAGCTTACACTGATTGGAGTTGGTTTTAGGGCAACTGTAAAAGGAAATAAAATAGATTTACAGGTTGGCTATTCACATCCAACTGACATTGAGATACCCAAAGATATCCAAGTTAAAATTAATAAATCTGTTGAAATTGTTATTGAAGGAGCGGATAAACAAAAAGTTGGACAATTTGCAGCTTCAGTTAGAGATATAAGAAAGCCTGAGCCCTATAAGGGTAAAGGAATTAGATATAAAGATGAATACGTAAGAAAAAAAGCTGGAAAAGCTGCAAAAGCTGGTAAATAAATTAGGATAAAAAAATGCATGGTAAATTAAAAAAACGAAAAACAGCAAGAAACAGAAGGGTTCTTAGAGTTAGAAAAAAGCTAAAAGGCACAAAAATCAAACCTAGAATGTCTGTTAATAAGACAAATAAGCATTTATTTGTTCAATTAATCGATGATGAAAACTCTCAAACAATTGGTGCTATTGGATCTTATGCAAAAGAATTTAAAGGGGAGAAAAAATCAGCATTAGCGGAAAAATTGGGTGCAAAAATAGCTGAGATAGCTAAAGCTAAAAAAGTTAAAGAGATAATATTTGACAGGGGTAGATATAAATATCATGGTTTGCTAGCTATTTTAGCAAAGAGCGCTCGCAAAGCAGGACTTAAATTTTAAATAGGAAATAAAAATGGCAAAAGAAAGAGAGGCTAAAGAGTTTGAAGAAAAAGTACTTCATATCAACAGATGCGCAAAAGTTGTTAAAGGTGGTAGGAAGTTTAGTTTTTCTGCTCTAATATTAATCGGAGATGAAAAAGGAAGAATTGGATTTGGATTTGCAAAAGCAAATGAAGTATCAGATGCTATTAGAAAAGGCTCAGAAGCTGCAAGAAAAAATATTATTACTTTTGAGATGGTAGATGGAACTATACCTCACGAAATTATAGTATCGCACGATGGAGCGAAAATACTTCTGAAGCCCTCAAAAAATACTGGAGTGATTGCAGGGGGGAAGATAAGGGCTGTATTGGAGCTCGCTGGCATAAAAAATGTTGTTGCTAAAAATCAAGGATCTAGCAATCCGATTAACCAGGTAAGAGCAACATTTAAGGCTTTAAAAATGCTTAAATCAAAAGAAAAATTTTTAGAAGAAAGGGGTATGAAATAATGACAACTCTTTCGACACTTAAAAATGAAAACCCAAAGATTAAACCTAAAAGAAGATTAGGCAGAGGTCCAGGATCAAAAAAAGGTAAAACTGCAGCTAGAGGATATAATGGATATAAATCTAGATCTGGATCTAAAAAAAGATATGGCTACGAAGGTGGTCAGATGCGAACGTTTTCTAAACTTCCAATAAAAGGTTTTTCAAGAGGTAGATTTTTAAAACCTATAATAGAGCTCAATTTATCAAAAATCAATGAGATCTATAAAGATGGTGAAGTAGTAAGTATTGCTACATTAATTGAAAAAAACCAAACTCCAAGAAAAACAAAAGCTACACTAAAAATATTAGCAAATGGTGAAATCGATAAAAAAGTAAGTATTGAAGCTCATAGTTTTTCAAAAGGAGCGATAAAAAAGTTAGAAGAAAAAAAATTAACATACAAAAAGTTGAAATAAGATGATTGGTGCGTTGAAAAAAATCTTTTTTGCGGGGGAGTTGAGAGTAAAAATACTCTTTACACTCTTGATGCTTTTAGTTTGTCGAATTGGAGCTTTTGTTCCTGTTCCAGGCATAAATCAAGAAGCAGCACTTGCTGTATTTAAATCCGCTTCAGGTGGAGGTCAGAATTTATTTCAGTTAATGGATATTTTCTCTGGAGGAGCTTTTAAACAGCTCACTATAGTTGCTCTTGGTATAATGCCATATATCTCTGCATCTATTATTATGCAACTTCTTGTTGCGATAATTCCTTCTCTTCAAAGAGAGGTTAGAGAAAATCCTGAGGTTGGTAGAAAAAAAATAACAAAATATACAAGACTTGCAACTCTAGCTTTGGGGTTACTGCAAGCCTCTTTTATTGTGAAATATGCACTTAGTATGAATGCAACTCATCCAGGTGTTGTTGCTCAAGAGATGTTAAATCTTACTATGTTTGGACTGCCTTGGCTTTTTTATTTATCAGTTATGTTAACGATTACAACTGGAACAGTTTTTTTAATGTGGATAGGAGAGCAAATTACTGAAAAGGGAATTGGAAATGGTATAAGTTTAATAATTACACTCGGCATTTTATCATCACTTCCATCAACTATTGGTTCCATTATAAAACAGCTGAACTTAGAGTCTCAAGAAGTTGGGCAAATCACTTTTTCAGCTTTGGTTGTACTTCTTTTAGTTTTTGTATTTATCATTATTGGAACAATTTTAATTATTCAAGGGCAAAGAAAAATTCCAGTTCAATATGCAAGAAGAGTGGTTGGAAGACATGAAACTCAAGGATCTAGTTCTAATATACCCCTAAAAGTTAACTATGCTGGTGTAATACCTGTTATTTTTGCATCTTCACTTTTAATGTTTCCAGCAACAATAGGGCAGATGCTAGGTAGAGGCTCATGGATGGGAAAAATTACTGCAATGTTATCTCCTGGAAGCTGGGTTTATCTTTCACTTTTTGTATTTTTAATTTTATTTTTTACGTACTTTTGGACTGCAACTCAATTTAACCCTGAACAAATAGCTTCGGATATGAAAAAAAATGGAGCTTTTATTCCAGGAATAAGACAAGGAAAACCGACTCAAGATTTTTTAGACTCTACAATGAATAAAATTACACTTATCGGAGGAATATTTTTAGCTTTTATTGCTATACTACCGGTAATTGTTAGTAAAGTTTTAGGTGTTGATCCAAGGATTTCACATTTTTTTGGAGGAACATCACTTTTGATTTTAGTAGGAGTTATTTTAGATACTACTCAGCAAATCGAATCGCATCTATTAATGAAAAGATATGATGGTTTTATGAAAAAAGGAAAAATAAGAGGTAGATAATATGCCACGAATTATTGGAATAGATATTCCAGCTAATAAAAGATTAATAATTAGTTTAACGTATATTTTTGGAGTTGGAAATTTTTTAGCTGATCAGATAGTGAAGAAGCTAAAATTAGATCCAGATATGAAAGCTAGTAAATTAACTGATGAAGAGATAGCAAGGGTCAACACAATTTTACAATCGGACTATATAGTAGAAGGTGATCTAAGACGGCAAGTTCAAAATAATATTAAAAGGCTTATCTCTATTCACTCATATAGAGGACTAAGACATAGAGCTGGTCTTCCTGTTAGAGGACAAAGAACAAGAACGAATGCAAGAACGAGAAAAGGGAAAAAGAAAACTGTAGCTGGTAAGAGACAAGCACCAAAACAATAAGATAAAAGGAGATAAAAATTGGCAAAGCAAAAACAAAAACCGAAGCAAAAGCAAGTTGAAAAACCTGTAGTTAAAAAGGTAAGAAAAAAGCATCAAAGAACTATTCCTATGGGAATAGCTCATGTAAAAGCGACATTTAATAATACAATGGTAACAATTACCGATCCTGCAGGAAATGTTATTGCATGGTCAACAGCTGGTAAATGCAAATTTTTAGGATCAAAAAAATCCTCAGCATTTGCTGGAACAGTAGCTGCTCAAAATGCTGGAAAAGATGCAGCCGCTCTTGGAATGAAAGAGTGTGAAGTGAATTTAAATGGGCCGGGAGCTGGAAGAGAATCAGCAGTAAGAGGTTTACAATCAGCAGGTCTTACTATTACAATAATTAAAGATAAAACACCTGTGCCACACAATGGCTGTAGACCAAGAAAAAGAAGACGAGTATAAAGCCTAAATAAAAATAAGAGGAGAAATAATATTATGTCAGTTATGTATGGTGCATTTGAAATGCCTGATAAGATAACAAAAGAAGAAGATGAAGAGAAAAATTTTGCAAAGTTTGTTGCAGAACCTTTTGAAAGAGGGTTTGGACATACACTCGCAAACTCTCTCAGAAGGGTAATGCTCACTTCTATAGAAGCTCCTGCTATTGCGTCTATTCGTATAGAAGGTGTAGCTCATGAATATACTGCTATCGATGGTGTAATTGAAGATATGACACATATAATTTTGAATTTAAAAGGAGCTCTGCTTAGATATATTCCTATAGAAGACCAAGAAAACCCAAAAGGAATTAAACTGATAACTAAAGTTTTAGAAATTACAGATGAAGATATTCTAAAAGCTAATGGAAACTATATAGTAACTTTAAAAGCTATAATGGGACCTTCTAATTTTGAAATAGTAAACCCAGATCTTCCAATTTTTACAGCAACAAAACCAACAACTAGAAGACTTGATATAAAAGTAGCTATTGGTAGAGGCTATGTTCCAGCTGATAGACACGAATTTGAAAGACAGACAGATGAAATTGTTATTGATTCAGCATTTTCTCCTGTCACTTTAGTAAACTTTTATGTTGAAAATACAAGGGTTGGTCAACACACTGATTATGATAAACTAATTTTAGAAGTTACAACAGATGGAAGAATAACACCTAAAGAAGCTCTTTCATTTGCAACTCAAATAGCTGTTAAACATTTTTTAATATTTGAAAAATTAAAAACAAAAGATATTACTTTTGAGCAAAAAGAAGTTGAGGAAAATAAAGATAGAGATGAACTCTTAGCTAAATTATCTTTAAAAATTAATGAAATCGAACTATCTGTTCGATCAACTAACTGCTTATCATCAGCTCATATTGAAACAATAGGAGAGCTAGTTGTTATGCCAGAGAGCGATATGCTAAGATTTAGAAACTTTGGTAAAAAATCTCTTACAGAAATTAAAGAGAAACTATCAGATATGGAACTTTATCTTGGAATGGATCTTAGTAAATATAGCATCACACAAGCAAATATTAAAGAAGTAATTCAAAAATATTTAGAAGAAAAAAAGGAAAATGAAAAATGAGGCATCTAAAAAGAAGATCAAAATTATCTATAACTGGCTCTCATAAAAGATGTATGATTGCAAATATGCTTAAATCTTTAATTGCAAATGAAAGAATTGAGACAACGGTAGTAAAAGCAAAAGAGTTAAAAAGACATGCTGATAAAATGATTACGATCGCGAAAAAAGAAGATACAATTAGTGCAAAAAGACTTATAAAAGCAAAACTAATGATTAGATACAATACTCTTACATCTAAAGAGAAAAGAAAAGTCAAAAAAGATAATGATACATCTTCTTATAACGGAGATAGAAAAGTTATAAAAAAATTATTTACATCACTAAAAGATAGATTCAATGATAGAAATGGCGGCTATACTAGAATTATTAAAAAAGATGATTTTAGAAAGGGTGATGGCACCCAAAAATGCATTATTGAATATCTTCAGTAGGATTTTTTTTTAAGTATTCTTTTCTTTACTTTGATGCCCATCTTAATTATTATTAAAAAAAATGTTTAATACATATGGAGGCATATTATGATCAAACTAGCGATTAACGGTTTTGGTAGAATTGGAAGATTAGCTTTTAGATTTGCTCACAAACATAAAAAAGTTCAAATAGTTGCTATCAACGATTTAGTTTCAACAGAGAATTTAGCTTATCTTTTAAAATATGACTCTACCCACGGTAAATTTGAAGGTGAAATAAAAGTAGATGGAGATGATCTAATCATCGATGGTCAGAAAGTCATTATTACTAAAGAAAAAGATCCAGCAGCTCTTCCTTGGAAGAAATTAGGTGTAGATTATGTAATGGAAGCAACTGGTAGATTTGTAAAATATGAAGATGCTAAAAAACATCTAGATGCTGGTGCAAAAAGAGTTATTATTTCAGCTCCTGCAAAAGGAGGAGAAGTTCCAACTTTTGTCGTTGGCGTGAATCATAAAAATTACGATCCAAAAAAAGATACAGTAGTATCTAACGCATCTTGTACAACGAATTGTTTAGCTCCTATAACCAAAGTATTATTAGATAACTTTGGTATTGAAGAAGGGTTAATGACAACAATCCACTCAGTTACAGCAACTCAGCCAACTGTAGATGGACCTTCTCACAAAGATTTTAGAGCTGGTAGATCTGCAATGATCAATATCATTCCAGCATCTACTGGAGCTGCAAAAGCTGTAGCTCTTTGCATACCAGAAATTAAAGGTAAAATAACCGGAATGGCATTTAGAGTGCCAACTGTTGATGTTTCTTGTGTAGATCTAACTGTTAAACTTGAAAAATCAACAACCTATGATGAAATCTGCAAAGCTATGAAAAAAGCATCTGAAACTACTATGAAAGGTGTTTTAGGATACACTGATGAAGATGTAGTATCAACAGATTTTATATCTGATACGAGATCTAGTATTTTTGATGCAAAAGCTGGAATTGCTCTTTCAGATAAATTTTATAAAGTTATTTCTTGGTATGATAATGAAATGGGATATGCTGCTAGGATCGTTGATCTAGTAGAATACATGGCATCGAAAGACTAATAAAAAAAATTAACAAATGGTAAAAAAGTGAATTATACAAGAGAGCCTATAATAGAGAGTATTATCACCCCAAAAGAAGGCTGCAAGTTAGTTGTCAGAAACTCAAAAGGTGGTGCATCAGAAGAATATTTTGTAGAATCTGTAGAAATCGTATCTTTCGGAAATGCAATCTTTTTTAGATCAACCGAAAGACCTAAATCTTTTTTAGTTCCTGTAAGTGATTTCGAAGTAATCGAGCTAAAAGAAACTAAAATGGTTTTGAAAACTGCAAACATTGAAAAATCAATAAAAATAGGTGGCGGTAAAACTGAAGATTCAAAATCTCAAAAAAGAAAACGTAGACAAAAGCCGCATCAAGAAAAACCTCAGTTAGAAAAATCTCCTCAACCTCAACCTATAGTTGAGAAAGGAGGTGATAAAGATGATGAAACTCAAGTTTCATCATCCATCCTTAGAAAATTATTCCCACCACCACCCAATCTTATCAAAGAAAAACTCAACCATATCAAAAGCCCTGAAAAGGTTGATGAGGGTATTTCAAAAGAAATCGTAAAAGAAGAAACTCCAAAAGAAACTGAAGAGATCAAAAAAGAACCTAAAGAAGAACCTAAAGAAGAAATAAAAAAAGAAGAACCTATTTCTATTGAAGAGACTAAAGAAGAACCTATAAAAGAAATTCCACCAGAGGATGAAAAAAAAGATAAATAGCTTTTGATAAAATATTCTTAAGTAGTAAAATATCCTAAGTTTATCATTCGCTCGGATGGTGGAATCGGTAGACACAAGGGACTTAAAATCCCTTGGGAGCAATCCCGTGCCGGTTCGAGTCCGGCTTCGAGCACTTTCATTTATAGTCACTTACATTAATATACATAAAAGTTCTAAAAATTTTATTTTTGAAATGGGACGCTGTTGGGACAGTGTTTAACAAAAAACAACTATTAAATGGATAGTTTTTTTATTCAATTCAGAATTATTCTAGAAAGATGTTATACTATTATTTTTTTTGATAATGAAATTTTGAGAAATTTAACAAGAAAATAAAAATTCGATATATTTGGGGTTTTTATGAATTTTTTATTTAAACAGATTGTTATTTGGATGAGTGAATATTTTCCTTTTCTGTTGAGGATTTTTGGATTGAGAATCTTTACCATTGATAATACGGATATTACTCCTGATTTTTGTTCTGGTATCCCACCTATTGGAAGAAAACTTGAATCTAAGATTTCGTGGATAATCAAAAATAGATGCTACTTGTCAATACCTATAAAAATCATTAGACCTCTTGTGTAATTAAATTTCATAATTATAAATTCCTGCTATTAGATTAAATCTTAAACCAAATCTTTTTCTTCGATTTCTATATCGATCTGCTATAATTTTAAATCTTTTTATC
>SDBV01007228.1_pt1 | contig 15224 bp, 12 predicted proteins | sample 2277081 | NCBI WGS metagenome assembly SDBV01 (sample SAMN10402039, study PRJNA504765) | marine sediment metagenome | isolation source: marine sediment core GS10_PC15, 223 cmbsf | place: Arctic Ocean: Southern Knipovich Ridge | collected 2010
CCAAGATTTTATGTAATATAGGTACATCATCTGACAATACTGAATTTGATAAAATATTAAAAACGGCAAAAGATGTTGAAAAATTTGGAGCTTCAATTATTTGTGATCAATCATCAGGACCAGATTTCTCACTATATCGTAAAAACCTGATGGATGTATCATCTCTACCTTTTGCGTCTATTCCCTTATATGAAGATGTAGAGAGAAGTCTAAGAAGCTCTAGTGGTCCTTTAGCCTTTAACTCAGAGGATGTTATTGAGACTTTTAAGCAACAAATAATACAAGGTATATCTGCTCCAGGTATCCATCCCATTACAATTGATCTAATTGAAGAAATTGACTCATCAAATCGATGCATACCTTATGTATCTCGAGGAGGTACTCTTATGTCTTCTTGGATTAAAAGAACAGGAGCAGAAAATCCCTATATAGAGAAATTTGACTTAATTTTAGATATCTGCTCTGAATATGATGTTCCACTTACTTTAGTATGTGCAGCTCGAGCAGGATGTTTAGCAGATGGATTTGATGACATTCAAAAGTATGAGTGGAGAATTATCGGTGATTTAATCAAAGTAGCTCATGAAAATAACGTTAGTATCATTGTTAATGGAATAGGCCATTTAAGAATGGATATGATCCCAGAAGCAGTAAGAACACTTAAAAAAATAACACATAATGTACCAATTGGTGTAATGGGGCCTGCTATAACGGATAGAGCATTAGGATATGAGCATATTGCCCATGTAATTGGGGCCACCATAGCTATCCAATCAGGAGCAAATTATTGTCAAGCCTGCTGTAGGACAGAACATCTAGGTCTACCTGAATATGAAGATGTTATTGAATCAATAAGAACATATAAAATTGCCCTTCAAGGAGCAGATATAGCAAAAATGCCCTACTTACAAGAGTATGATGACAAAATTTCAGAAGCTCGTCTAAATAATCAATGGGGAACTCAATTAGAATTGGCAATTGAACCAATAATAGCGCGTGAAACATTCAATCGAGTTGGTCCAAAAGATCCTAAAAAGAAAGGATGTTCGATATGTGGAGAATTATGTCCATTTAAGATTAATAACAGACCAAATAAGGTGAACTAAGAATAATAGTAGAAGATTTAATACAAAAGCCATTAGATGAAAAATCTGGGCCTTTAGATAAAGATACTCTTTTAGAATATGAAGATGAAATCAAGAAAGAAGAACAACGCTATTACCTACGACATTTGTTTCATAAAAAGGTTATTTCACGTATTTTTCACTTTTTCAGTTCAAAAAAAATTCGAAGAGTTATATTCTTTCTAATAAAGAAATTAGGCCTTAATATTCAAGGAAATTACAAAATTATCGACATTTCCTGTGGATATGATGATCTTTTAATTAGATTGGCACAACGTTTTGAATTTTCTAAAATTATTGGAAATGATGTAGGATGGCAACAACTTCTTTCGTTTCCAAAAAAGCAGCAATTACCCAATATTGTACTAACAAAGAGAAATATTTTATCTCAAGAATTTTGTCATAATGAAGAATATGATCTAATTATCTGTAAGAATACTCTCCATCATCTTCCTAGATGTGGCCAAGAATATCTTATATCTAAATTACTAAATTCTGGAAAGCGCATTTTAATAGTTGAAATCGCAAATCCATTAAAATCTTTACTAAGATCTTATACATGGAATTTCTATTACAGAAAGTTTCTCAAGGATAATGGAAACAACTTTCTTGATTATTCTCGCTTTAAGTCTTTTCTTCAAATATTTAACGAGCCACATATAAAAATTTCAATTGGATCCATAAAAACAATTAAGGGGAATTATCTCATTGCTTGTATTGAACAAAAAAACGATATGATTATAAAAAATATTGGAGTTATTTAGTAGAAAAGTGATAATAATGGTTAAATTCTGCCCAAATTGTTCAAATCTTTTACGTAAAAGGATTCTCAAAGGTATTTCTTATTTAATTTGTAATTGTGGATTTAAAAAAGAATTAAAAGAATATAAGGAAACTGAGCTTAAAAAAATAATTCAAAAAAAGGAAGCTGAATTAAATCATAATTTAATAATTGTTCCGAACAAGAATGATATATTAATTTATCCTAAAGTTGATAATATATGTCCAAAATGCGGTTATAAAAAAGCTGTTTATTGGCAAGAACAGACGTTAAGTGCTGATGAGCCAAGCACCAGTTTTTTTCGATGTTTGAATTGTAATCGAGTATGGAGAGAATATTAATATGAATTTATTTATACTTAAAAATAAGGAAATTAATGTTGAATTGAGACAAATTAAATATTAAGAAAAATTAAAAATTAAAGATGATTTAAATCAATATAGACATAATCAAAAGGGAACGATCAAATGAGGCGTATTTGTCTAATAGGAATTAAAGGAATTGGAAAAACAACCCTAATTAAGTCAGTTTTAGACAAATTTTCTAATATTGATTATTTAATAGGGTCCCAAATTTTAAGAGAATTGGTAGGACCTACATTTGACAGATTTGACTATTTTCCTGAGGATAAAAAGAAATTTTTTAGAGAAAAAGCGATTGAATATATGTTAAATAGACAGCAAGAAATTCAAAAAGACGTCTTAGTAGATGGTCATACAACCCTCTATAATCCTATTAAAAAGAAACCAGAAAATGTTTTTACTCAATTAGATTGTTCTTTTTTCACGGACCTTATTCTTTTAGAAGTAAATGCTTTAAATGTATTAGAAAGAAGAAAAAATGATTTGAATAAGAAACGAATTACTGATTTATCAATTATTAAAGAGGAACTAGCTTTTGAGAGGACTAATTCAAAAAGGATCGCTAAAGAATATGGAATGCAAATTTTTTATTTAAAGGAAGGAGTTCAAACAGATTTAAAAAAAAGTTTACTTAAAATATTACAAGGTGAAGAATAATGATTCCCATTGAAGAAAAAACAAATCAAAAAGTACTCTTTGAAGTAATAAATGAAGAAATATCAAAATTTAATGGAGAAATGGTTATTTTATTAGATGGAGATAGAACTCTATGTGAGCCGGATACAAGTAGAATTTTTAATAAAATGGCTAATATAGATTTAGATGAAATTAAGGCGGGTTTTATAAAATTTGGTTATACTTATTTGGGATTTAGAAATATGGCAGAGATTTATAGTCGATTAAATTTATCAGATTATATTAATTATTCAAAAGAAACAGCTAATATTATTAATTTATATCCTGGTGTAATAGATTTCATTAAATTTTCACAAACTTTTGCAGATTTGTGCATTGTTACAAGCGGGATTAAAAAAATATGGTAAGGTATATTAAAGTATCATGGTTTAGATGATATCTTATGAATTGGTGGAACACATACTGAAATTGATGATTATATTATTGGGAGACAAGAAAAAGGACAAATTGCAAAAAAGTTTACTGATAAAAACCAATTATTAGTGGCATTTGGAGATAGTGATGTTGATTCATTAATGCTTCAAAGAGCTGATCATGCTGTAATTGTGGTTAACCATAGAAATAATGAAGATTTAATGCCTAATATCAAAGGACATCCATCGCTTTATCAAATTAGTTTCAAACATTTTTATCATAATAATATAAGAGAGACTGATTATAATAAATTAAAAATTGAGTTAAAGAATATAAATAATAATAAGAGGTTTAAGTAAATGTTAAAACATTTTACAGAAAGAAAAGCCGTAAGAATAATAGCAACACAATCAAGAAGAATAGATATTAGCCCTTATGAGTTATCTCAAATTCATATAGAAATGGGTAAATATCTAGCTAATGAACTATTAGAAGAAATTGATTTAGCTGAATGTGAAATTCAACACCCGCAAGGGATAAAAACTGGTGAAGAGATCAAAAATGAAAAAAAGATTTTGATTCTAGATTTTATGAGAGCAGGAGTTTATCTTGGTGATGGTTTACGATTTATCTTTAAGAATACTCCATACTTTCATGTTTATCCTAAGAGACATGAAGGATTATCCGAAGAAGAGATAAATGAACTCGGAAAATTAGAAGGAAGAACAATAATATTAGTGGATTCAGTAATTAATACAGGGAATACTATGATCCCCGTAATTGAACAAATTTTAAAACAAAAACCTAAAAAAATAATTATTACTTGTCAAGTAATGCCGTATGATACAGCAGAGAAATTTAATGAAGATTATCAAGATCTCTTCTTCTATATTTTTAGATTGTCATACAACAAGTACGTGGGAAAAGGTAAAACCGATACGGGGAACCGTCTGTTTGGAAACTTATAAATAAATTAAAAAATAAAAAGTTGGTCGAATAACGTGATTGAAGGTTTGATTTATGATAAAGATGAAAAAAAATATTATATCAGGGATCTCGAAGTTTCAATCACAAATTTGTGTAATCTTTCTTGTGATCAATGTGGTTTTTTTGTTCCTAACCAGCGACAACCATATATTAGGGACCCCGTTATAGAAATCACGGAATGTATTAAGATTTTGAAGCAACTTAATATTTACATACATAAATTTCCCATTCTTGGAGGGGAACCTACAATTGATAAGGGCTTATTAGAAAGAGCAGTAAAATCCTTTAGAACCGTGAATAATTTTCATATTTTAGAGATCGTAACCAATGGATTGATACCTCAAGGAGTTAGCTCAACGACTCTACGATTAATTAATGAGCTCACCATTAGTAAATATTTTAATTCAGAAGAATTGATATCACTTTGGAAGGAATGGCTTCATGAGAAAGCTCTTAATGTAAAGTTTTCAATTAGATTCCACGAGTGGGATCAACAGTATGGAGATTATAAAGTCTCAGAATCAGAAGCACAAAAAATGTATGAAAATTGCTGGTATAGGAAGCATTGTACTACAATTGAACGAAAAATCCTTTTTGTTTGTTCACGGATCGCAAAATGTGGGGATGATATGGAAGGTATTACATTAAATGAGAAGACCACCTTAGGAGAAATTCAAACTTATCTCAATTCAAAAACTTATTTACCTTCATGTAGAAAATGTACTCCACTCATGGGTTTTGACAAGGTTCCTCCAGGAATCCAGAAAAACAACAACATTAACATTCAAGTAAGGAATGCTATTAAATTTTTAAAGATTAAATTATGTAAAATTGAAGGGGATTATAATTAAAGACACTATTCAAAAAGTTTGTATATCCCCAAATTCCATGTGCAATTTTGCATGTCTATATTGTTATTTCTATAATCCAGAAAATCCGTTTATATCCAAAAGGAAATTGACATCCAATGAAATTTTAACAATTCTAATAAGGATAAATGAATATAGCCTTAATAATGAATTAGAGAAAGCCATTAAGGTAATTTTTGTAGGGAGTGGTGAACCGCTTTTATCATGGAATGAAATTTATAACGCAATAAAGAATTTTTTTATACAAAATGAATCTAATCGGTTAAAATTTTATGTTGTTACGAATGGTTCCTTGATTACTGATCAGATCGCGAATGAAATGAAACAATTAAGGATCATCCCTAGTGTATCATTGGATGGATCAGCAGAAATTCATGATAAGAATAGGAGATATAGTGATGGGAGCCCTTCTTTCACATCTGTAATGAAAGGTATTGAAATTCTAAGAAGAAATAATTTTGAAATTATAATAAATTCTACACTGTCCTTGGAACTTATTAATAATCTGGAATTATTTTTTGATTTTATAATTGAAAATAAAATTGACAAGGTTATTTTTGGTAGATTGGTTGATGCACCCTCATTTTATCCTAATATTTCTTATGAAAAATATTATGAAGTTCTGCAATTGATATTTAATCTTATGGAAAAAAAGGATTTGAAAAATATAGAGATTGGAAATATCAAGTCTTTCAAAAGAGCCATAAGTGGAAAACCTGATAAAGTGTGTACTCTGATAAGTAATTGTTGCGGTGCTGGATTATCAAATATAATCTATCTACAAAGAGATGTTTACCCTTGTGGTAGGATGTTTAATAATCAATTCTGGAAATTGGGAGATTACAAGGAAGATCTTCAGAGAATTCAAGATTCTATGAAAAATAAAATAAAAAAATTTGAAAGTAGATGTAACTCTTGTGATTTAATTGATATATGTGTTAAGGATTGTATTTTGGAGAATTCAAAGACTTTTTACTCATGTAAACCGAGAAAAGAGTTTTTAAAATTCCTTATTAAGAAATAAACATATAAATTCAAGAAAAGGTTAGTATTATTATGAGTAGAGGACATGGAGAAAGAGGTCGAAATCAATCAAATAGAGGTCGGAGCTCAAGAGGTACACGCAGTTCAAGAACTTCTACACGTATGACTACGGATAGAGCTCGCGCCATTCAATCCCGTGCTGACAAACACGGACGTAATCAAGATTTTAAGTCACGAGCGATGTCAGCAGCAGATAGAAGTGAAAAATAGTTAATATCCATATATCGTGTGTATAATGAGTAAGTGGAAGTTTAAAGAAAAAAACCTCTATTTTGATTTTGAAATTCACGAGAATTTCAAAGAATTGTTCAAAGATCTTTTATATCATAGAATTAGAGAATTTTTTTCACAACATGATAAATATCTTTTACCAATACTGTGGTCATTTAATGATAATAGACTTTCCTTACAATTTAAAGATAATATAAGATTTATTCAAGCCTCTCCTCAGACAATTAAAGATTTAATTAGAAATGGCACATTAGATGAAAATTCTCTTATAAACGCAATTAAAATATTTTCAGATTGTCATAATAAGGGGATTGGTGGACTTTCTCAATTTTTTCCCATAAATGAAAGATGGGTCATTCCTCCATCCTTCTTCATTAGAGATGATAATGAGTCAAAAAAACTTATTGAACAAGATTTAAAATTTCTAAGAAATTGGATAACTTCTTTATTAGATTGTTTGAGAGGGAGATTAGATAAAGAAACGTTTAATATTATAAATAATCTAAGTGATCTGTTAAATAAATCGGAATATTTAGAAATTCTTAAATCCTTAAATAGAGGTTCTGATTTAAAACGAGCTTCATTTTTAGATGTTTTAACAGAATCTGAATTTTATTACAAAATTCTTGAAGTTTATAAATATCAGAAAATGAGAGAGATTGACTCTCCCTTTGATAGAGAGATCCAAAAATCCGAAGAAATTTTAGAAATTGATTTAACTTATAGAGATCCCCAATTTGGGAATATAAAAAGGCCCTCGGTTCAAGAGCTCTGGGACAAACTCATGGACAATAGTCATGTTACTAGAACTTTAATATGCTCAGATTTGAAGAATCCTCCAAATCCATTAAAAAAACTGAGAGAAAATGAAAAACGTGTTGAATGGATTAATTTACATGCTGATCAACAAATAATTCTAATAAAAAACCAAGGTAGCCCTCTACCTCCTAGGGGATATATTTACGTTTATGAATATGGAGACATTGATCAAATACAGAAGAAAAGGAGATTTATAAATTATGCGAAAAATCATCCACTCATACAAGACTTACTAAAAAACCTCCAATTTAATAAACCAAATAATATTCAGAATATTTACAATAGAAAAGAATTAGCTGAGATAATCTGTAATAATTGGGGTTTATTTGCAGTTCAAGGACCTCCTGGTACAGGTAAAACTTATTTAGCAACAGAAGTTGTTGTCAAATTTTTGAAGAAGAACCCCTATTCAAAGATTCTTGTATGCTCTAAAGAACATCTTGTTTTGAATTACATTCTTAAAAGGATAATGGAAAAATATGATGTAAAAAAAAATGAGATTCGTGCATTTCGATCACTGTCAGCATTTAAACAAACTAAAACTTTCCTAGATCCTAAAATAAAGAAATATATTAGCTCTGTTCTAATGAAAGAAATTGGTTCTTATCGCTGGAATAAAAAATCTGAAAATTGGTATCATGCACAAGAAAGTTTAATTCAAGAGTATGATTTAAGGAACTTTTCATTAGCTTTAAAGTCGGCTACTATTATTTTTTGTACTACCATGGATAGCATCTTCTATCGATTAATTGATAAAACCTCATTCGATCTCGTAATAATTGAAGAAACGGGAAAATGTTATCCAAGTGAATTATTACATGCCATCTGTTTAGGACAAAAGGTATTATTAATTGGAGATCAGAACCAATTACCACCATATAAAGTTAAGGATACTGAGGAGGCATTAGATATTTGGGAATCAACGATCAAAACTGTCAGAAATAATAAGAATCAAAAATTAAATCAGGATTTAGAGAAGAGATTTGGTAACGATTATTTGAAAATTAAAGACTATTTTTATAGAAACATAACATTTAATAAACAACAACTTAGCTGGCTAAAACCTTTTGAAGCAATCTTTAATTTACTTCCGCTTGAGAAAAAATTCATACTTGATCATCAATATCGCATGGAAAAACCGCTCTCAGATCTTATAGGGAGGGTTTTTTATAATCGAGAATTTAAACATAAGAAAAGATCAGAAGAGCCGCTTAAGGGTGTTATCCCAGCGATGATCGACGTACCAATGCTTTGGATAGATGTTCCTCATATGACAGACTACATGGATGCAACAGAAGACCCCGAGAAAATAGGTTTAAGAGTTAATTTCTATGAATTATCATTACTTTTAGCATACTTAAAATGCTTGAAACCTGGTAAAAAAATCGATATTGTTATTCTAACGCCCTATAATGATCAAAAAGACCTTTTTCAAGATTCTGAAGAACTAAAGTCCTTATGTGATAAATTAAGCAGAAAACCATTTCAAGAAATCATTCGGACAACTGATGAATATCAAGGGCATGAGGCAGATATGACTATTCTCAGTTTAGTTCGGAACAATACGCTTAATGCTGCTTCTTCATGGGGCTTTATAATAGAACCCGAGCGTCTTAATGTAATGTTTTCCCGAACAAAATCTCGACAAGTTATCATAGGATCCTCTCAACACATAATTCGTAATAGCCATGAAGAGAAAATAAAAATATTTCACAAATTATACCTTGAATACAAAAAACTTGGTAAATTTATTTCCGCAAAAGATATTTTGAAGATTTCCAAGGATAATGTGGAGGAAGAATAAGTGAACAAATATTTTGCTAGGGTGCCCGGTTATTTCATAGAAGCAGATATAGATTTTCCAGACTATCACCCTCATACGATATGGTGGTTGGCTTATATTTCAGAGATCTTAAAAGGAAAAACGATTTCTGAATTAGAAGAAAATCCTCCCTGGCCTATTCCTAATGATAAGATCATAACTAAACATTTAATAAGAGAGCTTATTGAACAAGAGTGGATTATTTTAGATTGGAAAAACTCAAAATTACAAGTTTCATCAGCAATTACAGAAATATATAGAAAAGGGGGAGAAATAGCACTTGCACAAAAATATCTCAAATATTCAACAGAGCGAGGTCAATGGTGGATCGATGCACTCTCCGGCACCCCTCTTTCCGTTAGTAGAGCTAATCAATATGATTATGATTTTAATAGGCCTACTACAAACTCTACTCAAGTCCTAAAATCGCAATTGAGTGAGAGGGACCTAATTGAAAACCTTAATTTTGATATTAAAACCTTATTAAGACTCTTTAAACTTGAAGATATTGATGATCCATTCAAATATAATCGTGCTTTTCTTAGCAGTCCAATTACTATCAGTGGTAAAAAGGATATCGAATTTGAGATGTATGTAAGTTTCAAAGGTGACCATCAGAGAATTCTTCCCCAAGACCTCGCAGCATTAGAGCCAATGTTATGGGAAAACGCTCCTGAAATATTTGGAAAAAGATCAAAGAGAACTAAACGATTATTTCTTTGGAACAGATCTTCCATTGAAACCTTTGCCTCAATTTTGGAAAGATTCCCAAATTATGTTTCATTCATATCAACATCTCAATTTTACAAATATCTAACTCAGAGACTTGATGAATTGATTGAAAGAAAAGAAGAGTGGATTAATTGGTATATATTAGGTATTGATGTATTGCCATTGGCGGATGTAAGTGAATTATTTTTTGATGCTCTTACAGAGATTTGTGATGGAAGTTTAAAAATAAATGGTGATACTCCCGAAAAACCTCCCAATAAGATTATCATTTACACGTCTTTCCTCAATCTAAATCATCTGTATAAAATGGTTGGATTAATAAATTCATTAAAAAGCACAACTCAAGAAGCCCAAATATTAATAATTTATGGTCATGCGAGTGATGATACTCCCGAGCAACAGAAAACAGATATGAAAGAATATGCTAATAAAATTGTTCAGTTTGCTCCTCTATTGAAAGGTAGAGTTAAAATTATTTCATCTGTAAAACGTTCTCATGAAAAACTTATTTTAAGTACATGTGGTGACTGGCTTATAGGGAGTTGGAATGCCGGGAGTAGTAATCCCGATTCTCAACTCTTTGAAGTTGGTGTAATGGGAAGGTCTCGCTCCTTTTCGTTAAAATTACTCCAAATTGTAGAGGAAAGCGTTGAGAGAGAGAACAATATCCAATTTTTGAAATCATTCATGGAAGAATTGAATACAATACCAGATCAGAATGCTAAAGATAAAGCTAGAGCTGAATTATTTTATTCTATATTGAAGGAAAAAACAACAGAATTAATAACATTACTCAGTGAACAAAATACTTATAATAATATTCAAGAATTATACAATAAAGCTTTAAATTCCAGTAGATTATGTTTACTCCCATTCTTGAAGCGCGCTAAAGTAAGAACAATAAATGAACATCAATCAAGAGATGTTTTAATAACGCAAATTAGATCTACCGAACAAGAAATTTTCCTTGCTTCAGATAGAATAACAAAAACGGCTTTAGATCGTACCCTACTCAATGATATAATTGGAAGAAGCGGAGAATCAAAGAAATTTGTAAGGATATTATGGGGGAGAGAATGGGAAAATAATAAAAAATTGAGTAAAAAAATAAGAAAACAACTACGAGATGGGAGAAACACAATTAGGATGGCTCAATCCTTTTTGGGAGCCTATTTATTAACAAATAATGAACCAATGGAGAATCATGGTAAATTTGCTCTCTTTGATGGGAAGAGAGGATTAATAACATCTGAAAACATATTAAGTTATGGCGGAGAAAAGGGGATTCATGAATCTCGAGAATTAGGACTATTTATAGAATGCATTCCAGTAATTCGACACATTCAAGGTTGGTCAAGCTTTCATAGATTGAATCATCTTCATCCAGATCGAACCATTTCAGAAATGGCATACCGTCCTTATGAATGGATTGTGCTTGGAAGCGATATTTATTATGCATTTGACATAATAAAGAATACTCTAAATTTTGATTATTCAAATACAATTTACATTCAAGAAGCAATAGAAGATTATCTAAGAAATCCAGATTCGAGTGAATTTGATGAATTTGATAGAAGTTTGATTCAAGAAAGATACGATTGTTATTTAGAGCGAAGTGGTCTAATACAGGATCCATATATTGAGTTCTTAAAAAAAGAGGGCATACGTTTCTATTTACTTAAACCTGTTTTGGATAATAAGTGGTTACCATTTGCTGAACCTATAAAAGAATCAGAAATCCTTTCTCTAAAATCTACTAAAAAAAAGAAGGTTCCACGAGAAAGAATAGCCCAAGAACAAGATGAAATAAGAATCTCAGACATTAGTATAATAGAAACACATCATATCGTAAAGAGAATAATGGATGATATGGTTTTAATAAAAAAGGGAGAGTTCATGATGGGGGATCCAGAAATTTATGAAGACCGACCAGTACATCAAGTAGAACTCACCCATGGTTTCTATATGGGAAAATATATGGTAACACAAAAGTTATGGAAAGAAGTTATGGGGTACTTGCCTCCTATTACTCCAAATCAAAGATCTCCAAATTTCCCTGTAATTTCCGTGAACTATTATGATGCTCAAAAGTTTTTTGATAAATTGAACTCCTTACCTGGAAGTGGAGGTTTTGATCTCCCTACAGATGCTCAATGGGAATATGCATGTCGTGCTGGCAGTAGTGGAAAATATTGCTTTGGGAATGATCATAACTTGCTAAATCAATACGCATGGCATCAAAAAAATTCTGATAGAAAAATCCATGATGTTGGATTGCTAAAACCTAATAAATGGGGATTATTTGACATGCATGGATTAATGTTCGAACTCATGAAAGATGATATTAGGAAATATTCCAAAAACAAGCTTGTAGATCCCATTGGACCTTTAGATACTAATATGGATAGCGCAAGGGGTGGAGCCTGGGGCTTATTCCCATTTCCTAAGAATACTAAAAGGTTGTTTTTCCGATGTGGAAGGCGTAGTCCTAATGCTAAAACAGAAAAGTCTTATCGTCTATCTTTTCGGTTAATCAGAAAAATATAATTAAGGTTCATTAATGATTATTACAAATTAAGATCCTTCCTAAAGCTATCATATGATAAATTTAATTCATTTAAAGAGTTAAGATCCTTCTCATAGATAGCAACTGATAAATTTTTTAAAATAATATTAAAGCCGAAAATCTTTTTTAGAGTAATAAATTATAGGGACTATTAATTTAGAAAAATAAAATCGATTTAATTAGTAATTTAAACACATTGATTTAAATAAATCATTAAGTTCAATTCTATTAATTTTTTTAAAATGAATCTCCTCATAATCTCTCTTTAAAAGATTAGAATCAACTAGTATTTTTTCTTTTAAATTTTCAAAATTACTTGATAGATATCTCTTTGGGGATTTTTCACTCAAGGCAGAACCCTTATCTGAGATAGATTTCAATAATATTATTAATGAAGTAAAAGTTTCTGGAAAGTGATTATTCTTTAAAAATATTTCAAAATTATTCCAATCAATAACCAAATTTGTTAATTTCGGGGATTTATTCCAAAATACTTTAAGTTTTCGAATAGGATTAAAAGCTATCTTCAGAGTATGTAATCGGGGCAAAATAATTATTTCATTGGGGATTTCATAAATTTTATTTCGGTTTAGATTAATATGATATAATTTCTTTAATTCCACCATTTTTTTTGGAATCTTTTCAATTGAATTGTCTTTTAATACAAGATATCTTAAATTTGTTAATTCTCCAATTTCCTCACTAATGTAACAAAGATTCTTCCACCCATATATAATTAGAGATCTTAATTTTTTTTGCTCAAACAAAGGTGCGGGGAAGTTTTTATAAGGGAAATTCCTTAGATCAATAACGTTAAAATGATTATCCTTTAAGAAATCGAATGAATTCTCCAATAAAAAAAAAGTCTGTATTGGTTGAGCAAAGGTATAATAATCAAAGAGCAAATCTCTTTTATTTTCGAATGATTTTTTTAAAAGAATTTCTAATTGAGTTTTAAACTGAGGAGAATTTTCAAATACTCTTCCATAAAGATTAAGTAATTCTTGGAATAAAAAAGAATCGCAAGGAATATTTAAGAAAGATTCAAAATCCGAAAATTTAAAAAATTTAAAATAACTTTGCGGAAGTTTTTTGTTCAAAATATCAAGAAAAAAGTTAAAAGAATTTAAGTTTAGTGACTTAGCTGTGAAGAAATGATTAGTTATTTTATTTTTATCATCATATAATTTATGACTAATCTCTTTAAAAGCCGCCTTTGCAATTAAGTAATCACTGAAATTTTGATGCGAAAATTTTATTAAATCTTGATTATTTTGGTTTAAAGTAAAAAATGAAAAGGACCTGAATAAACTTCGGATTTCCTCTGGTTTCTTACTTAAATTATTTAAATATATTTCTTCTTCTTTAGTAAAAATACTCTTATTCTTAAAACTATTAGTAAATGAAAATTCTGAAGATATATTGGCTTCTAAGGAAGCATTATAAAGTATCTTCTTCAAAAAATCAGATGATATGTCATATGGAGTTACATTTAAATATTTCCTAATATCATTTTTTATAATTATTTGATATAGCTGAAAGGTTAAGGATAATTTATCTTCCAAATTTAAAAATTGGTCAATATTTTCAAATAGAAGACTAAGATATAAAGGTGTTCGTAAGATTTCTTTATGTATTTTACTTTTTAAAATTTTAATTATTTCTTTATAACCATAACCAATAATACCTTTCTTTTGTAATCTTTTTCTTACCCATTCTTCGATTTGATCATCTGAAAAGTTATCAATAATATATATCTGTTCTTCATTTATCTTGTAGGAGATATGCTTCTTACTTGACCATATAGTAAATCTTGTCGTAAGAATTATATTCCAACCATATCTTTTTTGTAGTTGGTTTAAGCTTTCAATGATAGTATCGATTCTTCCTATATTATTGTTAACTTTAACAAAATATTCATCTAATCCATCTAAAAGAAAAATCACTTTTCCTTCTTTTATTAAGTCTTCAATATTATCATCTATCTCCTGTTTAATAAACTCATATATATTATTTTTTAAATTTTGTAGTATCATCTCTTTTTCTTTAGGAAATCCTCTTAAGGGTATTATTATTGGAATTAGCTCTGAAAGGAAATCCAAATTATTTATCTTATGATTTATAGCGGCAATGATGGTTGATTTTCCGATTCCAGAATCACCCATAAGGATTAAAAACATGCCATCTTTTAATTTTTCAGAAAGGGTTCTTAAAAATTCACTAAAATCAATTTGTTGCTCCTCCTTTTTATTAAAAGCATCTAATAAAAAATTCGGATTAACAAAATTGCTGAAATTAAAGTCCATTAAACTATCAGAATGTATCTCTCGCAATTTTGTCTTAATATCCTTAATTCTATATTCCAATTCTGAATTTTTAGTTTTTTTATTTCCTAATTGAATAGATTCAACCCATTTGAGCAATTCTAAAAAAACAGAAAATACTATATCAAAAACAAGACTTTCATGAATATCTTCATAATCATACTTCTCATTTGCATGGCTGTGAGCATTTGCGGATGCTCGAATTAAATGATAAAAACTGTGTATTTGGGGAGGTAAAATCTTATTTAATTGAAGTTGTCCTAACATATAACTGATACTCTCTCGTTGATTACTTATCTTTTTTTTGTAAATCATACGAAGATTTCTTTCAATTATTACTCTTAAATCTCGAAAGATATCTCTAATTCTTTTATTTTCAAAATTTACTATCGTTTCTTTTTCTGATTTATTTAAAATCCCATTTTTTATTAAAAAAGTCCAATCTACCTTTTTTATTAGTGAGGGAATTTCATTCTTCATAATATTAAGATTATCCACTTCTCTTTATAAAAA